>Ga0114930_10002820_pt1 | contig 15549 bp, 14 predicted proteins | sample AnhtaG_FD_87300 | JGI IMG/M metagenome (GOLD analysis project Ga0114930, IMG submission 87300) | Deep subsurface microbial communities from Anholt, Denmark to uncover new lineages of life (NeLLi) - Anholt_01485 metaG | ecosystem: Environmental > Aquatic > Marine > Oceanic > Sediment | place... | reverse complement strand
GTCAAACGGCACCGCGCCGGACTTTCGACCTAACTCTTCTTCTCCTGAACAGCCAGGTTCGCTCCGGAGATCCCAACCGCCTCGACGGTAGCGCCGGCTTCGATCATGCCGAACTCCGTTATGCATGAGACCCGTTTACCGCTGAACTCGCAAATGCCAACGGGCCTCAACGGGGTTTCACTGCGGCCGGTCCGGCCGACAAGACGGCTCAACTCCTCGACGGGAATGCTGGTGTCATCCGTCGTAAGCGTCGGGTTCGGCGGAGCGATCCGCCTGCCGATCGGAGTACGATGCCAGTATTTGACGGCAATCAAGGCAAAAGCCGGCACAAAGACCAAACATGCAAGAACGGCGATGGTTCCGGCCTCACGCCCGCCGTAGCTGAAGGTCTTGACCACGGCTGCTATCAAAAAGCCCAGACCGACCACGCTCAAGATGCCGTGCGAAGGGATGAAGATCTCCGCGACGAGTATCAGTACGCCAACGGCGAAGAACAGAATCAGAATGCCCCACTCCGGCATGGAGACTCCCTCTCGGTTGCCAGGCCTTCCGTCTAGCTCCTAAGCGCGCGAACCACGACGCGATTGCCTCGCCGCTCGATCACCTCAACCTGTGCACCACCCTCAAGATACTCGCCCTGGGTGACCACGTCGACCAGTTGGGAGCCGAAGCGGGCCTTTCCGGCTGGATGTAGCGGACCGGCCGCCTCACCCATGTCGCCGACACGCGCCAGCCCACGGTATGGGTCCTCGGTCGCCACCTCGGACGGGGTTGGATTGGCCGGGACAATCCGCCCGAAGACCGGCATGCGCGGCAGAAAATGGCTAAGCATCGCCATACCGATCAGCGAAGCCACCATCGACGAAACCAGCGTTATCAGGGCAAATTTGAGGCCTTCCAATGTCGACGGCAGCGAGGGGATATACAGGGGAATCGACCTGCCCGGCTCGTCCGGGACGAACGTGGCCAACAGCCCGATGATCACCAGAACGATCCCCAGGATCCCGGGGATACCGAAGCCCGGAATGACGAACACTTCCAGGGCGATGAGCAGGAAGCCTACGACAACGAACAGGATTTCCCACACATTGGCCAACCCGGCCAAATAGGGCGCCCCGACGAAGACGGCCAGGGCGATCAGGGCAACCAGCCCGGGTACGCCGACCCCCGGGGTGTGGAACTCCACATAGGCACCGAGCAGAATGATCGCAAGCAGAAACCCGCGTACCCACATCGAGGTCATCCACAGGGCCAGGCTCTCCGACCATAAAGGTCCGATGCGGGTCGTGCCGGCCAGCCCGTAGCGCTCGCTCAGGTCACGGTCATTCGTGACCATGCCTTTGCTGAATCCGTAGGCGTAGGCCTCGCTGCCGGACATCTGCAAGAGCTGATCATCGCGGACCACCGGCTGAATCGCTTTAACTTCGCTCTCTAGCCGGATGTCGAAGTAAGTCTCAACGAGCTTCCACTGCGGCTTCTGGTCTGCGGCCGATCCACCTGCGCTGTCGGTCTCGTCCTTTGCGCTGTCGGTCTCTCCCTCTGCGTTGTCGGTGTCTTCCTCTGTGCTGTCGGTCTTCTCGGATTCGCCGAGCCTCTTGAGCTTCTCCTCACGAAAGACAAACTCGCGCTCGCCGGTCTCGATGTTCTCCAGCCACCAGACCTCGCGATCCGGATCGACCAGTGACTCGCAGAGCGTCTGGCTGTATCCGCGAAGCTGAGCGGAAGCCCGAACGTCTGCCAGGACAGGCGTTGTGATTTTGGGCTTGAGTTCCTCGGGGACCGCCTGCGGCCCGGCGGGCATGCCAAATATGACCTGGGCGTCGCCGATGCGCGACGAGCGGGCCATTACGATTTCCTCACACGCTATGGCCACAAGCGCGCCGCCGGAGTGGGCGTTGGTGTTGACCCAGGCTACGGATTTTATCTCGGTCAGGTTCCTGATCTGATCGGCGATGTCGAAGGTGCTGGTCACGAGCCCGCCGGGGGTGTCCAGCTCGAAGACAATCACGGTTGCCCCCTGGCGACGAGCTTCCTCGAGGCGGCGTCTGACGCTGTCAGTGGTGATGTCGGTGATCTCGGTATGAATAGGGATGATCACGCCGACGCCGTCCGGTGTCTGAATCTTCGTGATGTCGGGTTCAGTAGCCGGCTCCCGATCAAGTTCTGGCTGTGCGTACATGGTGGAGCCAGGCCACACGACGGCGGCGACAAACAACAGGATGCGTGCCGGTCGAAAACTCACTTGCCTTCGATCTTTATAGCCGACCATGATGGGCACCTCTCGACGTGCGCACAGACCGCCCACCGGCCTCTCGCACGGTCAAGAGATTCTACAACGCTGGTGACTTATCGGCAAGTTGAAACTGGAGCCGAGTTTAGAACCGCAATCAGGCTCATTGCCCGGGAGGACACATTTTTACATGGGTTTGGCGCGCCACCATTCGATCGTCCGCTGGAGCCCTTCTTCCAGCCCCATCTTGGCCTGCCAGTCGAGCAGCGAGGCGGCCCGGGTGGTATCGAGTCTTCGGCGCGGTTGGCCGTCAGGACGCGTCGCGTCCCAGGCAATCCGCCCGTCAAAGCCGCACAACCGCCCCACCAGAAGGGCCAGGTCGGCAATGGTGATCTCCCGGCCGGTGCCGAGATTGATCGGCTGGGAATCGTTGTGGGCTTCGGTGGCGGTGACGATCGCCTCAGCGGCGTCATCGACGTAGAGGAACTCGCGGCTGGCCTTGCCGCTGCCCCAACAGGTCACCGTATCGACGCCGCTACCGACCGCCCCGCAGAACTTGCGAATCAGCGCCGGGATCACGTGCGAGGTCTCGGGATCGAAGTTGTCTCCCGGGCCGTACAGGTTGACGGGTATGAGATAGACACCGTTGAATCCGTATTGTGTCCGGTAGGCCTCGAGCATCATGCCGAGTGCCCGCTTGGCGACACCATAGGGGGCGTTCGTTTCTTCGGGGAATCCATTCCAGAGATTCTGCTCGCCAAACGGTACCTCACAGTGCTTTGGGTATGAGCAGACCGTACCGACCTGAACGAACTTTTCTATTCCCCGAAGACGGGCTTGTTCTATAAGGTGAAGACCCATGGCCATGTTCGCATAGAAAAACCGCCCGGGCTGTTTTTGATTTGCGCCGATCCCGCCGACCTCGGCGGCCAGGTGGATTACTATATCGGGCCGGGCTTCGTTGAATAGACGGGCCACGGCCTCGGCCTCGGTCAGATCATACTCGCCCGATCGCGGCACGAAGATGTCGACCACACCGCGTTTCTTCAACTCCCGGCAGACGACCCGGCCTAGAAAACCGGCGCCACCGGTAACACAAACACGTTTGTTGGCAAGGTAAGTTGACATCATTTAGCCGTTCGCAACCCGGGTGGCATGGGTCCGCGCAAGCGGACCCGTGTTGCCAAGCTGAGGTGCCACCAGACATCCCTCGGCACCCCCCAGCGTCCTAATTCGATGGTTGAAGGTTTTCGATCCTCACAAGTCTTTTTTGGCGTCCAGAAAGAATCAACACATGGCATAGCCACGGCCTCTCACCGACGGATGGGTATATAGAGGTACCCGGGACGGTAACGTCGACATTAGCTAGGAACGGCTCCGATTCCACGAGCACTTCGTGCACCCTGCCGGCATCTGTCAGAATGCACCTTTGGCCGACCTCTATCTCATCGTGGTTCATTTTCGCCAATCCTTATTAGGGAGCCAATCGGTCAACCGTGCAGAACGTAGCGTTTCTGTGCAAACGCGTAAACGCCACGGATGCCACACCACGGGTCAGCGAAACTGACACACGCCACCCGGAGGGTCCGGTGGACGGTCATCCATTTCGAGCTTCGCGTTCTCAATCCCAGCATACCATCGCGCGCTCGACCACGCCCAATCTGTTGGCGAGGCGACCAAGCCGCGGCGCACGGGATTAGCGTGAATGTACTCTACACACGCCCAGGACGTTTCAGCTCTTGTTACGTCGCGATCGTATCCGCCGCCTTGCTGCCAGAAGCGGTACTCTGTGCGTCCGTTTGCCCGGGTCACACGAAGATGATCCAGCCATGCCGGCGCGTTCTTTCGCAGGTAGGCAATCGCACGTTGCCCAACTGGCTGTTTGATGCGTTTCAGAATCTTCGCAACATCGTATGGTTCAGTACGTGGAAGAAGCAAGACGTGTACGTGCTCGGGCATGATGACATAGGCCCACAGGTCGAATTGCAGCGAGCGCCGCGCCTGGTCCAAGGCATCGACGACCCACTGACGCGTACGATCCTTAGAAAGTAGAGGCATTCGGTGATAACATGAGAAGGTCAACTCATGTGCCTGCCCTAGCTCGCTGGAGCTCTTGCGCGTCTTCCGAACTTGGCCGTCGGGGAGAAGCATCCGGGGAAGTGTAGCAGATTTCGATGTGCCAAACACGGGTCTGCCTCTGGCAGACCCATGCCACCCAGCGTAAACCTACTCCCTGGAGGCGACAACCGTTCCTCCTGCAATGACCGTTCGTACGCAGTTTCGGCCTGGCTCGTACATCCATCGATCGTGGTTGGGTACGTCGAGGATCGCCAGATCGGCCTGCATGCCTACCTGGATCGCGCCCAGGCGGTCATGGCGGTTTACGGCCGCGGCGGCGTTGGCGGTTGCGGCTACAAGAGCTTCTGTTGGTGTTAATCGCATCTGCGTACAGGCGATGTGCATCACCAGTGGCAGTGACTCGACCATGGCCGATCCCGGGTTGAAGTCCGTGGCCACCGCTACCGGCAGATCAGCCTCGAGAAGGCGCCGAGCCGGAGCCTGCTTAACACCCAGGAAGAAGGAGCAGCCGGGCAGGAGCACAGCCACGCAACCGGTCGCCCTCATCGCGGCGATGCCTGCATCGTCTATGGTTTCGAGATGGTCGGCCGAGATCGCGCCAACCTCTCCTGCCAATGATGTGGCACCCATTTGCGTGATCTGGTCGGCGTGCAACCTGGGCGTGAGTCCGAAGCGCTTGGCCGTCGTCAGAACCCGTCGCGACTGCTCGATATCGAAGGCCGTACGCTCACAGAAGACGTCGCAAAACTCCGCAAGCTTCTCATCACGGATGCGGGCCAGCAACGATTCGTTCAACATCATGTCGAGATAGTCATCCGGTCGACCTTCGAACTCACGCGGTATGGTGTGGGCCGCCAGATAGGTGGCCACCAGTTCGACGGGTTGAAGCTTCTTCAAACGCCGAACCGCCTCGAGCATTTTCAGCTCATCCTCGACGGTCAGGCCGTAACCGCTTTTGATTTCAACTGTCGTCACGCCGTTGTGCAGCATGCGCCGCAATCGCGGCAGGGCCAGCTCGACGAGTCGATCGCAGGTTGCCGACCGTACGGCATCGACGGTGACTCGAATGCCGCCGCCGGCTTCGGCGATCTGGGCATACGATTTACCCTCGATGCGTTGGACGAACTCGGCTTCACGCGTGCCGGCAAACACGGTGTGCGTGTGGCAGTCGATCAGCCCGGGTATCACACATCCGCCGCGGGCATCGATCGACTCACACCCGGACGGGGCGTCAAGCTCCCTCTCGAGGCCGAACCACGCGATGCGGTCACCATCGAGGAGCACCGCGGCCGCTTCAATGCCTGTCACGTTCCGCATCGATCGCCCACCGAGTGGTCCTGGAGGTACGACCACGAGTTCACCAATGTTACGAATCGCCAGCATCCATCAGACTCCTTCTTCGCGGCGGCTCCATGGCCTTCGGTTTCCGTATCCGTGCAACGACAGGACGAGATCAACCGACTGGCATTCCGCCTGGGGAGATAATATCTCATCATCCTAACAGGCTGTAAACGAGGCGCTGATTCCCGTTTGCCCGGTTGGCATGGTCTTGTGTGGCGGTTATTGTGACATGTCGGCGGCCGATGGGGTCGGCTGACGCTGGATAGGGACCGATTTACAACAGTAGAGACGAGTGATGCATAGAATTACGCGACTTTTGGTGCTGTCTTCTTTCATCGCTTTCCACGGGTGTGTGGCGCTGGGGCAAGACCAGCCTCCGGTCGACCCGGCTTCCACACGCAAGATTCCACCCTTCAAGATCCCGGCGGTCAAACCCGGGGTGGCGTACGAACGCTTCATCGTGATAGGCGATACGGGCACGGGTCTGCCCGGTCAACACAAAGTGGCGGGTGCCATGGCCCTGCGGGGCAAGGCGGGCGGGTTGGACTTCTGGCTGGCCACGGGCGGCAACATCTACCCGGACGGGGTGAAATCCGCCGACGACCCCCCGGGGGAAACGGAGTTCGCGGACGTCTACGCCGATCCTTCCCTTCGCGTACCGATCTACGCTACCTTGGGCAACCACGATCATCGCAGCAACCCACAGTCCCAGATCGAGTACGGGAAGCGTAACAAGAACTGGAACATGCCGGCATTCCACTACACATTCACGCGGACACTCTCCGACGGCACCAAAGTGCAGTTTTTCGCGACCGATACTGAGCCGATCGTGAAGGAGCAGGCCGACACCAAAGTCCAGGTTGCCTGGTTGGATCAGGAGCTGGCCAAATCCGATGCCCGTTGGAAGATCGTGTTCGGGCATCACCCCCTTTACGGGCACAACCCGTGGCGCGGGCACAACGAGATATTAATAGCCAAGCTCGAACCGCTTTTCGTCAAGTCCAAAGTGGATGTCTATTTTGCCGGGCACGACCATGCCATGGAGATGCTCAAACCCGTCAAGGGCGTCAACCATGTCATCTCCGGCGCGGGTGCGGGGCCGGAGTGGGCCTACCCGGTCAAGTGGACCGAGGAATCCTTTTACGTCGCCACGCTGGGCGGATTTACCCTCTGCCGCATCAGCAAAGACGAGTTGGTGATCGAGTTCGTCCGGTCGAACGGAAAAACGCAGTACGCCCATACACTGACCAAGTAACCAGGACCACCGCAAAGGCCTGAGGCAAGCGCATGAACAACGCCGGCGCGACCTCTGGGGTTCCCTCACAGACTGCTAACACAGATCTTGAGCGGCGCTGGCCGGCAATGCTGGTCTTTGTGACCGCGTGGTTGCTGCCGGCGACTACGGCCCGGCGGACCGGTCATGTGTCCTTGCTGAATGCCTGGCTGATACATCTGCCGGCTGCGCTGTTGACCATTCTGCTGATCGTGATTCTTGTGGCTTTGGTGAATGGGAATGGTATTACGAAACAGCCCGACCTGATCTTCGATGAATTCGGCAGTATCATCAATGCCATAGTCGACGAATTCAAGCGTCATCCGTATGCGTTCCCGGCGACCGTGGCGGGGATCGCCATATCGATTGAGATAGGTTTTCTCCTATTGGCGCTGCTTGTGATGCCGTGGGGAGCGCGCGATGAGCCGATTTGGAACAGCTATCGGAACGCGCTACGGCATACGTGGCTGCGCACGGCACACGTCCTTCCCTGCGTACTGCTGGTTGGCACCTTGGGCTTGGTGGTTTACCACGTGGAGTTCGAATGGATACGGGCGAATCCAGCGCCAAAGTGGCCAGTGCAGCCTCCGGCGGTAGCGGTGGCGACAAGTGACCCTACGTACCAACAAGCGGTGGCCGAATACGAAGCGGCCATGGTGCAATATCGTGAGCAAATAGCCCGTGCCCAAGAGGATTGGAAGACTTGGGCTGCACAAAGGCCATGGCACGTCGACTACTCTGTGCCCTTAGCTGCGCAAACGGCATTCATAGCAGCCCTATGGCTTTTGTGGGGACTCTTTCGCGCCGTGGGCGCGTCCAGACACACGCCGCTGATTGAGCGACCACCGATGTGCGAGGCGTGTGGGTACAACCTCAGCACCATGCCGATGGAGAGCCGATGCCCCGAGTGCGGCGTAGCGGTGGGGCAGGCATTTAGTCGCTTTTCTGTGCCCCGGTGCGTTGTGGCTTGCGCTTGGTGAAGGGGATACGGAGCCGATAGGCACCTTCTTCCAGGTCGCTTTCGACGGGGTAGCCGCATTTGTGGAATACTCGGAGCATGCCGTGGTTTTGCACGAGCACATCAGCCGTGAATCCGGCAATGCCGTGTGCGATGGCTGCGTCGACCAGGTTGTTCATAAGCTGGGTCCCGATACCCTTACCCTGCCAGTCGTCACGGACCAGAAAGGCCGCATCGGCGAAGTTCGTTCGGGCGTCCTTACTGTAGTGGGCGATCCCCACGATGGGGGCGTGCTCGGAGCTGTCCGTGAGAACGACCAGTGCCATATCGGCGTCATAGTCGACACGGACAAACTCCTGAAGCTTCTCATGGGGCATGGTCTTGATCATCCTGAAGAACCGATAGTGCACCGACTCCGGCGAGAGCTTGTAGAACATATCCTTAAGCAGCGGCTCATCAGTGAGCTTGAGTGGACGCAGAAAGATGCGAGACTTATCCTTCAGCTCAATCCATCTTTCCAACTCGTCGGGGTAGATCGGCGCCTGGATGGGCAGTTCGATCTGGTCGGGATAGACAAGGTTGCGTCCCTTGGCCTCTGAAAGCAACCAGGGACGGAATTTCGGATGCGCGATCTGGATCAGGGCCATGGCGCGTTCGCGGATGTTCTTCCCATGCAGGTAAGCCGTTCCGTACTCGGTGATTACGTAGTGCACATCACCGCGGCTGGTGACCACGCCGGCTCCTTGTTTGAGGTAGGGGACGACGCGTGAGTATGTTTCATTGTGGGCTGTCGAGGGCAACGCGATGATCGGCTTTCCGCCCTTGGAGCGGGCGGCACCGCGGGTGAAATCGACCTGCCCGCCTATACCGCTGTAAAACAGCGTGCCCAGCGAGTCGGCACAGACTTGACCGCTCAAGTCAACCTCGATTGCCGCATTGATCGAGATCATCTTGTCGTTCTGGGCTATGACGAAGGGATCGTTGGTGTACTCTACGGGATGGAATTCAATTAAAGGGTTGTTATCCACGAAGTCATAGAGCTTGCGGGAACCCATCACGAAAGTGGCCACCATCTTGCCACGGTGCAGTGTTTTCTCTGAGTTGGTGATCACGCCTTTCTCAATGAGCGGAATGACGCCGTCGCTGAACATTTCCGTATGGATGCCCAGATTCTTGAACTCACCAAGATAGTGCAGCACTGCGTCGGGGATTGTGCCGATCCCCAGTTGAAGTGTGGCCCCGTCCTCGACCAAGTTGGCGATGTGCCGGGCGATTCGCTTGGCCAGCTCATCGGGTTCACCCTGTGGTGCTTCCAGGATAGGGCGATCACAAGGAACCAGGATGTCAATATCACGCACGTGGATGAAACAATCGCCTAATGCCCGCGGCGTCTGCCTGTTGACTTCGGCTATGACCATCCGGGCGGACTCGGCTGCGGATTTTACAATGTCGGTGGAGACGCCGTAACTGCAATACCTATGCTCATCCGGTGTGCTGACCTGAATCAAGGCAACGTCAATAACCACCTGGCCGGACTTGAACAGTGCGGGGATTTCGCCCAAGAAGATCGGGGTGTAGTCCGCCCGGCCTTCGGCCACCGCTTCCCGGACATTGGCACCGATGAAGTAAGCGTTGTGTCGAAACTGATGTCCGAAGCGCGGTTCGGCGTAAGGGGCCACGCCAAGGGTGAGAATGTGGACGATCTCCGCGTCACTCAGGTCCGCCCGGGCAGAGAGTGCGTCAACCAGACACTGCGGCTCACCCGCTCCCGAACCGATGAAGACGCGCTGGCCGTGCCCTATGCACACCACGGCCTCTTCGGCTGTGGTGACCTTGTCCGCGTATCGTCCTTGCCACCCGTCCGTCACCTTGCCGTTCATGACAGGCTCCAACAATAGATAAACTTAGAGCGCCCAGCAGAATCGAACCGCGCCCGCCGCGAATCGTCAAGATCACCTCATGCGGGCCGCTCCCTTATCCCGACGTACCTCGACATGTCCCGATTTACCACGATGTGGATCGGGACAGGCATCGGGAGAGAAGCATCAGGATGGCTCGGCCTTCAACGTGTTATGCTGGAGATTCCAATCCATCCTTCGGCTGCCTGTCACGCAGTGACTCCGACAGCCGAGGCGTAGCGGTAGACCCACGAACCCATATAGCAATTCCCGTGCCGGATTCAAATCGCGCCGGTAGAAAATCCGCCGCCAGGTTGGGAGAGACCGGCCGATATGCCCGGTGAGCACCATAGACCAGGGAGACCCCAGGACCTGCTGCTCGGGGTTGACCTGCATTCTGTCTATGTGACCGGCTTTATGCGGAACAGTGCCTGGCCGAATTGGACCTCGGAGGTATCCTCTGCGAGTATCTTTACGACCTCTCCCTTTTCGGGCAGGCCCGGCCCATCAAAGGTGATCTGGTAGAAGCACTTCATGATTTCCACAAGGCCGAGCACTTTTCCGGACGCCACTGGTGAACCGACCTCAACGTACGGCGGCGACTCCGGAGATGGACGCCGATAGAAGATCCCCTCGGACGGAGCCGGTACCGTGATCAAACTGGCATCGTCGGCCTCACCAGAGACGCCGCGGCGCCCGGCCGGCCCGCCGGAGACCTCCGCGCCAGCCTCTAATACCCGGGGATCGACGCGGGCGATCGGTTGACCATAGGCAACCGGCGTGTAGGCGTTGGGAATCAACGTTTCGGTGACCCGCCCGTGCACGTCGCGCGGCAATCGCAGCACGTAGCGCTGATTGAGGATCTTCATCGTGATCACCCGATCGAACGGGTTAAGGAAGACCCCGACTTTCGGCGCTCCGTCGGCCATTCCCACAACGGGAGAAGCGACCAGCAGTGTCTGGGGATTCTCCTCATCCTCTAGCACCTTAGCGATAAGCGTCCTCTCAGCCATCTTGCCTTCCGCTTCGCGCCTCAGTCCCTTCGTCTCTCTGTCCCTACGTCCTTTCCCTGCGCTTATCCCGAAAAATCCGCCACCACGCTAAGATCGTGCATCGACCATATCCTGGGGTTCTTGATTCGTCGATACCCGAAGCTCTGGTAGCACATCTCAACGAGTGTCATCAGATAGTCACGCAGTTCGTGCACCGTCACGATCTCATCCGTGTCCATCTGCCGGGCGGCCTTGTAGGGGTCCATGTCGGCCTCGATGCGGTCCTCGACGGCCTTCATCCCCGCCTCGACCTGGGCCCGCTCCTTGGGGTCGGTGGTGATGATCTGGAAGTTGTCGTCAAGTCTGGTGCGGAAGGTCCCGATGGCGAGCGTCCGACCCTCCATGACGGCCAGGCGGGTCAACGGCGTGGAGAGTTGCACGATGGGTTCGTACGGCAACCCTTCCATGGCATAATAGCCCGCGCCGGAAGCCTTGCGCAAGAGCACCGTGATCATGGGGACGGTGTTCGTGGAGTTGGTGTACAGCAGGTTAGATCCGTACGCCAAAAGCCCGTGCTTCTCGGCCTCTATGCCGATGTCGAATCCGGAGATGTCCTGCAGCCAGATGATGGGGATCCCGTCAGAGTTACAGGATCTGGAGAACTGCGAAATCTTGGCGATTCCCTCGCGGTACAGGAGTCCTCCGGGCCGGGTCCGGTCCTTCAGCTCCGGATGAGCCGTGAGCTTCTGGTTGTTAGCGATGATCCCCACATACAGCCCGTTAATGCGGGTAACGCCGGTCACCATCTCTTCACCGGTATGGGGCATCAGCTCCCAGAAGAGTGAGCTGTCTACCAGACGGGCGATGATCTGACGGATGTCGTAGACCACCCGATGGTCAACCGGAAGAAGACCGTTGATCTCTCGCGGTAAGAAGCGGGGCTCAGCGGGCGAGAATCCGTAACGATAGTATGCCACCGCGCTGTCCGGGAGTTTCTCGACCTCCTGGCGAATACGCTTGATCATGGTCTGGTCGTCGGGGACCCGCTCGTCGGCGCAGTTGGAAAGGTGCACATGTACGTCCGGCCCGCCGATGGAGAGTGAGGTGATCTTCTGTGACCTGCCTCCCTTCACCAGCGCCGCACCGGCAATGACCATATAGGCCTGCTCGGTCATGAACAGCTTGTCGGAGATGATGGGCATGTAGCCGCCGCCGGCGATACAGTCGCCAAGCACGCCGGCAATTTGCGGAACGCCGTTGGCGGACAGCAGGGAGTTCATCTTGAATATGTATCCCGCCCCTGTCCGGCCCGGGAAGGTTCTGGACTGCTCCGGCAGAAAGAGTCCTGAACAGTCCACCAGGTAGATCACCGGTACGCGGAGACGCAGCCCCACCTCCTGAGCCCGTTCGATCTTCTCGGGGGTCAGCGGCCACCAGGAGCCGGATGCCACAGTGTTGTCATTAGCAATCACAACAGTCACCCGCCCGTGAACCCGCACAAAAGCCGTGATGACCCCGGCCGAAGGAGATGTCCGCGGCGGCTCCCCGAACTGCAAACCGTAGTTCACGAACGTGTTGATCGGGAAGATGGTCGTTCCGGGATCCTTGAGTATCTCCAACCGCTCCCAGGTGGTGAGTTTGCCCTTGGCGTGCACTCGTTCGATGTACTTGGGCCCCCAGCCCTGGCGAATCTCCTCCCGGCGCGCCAGGACAACCTCGTTCAGCTTCTCCATGCGCCGGTGGTTTTCCGCATACGCCTTCCCGTCGACAGCCTCCTCGACGGAAGTGCCGATGGTATGGAGGATGACTTTTGACATGAACGAAACCCCTTATGTACAAGGATGAAGGCGGAAGGATGAAGGATGAAAACGGAAAGAAGCGCGATAGACGCTGTGCGTGGTGCTTCTCACGATCGGCCTCTCTTCATCTTTATCCTTCATCCTTCATCTTTCATCCTTTTCTTCCATGTCCTTTCTCTTTCGTGTTCTTGACGCAAGTTGTCAGTATCGCGATAAGTTCGTCGGCCTCTCCCATCAAGTCTCCCACTTGGTCCTTGGTGAAGATCTCGGATTCGAGGACGAGTTCCAGCCAGTAGACCGTCTCCTCGAGCTCCTGAAGGGCTCCTTCGAGTTTGCTGATGAACTCGGCATTCGACCGGCTCCGTATACCCTCCCGATAGTGTGCTCCTACAGACGTCCCTGACCGAAGCAGTTGTTTGCCGATAACCTGCGCCACTGTGGTCTTCGGCAGCGCCGAGTATGATCGGATGATCCGAATAGCGAACTGCCTCGTCCGCACCTTCAAATCGACCGGCTCACCCCGAGCATCATCCCTCATCCTATTTCATCCTTCATCCTTCCGCCTTCATACTTGATTTTGCTATCCCAACAACCTCCCAATAAACCCGGTATCATAGTTCCCTGCGGCAAAGTCCGAGCTGTTCATGATCTGCAGGTGAACTGGGATAGTAGTCTTCACTCCCTCGATGCGGAAGGACTCGAGCGCCTTGATCATACCTTCCCGGGCGGCATCCCGATTGGGGCCCCAGATGATCAGCTTGGCGATGAGGGAGTCATAGTAGGGCGGAATGCGGTAGCCCGGGCGCACGTGCGAATCGACCCGGACTTTCACGCCTGGGATCTCCGTCGGCGGGGCAAACTCCGTCACCTCGCCCGGTGAAGGCTTAAAATCCTCGAAGGGATCCTCAGCATTGATGCGGCACTCGATCGAATGCCCATTCATCTCCACGTCGTCCTGGGCGAAGGAGAGGGCTTCATTGGCTGCGATCCGGATCTGCTCAACGACAAGATCGCGCTGCGTCACCTGCTCGGTGACCGGATGCTCGACCTGCAGGCGGGCGTTGACCTCCATGAAATAGAGTTGCCCGTCCGAGTTCCGGAAGAACTCCACCGTGCCGGCGTTCTGGTACCCGATCATCCGCAACACCCGGTGGAGCTTCTCACCCAGGTCGTGCCGGGTGGTAGGATCCATCACCGGCGAGGGCGACTCTTCAACCAGCTTCTGATGCCGTCTCTGCGCCGAGCACTCCCGTTCTCCCAGATGCGCGACATTCCCGAAGGCGTCGGCCATTACCTGGAATTCGATGTGACGACCATCGATGATGTACTTCTCCAGGTACAGGCCGGGGTTGCTGAAGGCCTTCTCCGCTTCCATCGAGGCCTCCCGGTATGCCTGCTCGAATTGCCCCGCGGCATCGACTCGCCGCATGCCCTTGCCCCCACCGCCCGCCGTGGCTTTGAGCAGGACGGGAAAGCCGATCTCTTTGGCGAGCTTGAGGCCGTCGTTCAACCCCGGAAGTGTTCCCCGCGATCCGGGAATCACCGGCAGATCCGATTGACGCATTGTCTCCCGCGCGGTGGCCTTGTCACCCATTACTCTGATCGCACTTGCCGGTGGACCGATAAAGGTCATCTTGGCCTGTTCGCACAGTTCTGCGAACAGGGCGTTTTCGGCTAGAAATCCGTAACCCGGATGGATGGCGCAACAGCCGTTCTGCTCGGCCGCCTGGATGATGGCTTCCATATTCAGGTAGCTGTCGGCGCTTCTAGGCGGCCCGATGCATACCTTCACGGGGGCCTCGTCTAAGTGTGGCGAGAGGGCGTCGGCCTCTGAGTACACGGCCACGCTCTCGATACCGAGCGTCTTGCAGGCCCGAATCACCCGAAGGGCGATCTCACCGCGGTTAGCCACCAGGACGCGCTTGAACATGCGTTATAGAACTCTCCCGCAACACTGCTTCACAAGAACGACTCAAGCAGTCAGTGTTTCAACGTTTAGACGTTTTGCCTTTTCATCCTTCATCCTTCATCCTTCATCCTTGATTCTTCCCCCACCCACCGCGGGTCTGTCTTTCTGAGAAACGCATTCATCCCCTCCTGTCCCTCGTCGCTGACGCGCAGTCGGGCAATCACCCCCGCGGTATACGGGCCGTTCTCGTCGAGAGAACGTTCGGAAATCTCACGGATAAGTTCCTTTGAAACAGCCAGGGCCTCCGGACCACCCGTCATGATCATCTCGACCTTGGCGTCCACCGCTGCGTCGAGTTCATTCGCCGGCACGACTGCGTTTACCAGCCCCATTTCCGCGGCCCGGGCTGCCGAGAAGCGCTCTCCCGTCAAAAAGTATTCGCGGAGATTTCTCTCCCCCATTCGTTTGAGCAAATAGGGGGAGATCGTCGCGGGAGTGAGCCCCAGCTTGGTCTCCGTGAAGGCAAAGACGGCCTCCTCGGACGCAATGGCGATGTCGCAGACGGCTACGACGCCGGTGCCGCCTCCCACCGCTGGGCCGTTGATGCGCCCGATGACCGGCCTGGGGCAGGCGTAGATCTCACGAAGCATCCGGGCGAGGTTGAGTGAGCCCTCGTAGTTCTCCTCGTAACTGTAGTTGACCACCCGCTTCATCCAGTGAAGGTCGGCCCCGGCGCAGAAGGATTTCCCTTCACCGGTAAGCACCACTACGCGTATTCCAGGATCGTCGCGGATCGAGGTGAAGATCTCCAGCAGATCTTCGAGCATCTGATCGTTGAATGCGTTGCGAACATCCGGGCGATTCAGAGCGACGCGCCCAACAAAGCCCTTGCGTGTGAGGCGTACGGTACCGTGGCTCATTCACACCTCGACGCTGGGCCGAGAATCATTTCTCGGCCCCACTTTCGACGGCTGGGTGCGAGAAAGGATTCTCGCACCAGCACAAGAAGGGATTCTCGCACCAGCACTTAACGCATCAGCATTCAAACCCTTACGGGAACCGCCTTATGC
>Ga0114930_10002817_pt1 | contig 15555 bp, 22 predicted proteins | sample AnhtaG_FD_87300 | JGI IMG/M metagenome (GOLD analysis project Ga0114930, IMG submission 87300) | Deep subsurface microbial communities from Anholt, Denmark to uncover new lineages of life (NeLLi) - Anholt_01485 metaG | ecosystem: Environmental > Aquatic > Marine > Oceanic > Sediment | place... | reverse complement strand
TTCTTTTCTTTTGATGGTTTTGTCAAGATCATTCAAGCTAATTTTCTTAATAACGTGATAGACTCTATTCCTGCCCATAAAAAAGTGTAGGAGTTCATATATTAAAAATGTTTAGTTAATAAAAGGTGAATCGATAGATTTTGGTAAAGTTGGAGGTATAGTTATATCACAAAAACTATATTATTTCCACAACAGATATGGCGAAGGTATTGTTATAATGGAACAACCTAAAACATCAAATTAAATTAGGGTGGTATCCTTGGAATTTGAAGATATTGATAGAATCCTAAAAATGAAACCAGATGAAGCTGCTGAAGAATTATTAAATGGGATTAAAGAAATCTACGGCGAAATCCCTTATATTCTTCAGTTTATGAAGGACAGGCCCAATCTGTTGATACCAAAGGTGTTATATGATGATTCAATTATGAGGGAATTCAATCGCCTTGATGAGAGGACGATAGAACTTATTTCAATAGGGGTTTCTGCAGCACTTAAATGTACACATTGTCTGAATATGCATATCAGGGTGGCGAATAGAATGGGGATAACCAGGGATGAGATATTTGATGCGATCCTAATAGCTGGAACGATTTCAAATGCATCAGTACTTGCTTATGGTACCAGGGCTCTGGATGTGGAAGTACAAAAAGATGAAGATCCATCACAAGAATGCAGTGAAGATATTTGTGATATTTGTAAACTTCCTGGTGAGGAGATCTAAAAATAATATTATTAAATAAACATTTTGAGTTTTATTTTTTTGGTGGAATTCCCAGCATATTTATCTGATCTATCAGTTCTGTTAAACCTTCAATCTCCCGCTGGATAACTTCATCATAAGTCATTGAAATGCTCATCTCTCCGTCTACAGTAAGCTTATCAGGCCCTCTACGGACGATTTTTTCAATCCCATCACGGTTTAGGACTTCTTTTATTTCCATATCATGAACAAAGGCACGTCCGGGAAAAATCACAGTTTCTTTAATTTTACTTAAGTCCAGTTTTTTAATATCTTCAATAGTAATAAGACAGCCAATATCCTTCTCGACCCCTACCACATTCACTGTTTTAGCAAGTTTTTCAAAAAGAGCTTGCAACAAAGGAGCTGATGCCCGGCTTGTAATGACAGTGGCTTCCATTTTGGGAATTGGTAGCCTGGACAATGCTTCCTCATCATTAATAATAGCAAAAGGAGAACCTATTTTTGGATCACCTAAGGGAGTACCTGTTACTCTGAAAGAATACTCCTTATCGATCTGGTTTACTATTGAGAAAAATTCATCTATTGAATGTGCTTCTATTCCAGGGATTATGGGCGAGTTATCTAGTATCAGTCCCTGATCAAAGGTATTGGCAAACCTCATAAGTATCAGGCCTTTTGCACCCATGGATTCCAGGTCATCACATGTTTTTCTCAATACCTCATTGTCATTTACACCTGGTAATAGCACAACCGCAGCATATACATCAGAGTCTTTACAAAATAGCTCAAGATTGGATAAAGATGCTTCAGGGGTTTTATCATTCATGTATTCTATTCTAAGCTGTGGATCTGTAGCAAATACAGTAAATGAGACTTCTTTTACTCCATGGTCCAAATAGAACTCAGCTTCATTTCCTTTGGTAAATCCCTTGCCACTGGTGTATCCAAGATGTATTGGACTTTCTAATTGGGAGAGCACTTCAGTCAGGACTTCGAGATCCGGATAACAACTAACATCCCCGCCACCACTTATGGTGATCCTTTCAATATTATCATTATTGAAATGTAATATCTGGTTTAAGTCCTGGACAACCATCTGGACAGGTTTGAAACCCGGATAGGATTCTTTTACGCCTTCAGTGCAAAAACGACACCCTTTCTGGATGGGTAGGCAGTGTTTACAACCAAAAGCAGGAACATCTTTTACTGCTTTGAAATAGCAGTATCTGCAAAATCCATTGCAATCGAAACCCGGCCTTCCTCCAACGTCAGCTAATAATTCCATTTGAATCGTCTCATTTTTGTATAATTCTGCTTTGAGCGTAAGTTACATTATAATAAAGCTGTCGGTCATTAGAGTACTAAATTCCACCAAAGTCCAACATTATAAATAAATCAACTTATCAATAATTTGAGATTGTCACGATTAATCCGTAACCTTTAAGTAGGTTTGTAGAATAAAGAAGTAGTACAGTAAACTGAAGTTGGTTGGTTACTCAATATTCAGTATAAGAGGTTCGGCTATGAAAAATTTTGATTAATTGGAACTTACTATTACTTTTTTGAGTTCTATTTCAAAATATGACGCTATTCCTCTTGTATCCACCAATGCAGGTTTTCTGAATAAAGTATAGGAGGAAAAATAAGCGTGTCTGACAAAGTAGACCTATATAGCGACAGAGGAGCTAAACTCAAAAGTGGCGTAGACATTAGAGATATAAGCCCTCTCAGAAACAAAGCTATCAAGAAAATTGTACACGACACTAAGCGAACAGCTGCTGTAGACTTAGCTGGAATCGAGAAAACAATGGCCACAGGAAAATATGGCGGTAAAGGCCGTCAAGTTCTTGGAAGGACACTGAAACTCGATGTAGTCAAGAATGCAGACAAGATTGTCGCTAAAGTCGCGGACCTCGTAAAAGTAGATGCTGGAGACGATACCAACGTCAAGTCACTCAACGGTGGCAAACAGATGCTGGTACAGGTACCCTCTTCAAGAATTGAAGCAGGTGCAGAATACGTGTCATCATTGACATGTGGTTCAATGGCAACACTCCAAGCTATGATTGAAGTCTTTGACCTGAACATGTTCAATGTTCCAGAGACAAAGGCAGCAATCATGGGACAGTATCCACAGACCATGGATCTGGCTGGCGGTCATGTCAAGTCAATCCTGGAAATCCCACAGAAAGATGAGGGTTTAGGCCATTCACTTAGAAACATCATGGCAAACCACCTGGCAGCTGTGACAAAGAAGAATGCCATGAATACAGCAGCCCTTGCAGGAATATTTGAGCAGGCCGGTGTGTTCGAGATGGGTAATGCTCTCGGTATGTTCGAGAGAAACCAGTTGCTCGGTCTGGCATATCAGAACCTGAATGCCAACAACATGGTCTATGCAACAACCAAGGCAAACGGTGCTACAGGTACCATCGGTACAGTAGTGCACTCAATTGTCGAACAGGCAATCGAGAACAAAGTAATTGCAGCCGATAAGAAACTCGGTTCTGGATATACCATGTACAAAACAAATGACGTATCCATGTGGAACGCATATTGCGCAGCCGGAACTCTTGCAGCAAACCTGGTTAACTGCGGTGCAGGAAGATCACCACAGCACACCTCTTCAACATTGTTGTATTTCAACGACATTATTGAGAAGGAAACTGGTCTGCCAGGATGCGACTGGGGTAAGGTACAGGGAACTGCAGTAGGATTCTCCTTCTTCAGTCACTCAATCTATGGCGGCGGCGGTCCTGGTGTGTTCAACGGTAACCACGTAGTTACCAGACACTCAAGAGGCTTTGCTATCCCATGTGTTGCAGCATCAGTATCACTCGATGCCGGTGTCCAGATGTTCACTCCAGAGATGACATCCGGTCTGGTCGGAGAAGTGTTCGGATCAGTTGACGAATTCAGAGAGCCTATTAAGGCAGTAGCAGGAGCGCTATAAGCGAACAAATGAGGATTTAAATGGTCAAAACCGCTTATACTTCACGCAAAAAGAAGCCAATTCAGATTGAAATATTCCCACAAAGAGTGTTAATGCCTGATACAGCCGAAAGGTTGTTGAATGCCATTGATAAAACACCTGGTGTTATCAGGTTGACAATCAGTGGACCCAGTCTACCCACACGGGTAGGATGCGGACCAGGGAAAGGCACTCAAGTAAATCATCCAGATCGGCGGATTATAAATGTTTCAGATCAAGCATTTGAACTGAACATAAGGGTCGGTCGCATTCGGATAGAAGTTGAAGACCGAAATGTCAAGGAAGAAATTAATAAAGTAGCAAAAGAAGCTTTGCCATTCCCCTTCGAATTCAGAGAAGGGCACTTTATTAAAACAAAAGCTACCCTGACAGATTATGCCAAATACGGTTTCAAGAGCAGGGATGATGAATCCATCAATCTTGAGGATGAACGTTTGTTAGGATTAATTGATCCTAAAGCGAATCCAAAAGACCGTATATGTATATTGGAATCAAAAGCAGAGTGATAGAAATGTTCGGACGAGAAACACAGTGTGTGGACTGCAGAGAAAGCATGGGCCTCGGTAGAGGTGGTGGCCTTGCACAGCGAGGTACACTATCAGAGACCGGCAGGCCTGATGTGATCGCAGTCGCCATGTCTCCCGGACGAAGACATATCACTAAACCTGTATGTGAGATCACCTACGGACTCAGAAGAGAAGGAGTCCAGGTAAGTGTCCTGGTGCTAAATTCCGGTGCAGGCGTCCCTGAAGATCTTTCAGGACAGTCTACAATGGGATACGGATCCAAGTTCGGATTAATTCCCAAGGAATTGGCACAGATCGAGAGACACAAGCTACTGATCCTGCATCTGGGAAATGTTGATTCCCATGTCATAAATAAGGCAAAAGAGGTTCTGAAATACGTGGATATTCCAACCATAATTGCATGCCAGAATCCAATCGATTTTGAGCTGTTTGCTGAAGCAGGAATTAAGACCAGACTTGTTAAACCAAAGCCTGAAAATATTCAGACAAGAGGTATAGTTATGGAAATCGTAAGCGGAATAACAAGAGGTGAAACCTGTTCCAGGGAGAACCTCAATAAAATTGTAAAGTATGTAAAGACCATCAATCCACAAGATAACTAAGGAGGATAAGTAATATGGCATATAAACCACAATACTATCCCGGCAGCACTTCCGTTGCTGAGAATAGAAGAAATCACATGTCAAACAACGTCAAGAAAGTCAGGGACATCTCTGATGAAGATTTGACCGCTTGTCTTGGACATAGAGCACCTGGTAGCGACTACCCGAGCACACATCCACCTCTCGCAGAGATGGGTGAACCAGACTGTCCAGTGAGGGAGATTGTAACTCCAACACCAGGTACAGCAGCTGGCGACCGTGTCAGGTATGTCCAGTGGACAGATTCCATGTATAATGCACCTGGAACACCATACTGGAGATCATACCACGCTGCAATCAACCACAGAGGTTGCGATCCCGGTACCCTGTCCGGTAGGCAGGTCGTCGAGGCCCGAGAGAGAGATATGGAGCAACTGGCAAAAGAGGTGATCGAATCCGACATGGTCTGTCCAGGTCTAACTGGCATGAGAGGATGTACTGTCCACGGCCACTCCCTGCGACTGCAGGAAGATGGTGTCATGTTCGATATGCTGGACAGACGCCGATTAGAAGGCGACAGCATTGTCCAGGATAAGGATCAGGTCGGTGTACCAATCGACAGAAAGGTCAACCTTGGTAAGCCCATGTCAACCGCAGAAGCAGCCAAGAAGACAACCTTCTACAGAGTACAGGACAATGCCTTCAGAGATGATAAAGAAGTCATCGACTGGACACAGAAAGTCTGGGAACTGAGGACCATTTATGGGTATCAGCCCAAATAAACAGAGGTGATATAAATGGCAAATTTCCAAAATGAAGCAACTGCGAAAAAAGCATTCGTAAGCGCAATGGAAACCAAGTATTCCAAGGAATGGGGTACAAACAAGAACACTGGTGCCGACATCCAGGATCAGAAAGCCAAATACCTGAGACTGGGTATAGAGCAGAATCCACGAAAGGTGGAAATGGCAAAGATCGGTGCAGAGATTACCAAGAAGCGAGGTCTCCAGGCATATGATCCAATGCTCCACTTAGCTGGTATACCAATGGGTCAGAGACAGTTGACCCCATATGTGCTGGGCGGTACAGACATTGTATGCGATGGTGACGATCTTCACTATGTCAACAATGCAGCCATGCAGCAATCGTGGGACGACATCAGAAGATCCTGCGTCGTAGGTTTGGACCTGGCCCATGAGACTCTCGAGAAGAGGCTGGGCAAGGAAGTCACACCAGAGACCATCAACTACTATCTGGAAGTTTTGAATCATGCAATGCCTGGTGCAGCTATTGTCCAGGAACACATGGTCGAGACCCACCCAGCAATGGTTGACGACTGCTATGTCAAAGTCTTCACCGGTGATGACAGCCTGAAGGACGAACTGGATCCACAGTTCGTGATCGATCTCGACAAGATGTTCATCAAAGAGCATGCAGCCCAGATCAAAGCATCCATAGGCAAGTCCTCATGGCAGGCTGTGCATATCCCAACAGTTGTCTCAAGGACAGCTGATGGTGGTCAGACATCCAGATGGATGGCAATGCAGGTCGGTATGTCCTTCATCAGTGCATATCACATGTGCGCTGGTGAGGCAGCAGTAGCTGATCTGGCTTTCACTGCAAAGCACGCCGGTCTGGTAGAGATGAGCGACATGCTCCCAGCAAGACGAGCAAGAGGACCCAACGAGCCTGGCGGTCTGTCCTTCGGTCACATGGCAGATATTGTCCAGACCTCAAGGAAGTTCAAAGACGATCCATGTAAGACCGCTCTTGAGACCTGTGCAATAGCATCCATGCTGTACGATCAGATCTGGCTCGGCGGTTACATGTCAGGTGGTGTCGGTTTCACAATGTATGCCACAGCAGCATACACCAACAACACCGTGGACGACGACCTCTATGCATCCACCGAATACGCCTGGGATAAATACAAGCTGGGCGTAGGCAAGACTGTAGCACCAAGCATTGATGTCATAAAGGACATCGGTACCTGGGGTACAATCTATGGTCTGGAACTGTACGAGAACTATCCAACAGCTCTGGAAGATCACTTCGGTGGTTCCCAGAGAGCAACCGTCGTTGCAGTATCCTCTGCAGCAGCATGCGCAATTGCCACCGGTAACTCCAATGCTGGTCTGTCAGCCTGGTATCTGTCCATGTACCTCCACAAAGAGGCACACGGTCGACTGGGTTTCTACGGATATGACTTGCTGGATCAGTGCGGTGCAACCAACGTGTTCTCCTATCAGTCCGATGAAGGTCTGCTCGGTGAACTCAGAGGCGCAAACTACCCCAACTATGCCATGAATGTCGGTCACCAGGGCGGTTATACAACTGTCATCACAGGTGCCTACACTGGTAGGGGAGATGCATTCTCAACCAATCCATTGGTCAAGGCATGCTTCGCCGATGACCTGATGAACTTCGACTTTGTCGAGGTCAGAGATTGCTACGGTAAAGGTGCACTTAGAGAATTTGACAGGTGCGCTGGCGAGCGAGCATTCGTCATTCCAGCAAAATAAATTTGTAAAACTATGTAGGTGTGTTCTCACACCTACAATTCTTTTTTTTTATTTATGGATTGAGCGCATAACTTTGTTGTTAATGTTCTTTCCACCAAGTTCTTGAAAAATATGGATTAAGTGCTTAACTGGTTATTTTTTAAAAACTGTCGTCTTTGATCTTGAACTTGTGTTCAAGATAATAATTGGAATATATCGCACCAAGAGGATTATGTGCCAGCACTCTATCCTTTACCGCCAATGTGGTTACAGGCGCCTGCGAGTGTTGGGTAAAGAGAATATCATGGCCAATACACAATCCAAGAATGATATTTAAATCGGTTTTCTTTTGATTCAATACCAGTGCCTGACCTATTGGATTGCATATAGCTTCAAAACTACCATTGCGTAATTTTTCCAGACCATATATGTCTTTATCAATCCCGCATACCTTACAACAGACAGAAGATACATTAAAATCGTGTGTTAAAATCTCATGAATGATCTTTGCTTCTTTTTCCAGACCTACACAAAAGGCAATACCAAGTTTTTCATATCCCATCCCTTCGGCATACATAATGAGCTCTTCCAACCTCGTTTTTTTCATATAGTACCTGGATTCTATCTGTGCTGAGATCTTCATGGATTCAAGGTTCTCGTCAATATATTCAACCTCTTTGGAAATAGAAGAACAATCCTTTCCCTCTCTGCATTTCTTGGATGTACATAATGCACATTGCATCTGATTATCTCCTTTATGTTAACATTTTCAGAGCATTTCGCACAGTAATAACAGCAAGATGCGCACAATGCAGATTTTCTTCAGGGAGACCATCCAGAGCAGCAATCAGGTCAACTTCTGTAATTGCTTCTGCCATTTTACCAATGTTTTTCGGGCTATTATATTCCTTAATGACTTTTCCAGAAAATGTCATCAGCGCCTGCTCATTGACATCTCTTTGAAGCTTTTCGACCATCTTATTAAAATCAGACTTCGTGCTTGAATCTGTCATTTAAGTTTTCTCCTGATATTTTCCCAGATTATTTTCACATTATTTGAAAACTCATTGTCAGAAAATTCAACTACGGTCATCTCCTGGATCATAGCCATCGTCGCTGTTTCGTCATATGGTATCCTGCCCACAACATCACAGTACAGTACTTTTCGATAAGCCGGGTATTATCAATATTTATATCGAATTTATTTATGCAAACCACAGTCGGTACATTGAAATGGCTGGCCACGCTCAGTATTCTCTCCATGTCATGTATACCTGATAATGTGGGTTCTGTTACGATCAATACAAGATTTACACCTGAAATAGCAGCAATGACCGGGCAGCCAATCCCCGGGAGGGCCATCTATGATTATCAAATCTTTATTGGATTTGTTAGCCAGGACCCTTGCATTATTTCTTACCAGGGTAATCAATTTGCCTGAGGCTCTTCAGCAGTATTCAGTATAGCATGTGACATGGGTCCAAACCGGGTTTCTGAAAGATAAGCAAATCCGGATTTTCTATCAACCAGATGTATTGCCCTGACCGGGCAAACAAATTCACAGACACCGCAACCTTCACACCTTTCATTGACAATATTAAAGTCATCATCAATAGCATCAAATCTGCAATATTCGGTGCATTTTCCACATTCGATGCATTTTTCGTTATCTTTTGAGACGATTTTTAACCCGGAATATTCAACAGTTTCTTGAATACCAGGTTTTAGAATTAAATGCAGGTCTGGAGCATCCACATCACAATCAGCCAGCACGGCATTTTCAGCCAGGGATGCAAAAGCTGCAGTAATGGTAGTTTTTCCAGTCCCACCCTTACCACTTATGATGGTGAGTTGTTTCATATAACACACCTCCTCCGGACGAATTCAAAGAGACGGACAAACTCCTCCTTCCATTCAGGCATTTCCAAAATAAAGGGTTGACCGTTTGAATAAAGCCGTGCAATATCCTCATTTTGTGGGATCTTCAAAAGGATTGGAATATCTCTTTCCATGCAGAATTTTTCAACCCTGTCATCGCCAATACCGTCTCGATTTATTACTACTCCAAATAGAACTGCCAAGTGTTTCACTACTTCAACTGCAAGTTTCAGATCATACAGGCCAAAAGGTGTGGGTTCTGTAACCAGCAGGCAAAAATCAGTGCCTCTAATGGTTTCAATAGTCGGGCAGGAGGTGCCGGGGGGTGAATCGAGGATTACATTTTTTTCTTTGTCGATTTTCTTTTTGAGGGTTTTAATTACCGGGGTCGCCATAGGTTCCCCGATATTTAATATTCCATGATAAAATTCAACTCCATCTGAAGTCCCCCCCTCAATTGTGCCAATAATACGCGTCTCCTCAGTAATGGCACCTTTTGGACACACTAATGTACATCCCGCAACCATGGCATAACTGTGGGAAGATGAGGATATCAGAAGGCAATACTGCAATGGCATTGTACTGACAAAATTTTGAACATTTTTGGCAAAAGTCACACTTTTCTTTATCGACGACAGGAACTGATAGATATACATCTTCAACTTTTTCCAGATCCATGTTCAGGAACAGATGGGAATCTGGTTCTTCAACATCACAATCCAACAACTGTACATTGGCAATGCTAAGCGCCAGATTCGTTGCTATCGTAGTCTTACCGGTTCCGCCTTTACCGCTTGCAACAGATATTATTATTTTAATCACCTCAAATCTTTTTGCCTGGTTTTTCTAATAAAATTTGCTGGCAAAAGATAGGATACATTTTGATATTCTACACGTACCAGACTTCCATCTGACAGCATAGAATCAATACTCTCCATTCCGGAAAATCTCCCCTCAATATCTCTTGCCTGTTCTTCCCTTAATGGATGTCGGGAGCATATCTCTAAAATTGTGGTTCTGAGATCAGGGAAATTATCAAGACCAAATTCGCCTGACTCGTAATCAGTAAGGTCCAGTGCAGTACCAAAAATCTCATGGGCCCTGATTATTCTCCCGGGTCCGGGCGGCCTGACACCAGGTTTTGCAGGCGGCCGGATGGGAACTGAAATGTAGATGCGGTCAGGTTTTACCTGTTTAATGGCATCATTTATTTCCATTAAAGATTTATCTGAATCATTCACATCCTTAACCAGCATGACCTCAAGCCATATTTTACCTGAATACTCCTTCCTGAAATCAACCTGGCCCTGAAGCATTTCTTCAAATCCAATACTGCTATGAGGTATGTTCAGTGTTCTATAAACGTCCTCACTTCCGGCATCAAGTGTGGGAAGTACCACATCGCTGTTTTTCAAATCCTGCCTTACCTCCTTCATGAATAAGAGAGAACCGTTTGTGATTACAGCCACAGGTATCTGCCATTTTTCTTTGCTCTGGTTAATTAACCAACCAAGGTCTTTGCACAATGTTGGTTCACCATCTCCAACAAATGTAATATAGTCAATATTTTCGGAATTCACAACTTTTTCGATATCGTACAGTATATTTTCTTTTGGATAGAAGCTTTCACGCCTCACCTGCACCCTGTCGGTTTGCCCCAATTGACAGTAGATGCAGTTGTACGAACAGGTTTTTGGTGGTATGGGACTCACTCCTAATGAGAAACCCAATCTTCTGGAAGGAACAGTACCATAAGCAAACATATTATTGGAACCTCTTTTTAGAATAATATCTCCTTGCTTTCCTTCCTGATAATATTGTAAACGACATCTGCAATATCAGGTGGACTGCTGTTCCAGTTTATCTCTAGAAGCTTAGCCATTACCACTTTCAGGATTTGCTCCTGCACTTTCACATCATCAGTAGCTAACCTTACAGCTTCAAGTGCCTGTCTTTGGATACAAAATATGCAGTCCAGTTGAACGTTCATAGCTTCAAATTCTTTGAAATACTCATGTTTTACTTGACAGGAACCATTAATGTAGCTCCAATTACTTCTTCTTTTGAAATTTTACCATGCAATGCTGCATGAAACATCCCGAAATCAACTATTCTTTCCTTATTAATGATTCCAGGCAAAACATTATAGCTTCCAATGGCTGATAAGTGACCAATAGGATGAATCCCGAACATACTCGGAATAATTAGAGTTTTGGGTGGAATTTTTAATTTTTTAACTGAAATTGATTTCGTTTCATTAATGTTAAATTCCATATCTTCATCTGCGACTATTAAGACAAAATTCAATTTATCCCCTATTTGGTATTCAAAAAAAGTTTTTTCAATTTCTTGTGTTTCATAGAATACCCCTTCATCTAACAATTTTCCTGCTCTTTCAAGTACAAGTTTAGCCATTAATTTATTCCTCCTATTTTTTCTAAATCTCAATAATACAACCTGCTTTACATTCCATATACTGGTCTGGAAAAATGGTTTTAATCTCAGCTTTGTATCGAGTGCAATGACAGGGCATGATCATAGAAATATCATTCAGACATTCAAATTTATTGAATTTATGAAAGCCGCCGATCACTCCATACGGCTCCCCGAAATATTTAGCCGCATCAATGAAAATCTCCAAACCCGGATGTGCACAACCTGTAACAACCACAATATCCTGGTTAATTTTCAATAATAATGCCTGTTCTTTAATTTCATCTCCCATTTCACCTGTAGTAAATACATCAGGAGCGATTTCTTTAGGTCCAGTTGCTTCCACTTTACCTGCTCTTTGTTTTATCTCATGCTTCAATTCCTTGGAAAACGAATTGGGAACATATACAGTAACATCCGGGTGCAGTATATGGGTTAAGCCCCCCAGATGATCCCAGTGGTCATGCGAAATGACAATGGTATCAATATCCTCTTTCGTAACCCCCAATTTTTCCATGTTATGAAGTAGAACATTCCCATCCCAACCGGTATCGAACATGATCTTTCGTTTTCCTGTTTCGACCAAACAGGAAAACCCCCATCCTTTGACAAAACCATTTTCAGATTCATTGTCATATAATATATTTAATCTCATCTTCAAAAAAATGATTGGGGATTTATTCCCCAATCTCTTGAATCCTTTTTCTTATTTCCTTCAATTCATTTTCCAGGTATTCTGCATGGTCTTTCAATTCAGCAAGGTCCTGCTCTCGTGTAATAGCATTAACCCTTGATGGGGAACTGTAAGCATTGCGCTGCCTACCAGTTAAACCGGTCGCATAGTACCAATTACGATGACCTCTGCCCCCACCGCGACAAAAATCCCTACCGTAAATGGGATTTATATCTCCCGGGATTGGATATCGTGCACAATTACCTGCTGCTCGACCTGTCCTTGGACCAAAACCCAAAGGTCCGGTTCTATCTCCTCCTGGCATTTATTTCACCTCCTATTTATCTATAGACTTTATTCACTTTTTACCAGTCTTTTGAATTCTTCAAATCCAACATTTCCAATAAATTCTTTCAATCTCTTACCAGGCTCTCCCTTCTCTTTATATACAGTAACTATGCGATCTATCTGGTCAATAACTTCATCTCTTGAAATGAGTTCATGCAGTATTTGACCTTCATGTGGTGGCCAGCTACCTCTTCCACCAACAAACATCATAAAACCATCTTCTGCTGAGAACCTGGCATCTGCCGGACAGTTTACGATGCATCTTCCACACATGTTACATTCATCATAATCTATAGTCACTTTTCCATCATCCATTGAATTAGCACCGGTTTTGCAGACATCAACGCATATTCCACAGCCTGTGCAATCATCAATATTTAAATCGGGCCTTACTCTTCCCATCAAACCAATTTCATTAAATTGAGGTCTGGTACATGGATATGGACATCCGGCAACCGCTATTTTCATAGGTCCGGGTACCTTCTGTTCACTGAATCGTTCGCCGATTTCCTGAGCAAGAGATGTAGTTTCCTGGGCAGCCTTGAAGCAATATGTATTTCCAAGACATGCCGTCACATTTCGGACCATTGGGCCTGCTGATCCTGGCTTTAACCCCACTTTATCAAGCTCAGCCAGGGCTTTGTCCAGCGACTCTTCTGGTATGCCTAATATTCCTACTTCCTGCCTCATGGTGAGATGAAGGCCAGTCCCATATTTTTCAGCGACCTCACCCACTCTTTTCATCTGCTCAGGTGTTAACATACCTGCATTAACTAACACTTTTATCTCAAATTTTCCATCTTTCCGTTTGAAAACAGCCGGAATTCCATTATATATTTCATTCATTTTTTTTCCTCAAAATTGTTTCATTTTTTACTAAACATTAATCATGCCTGTGTTCCTTACAGGCATTCTCATCAGTGGCTTCAATTAACAGTCCATTTTGCCATGCAGTTATAGCATCCTGGCCTGTTCCCGAGGCACCAATAAATACCTCAATTCCAAATTGTTCGAACATGTTTACTGCTTTTGGTCCAAGTCCCGAACAGAGCATGATATGGGTACCTGCTTTTGCTATGAATTCAGGAGGAAGTCCAGTACCCCCCATATGTTCACCAGAATTCTGAATTATTTCAATAGTATTTGTTTTATCGTCGACTACTGTATAGGTTGGTGCTCTGCCTAAATGCTGGGCCACCATATCATTCAAACCGCCATTTTCCATTGTTGGGATGCATACTTTCATTATTTATCCTCCTTGCATATTGAGATTACATTCCTACCATATTTGTTCCGCATTTTGGACATGACTGATTGGAACACGGCTGTCCTGGCTGATGGGGAATAGTGTGTCCGCAACTCGGACATTTGCACTCTTTTGGTGGACCCATGCCCTGTCTTTGTCTACTCTTGCCCATTCCTCCGCCTCTTCCCTGACCTGCTGGCATTTATTTACCTCCTATTTTTTCATATTCTCAAGTTTTTTCTTCAATTGTGCCAAATGTTGCTGGGTCTGTTCCAGTTCTTCTTCAAGCATCGAGGTTTGATTTTCTTTTATTGTTGTCTTGGTCTGGACTTTATCTGCAATTATACCAGCCTTGCGTTGTGTCCCGCTGCTCTGTAGTTTCCTTTGTCCAGACCCCATACTGGGCATTCCGGCATGAGCGCCAACTGTTGCACCCAGTGCTGACTGTAAACTACCACTGTTGTACTGTTCTAAAGCGTGTCTGACAGTACCACTTGCACCAGTCATTGTTTCAATCCCGGCAGCTGAAAGTATTTCATAAGCATTGGGCCCCAAATTTCCGGTTATTAGTGCATTAATTCCAGTATTGACGATGGTTTGTGCAGCTTGTATCCCGGCTCCACCAGAAGCCATAGCACTTTCATTTGACATAACTTCAAAATCCATTGTATCTGGATCTATGATCAGGAAATTCTGGCATCTTCCAAATCGGGGGTCCATCTGGCAATCTAAATTATCTCCTGATGCTGTTATAGCTATTTTCATGATTCCTCCTATTTTTTATTCGATTATTCACAATCAATATACATACTTTAATTTCCATTCGCAAAATCCTCAATTTTTGCAACAATCTCCTTGAATGACTCTGTTGATTCTGATTTGTAATCAGATGCAACAAATGGGTTGCCATCATCACAGCACTCTACGATTTCATGGTCCAAAGGAATTTTACCCAGAAAAGGTACTTCTAACTCCCGGGCGGCATTTTCTCCTCCGCCTGTTTTAAAGATATCTATGTATTCATCGCAGTGAGGGCAATTGAAACCACTCATATTTTCAATAATTCCTATAATTGGTATTTTGAGGATTTTCGCAAAGTTCACTGCCTTTTTGGAGTCAAGAAGGGCAATATCCTGGGGTGTAGTAACGATTACCGTTCCAGTACTATCTGGAATCAATTGGGCAATGGTTAGAGGCTCATCACCTGTACCTGGTGGCAGGTCGATTATTAGATAATCCAGTTCACCCCAATGAACGTCTTCTAAAAACTGACGGATTGCTCCCATTTTTACAGGACCTCGCCATATTACAGGTGTATCTGCGCTAGAAAGGAAGAATCCCATTGACATAACTTTGAGATGAGGGGTGACTTCAGCCGGAAAAATGCCTTCTTTATCCCCTTTAATTTGTCCCTTTTCAATATTTAACATTTTAAGAGTGCTGGGGCCGTGTAAGTCAGCATCTAATAGCCCAACATTAGCACCTCGCATTGAGAGGTCATATGCTAAATTTACTGCTACTGTGCTTTTTCCAACACCTCCCTTCCCGGGTCGTGTCCCCGATTTACTGAACAGGCACTCTGAACGTTAATAATTCATTCAATGTCCAAATATGGTCTGTAAGTTTCTGAGCCACAGCTGGCGTCCTTTGCAACCATTTTTTGTTCCCAC
>Ga0114930_10002816_pt1 | contig 15561 bp, 12 predicted proteins | sample AnhtaG_FD_87300 | JGI IMG/M metagenome (GOLD analysis project Ga0114930, IMG submission 87300) | Deep subsurface microbial communities from Anholt, Denmark to uncover new lineages of life (NeLLi) - Anholt_01485 metaG | ecosystem: Environmental > Aquatic > Marine > Oceanic > Sediment | place... | reverse complement strand
TTCGACTCCATCGCCGAGGCCACGATCGGCGCGTTCGAGGAGCTCCTCGCGGCGGGTCTTGACTTCGACGCGGGTTTTCTCGGCGACGACCTGGGCTATCGCAACGGACTCCTATACTCGCCGCGCACCTTCCGCGAGTTGTCCATGCCCTCCCACAAGCGTGTGTGCGATTTCCTGAAGTCCAGGGGCAAGAAGATCCTCCTCCATTCTTGTGGCTGCGTGAAGGATCTCATCCCCGAGATGATCGAGTGCGGCTACGACTGCCTGAACCCGCTTGAGGTGAAGGCGGGGATGGACCCTGTTCATCTGAAGAAGACGTATGGTGACAGACTGGTCCTGCACGGCGGCCTGAATGCGATGCTCTGGGACCACAGCGATCGGATAGAAGCAGAAATTCGGAGACTGCTGCCGATGCTGAAGCAGAACGGCGGCTACATCTTCCAGGAGGATCACTCGATCCCGGACAGCGTGAGCCTGGCGGATTTCCGGAGCATCCTCAAGCTAGCCAAGGAACTCGGTAGATACTAGCGACGGACGACTTGGCCAACCAGACGATCCAGCGGATGCGAGCAAGCGGCGCCGCTGAATAGCCTCGCAATGCCGATTGAGCAACAGCGACCCATGAAGAATGCAGAATACACATTTGGAACGAGTTCGGCTGCAGCTGCCCGCCTGGAAGAAATCGCGGAGTATTTCAATCCGCTCGCTGCCGCTCTGATTCGCCGATTCGTTTCGAAGGGATGCGGCGCCGCGGTAGATCTCGGTTGTGGGCCCGGATTCACGACGAATATGCTCGCCGAAGCGGCGAGCTGCCGGAAGACTTACGGCCTGGACAACTCCCGCGAATTCCTTGAGATGGCGACTCGGCGATTCGCTCATTGTACATTTCTGGAGCACGACGTGACGAAAGTACCGTTCCCCGTCACTGCGGATGTCATGTACGCTCGATTTCTCCTCTGTCATCTCACAACGCCGCTTGAGCTGGTCGCTGCTTGGATGACTCAGTTGAATTCCGAGGGACTCCTGTTTGTCGACGAGATGGACGCAATTAACACTGACCTGGAGGTGTTCAAAACGTACATTGCCATGGCCGAGGGAATCATCGCCGCGCAGGGTGGATCCCTCTATATTGGCAAGGTATCGGCGGCTGCCGCGCACGAAGCGGATGTGCTGATGAACGAGTCCGCCGTCCTGCCTGTCACAAATCACCAGGCGGCCTCCTGGTTTTTCCCGAACACGCAGACGATCTGGAAGGAGAATCAATACGTACTGGAGCACCTCGGCGCGAAAGAAAGGGACGCCGTAAGTCGCGAACTTGAACGACTCAAGGCCGAGAGGGACTCCCGTTCTGATATCACCTGGCGACTCAGGAGGCTTGTTCTCAGGAAACAGGCCGATTGACTGTCAAGATGGCAAGTTGGGCAACGAGGCGGATACAGAGGACCGCAAGTGGTGACGCCGCTTTTCGGCAAACCCGAATCGGCTCATTCCGACTTTAGGCACGCCTGTTCGTGAACGCGCGGCTCGGCACCGGATAAGGGGAACGGCTGCCAACGTGCTATAATGGTCGCACGAGTCCAGCTCACGTGGTTGGGACAACAGATACGCTGCAGAAAGGCAGTCCGCCGGAGGTATCCGAAATGGATCTCGTGAATCTGCTGTTCGCGCTCGCTATCGTTTGCGCGGTCTGGGGCGTGGTATCGGCGGTGCTGATTGCCGTGGCGCTCGAAGGCGATCGGCCGGATCATCGCCGGCGTCGGAGATCCCTCCAGGGTCGCCGGCATCGGCAATGGTATCGAGCTCCCGCCCTAACAAAGCGATGGAGGGGCCGGGGGTGAGGTTAGGAACAGGTCAGGTCAAGGAGTTCAATAGACGTGGATGCCGAAGTCGCAAAGGATCAAACAGTGAACGTTTCCGCGCTCCAAATGAAGAGCATCACCAAAACGTACCCGGGCGTGCGGGCCCTGGACAACGTGGACTTCGACGTGACAAGAGGCGAGGTGCACGCCCTCGTCGGTGAGAACGGCGCGGGCAAGTCCACTCTTATGAAGATCCTCGCGGGCGCAGAGCCCATGGACAGTGGCGAGATACTCATTGACGGCAAGCCCGTGCATATCACCTCCCCTCAGCGGGCGATGGAGTTCGGGATCAGCATTATCTACCAGGAGTTCAATCTCGTCCCGTATCTGAATGCCGCCGAGAACATCTTCCTGGGTCGGGAGCCGCGCGGAGTCCTCCCCGGATTCGTCAACTTCCCCGTCATGTACAGGGAGGCGCAGAAGGTTACCGAGAACCTCGGCGTGCGGCTGAACGTCCGGCTGCCCGTGAACCGCCTGTCCGTTGCCCAGCAGCAGATGGTGGAGATCGCGAAGGCGACCTCGCGCAGCGCAACTATCATCGCGATGGACGAGCCGTCCGCGACTCTGACCGAGCACGAGCTTCAGAGCCTTTTCGAACTGATCCGCTCGCTCAAACAGCAGGGCGTGAGCATTGTATACATCTCGCACCGCTTGGAGGAGATCTTTCAGATCGCCGACCGAGTGACGGTCCTGCGCGACGGACGACTGGTGGAAACGAAGCCTGTCTCCGAGACCGACCGCGACGATATTATACGCATGATGGTCGGCCGCGAATTGAAGGAGAAGATCCCGAAGCAGGCGGCGGAGATCGGCCAGCCGGCGCTGACCGTCAACGACCTCACCCGCAGGGGCGTTCTTGAGGACATCAATTTCACGGTTAGTCAGGGCGAGGTCCTTGGAATCGCCGGGCTGGTCGGGGCGGGGCGCACGGAACTGGCGCGCGCGATATTCGGCGCGGATCCTTTTGACGCCGGCGAAATCCGGCTGAACGGAAGGCCGGTTGACATCCGCTCGCCGAGGGACGCCATCCGCATGGGGATCGGCCTCGTCACAGAGGACCGGAAGGCGCTGGGCCTCATCCTGGGCATGGTTGTCCGTGAGAACATCAGCCTGGCGAACCTCGACGAGCTCACGCGGCTGGGTTTCGTCAACCGGAGCGAAGAAAAGCGCGTCGCATCGCGGTTCATCGAGGATTTGATGATCAAAACCCCGAGCGTCGAGCAGCAGGTTCAGAACCTGAGCGGCGGCAACCAGCAGAAGGTCGTCCTCGCCAAGTGGCTCTTCACACAGTCGAAGGTACTCATCTTCGATGAACCGACGCGCGGGATTGACGTCGGCTCGAAGGTCGAGATCTACCAGTTGATGAACCGACTGGCCGCGAACGGCGTCGCGATCATTATGATCTCCTCCGAGCTGCCCGAGATTCTGGGGATGAGCGACCGGATCCTCGTGATGCACGAGGGGCGCATCGCGGGGGAGCTTTCCCGAGAGGAAGCGACCCAAGAAAAGATCATGTGGCTGGCCACGGGAGGAGAATAGCCCGTGGGGAAGCGCAGGACCGTCCTCCGGGCCGTCTCCCAATACGGAATCGTCGGCGTCCTGGCGCTGCTGTGCGTGTACTTCTCCTGGGCGACGGGCGGCGACTTCTCTACCTCAGCGAACATCGCCAACGTCTCACGCCAGATCGCCATCAACACGATCCTCGCTGTCGGAATGACTTTCGTTATAATCACCGCAGGGATTGACCTCTCCGTGGGGTCGGTTCTGGCCCTCGCCGGTGTCATCTCGATGACGATCCTACGCGACGGACTCGCCGCCAGCTCGGTGGCGATCATCCCGCAGCTCCCAATGCTCCTCGCCATTCCCCTTTCCGCGCTCATCGCAAGTTTCGTCGGCGCGGGACTGGGCGCGTTCAACGGGTTCGTCATCACGGCGTTTCGGGTGGCGCCGTTCGTGGCGACGCTCGCCATGATGACCATCGCGCGGGGGGCGGCCTACGTCTACACCGACGGGCGACCGGTTAGCCCGCTCCCGCCCGCGGTCGGAGAGTTTGGTGCCTTGGAACTGATTGCCGGCCCGTTCCAGATACCGACGCTTGTGCTCATCGCCCTCGTGGTGGTGGCGGTCGGGCACCTTGTCTTGTCGCGCACCAACTTCGGCAGGCACGTGTACGCGATCGGCGGGAACGAGGAGGCGGCGCGGCTCTCCGGAATAAACGTCAAACTGGCGAAGCTGAAAGTCTACGCGCTGTGCGGGATGCTCGCCGGGCTGAGCGGGATGCTCCTTGCGACGCGGTTGGCGTCCGGCGACCCGAAGTCAGGGATGATGTTCGAGTTGAACGCGATCGCGGCGGTAGTGCTCGGCGGCACGAGTCTGATGGGCGGCCGTGGGACGGTGATCGGCACGCTGGTCGGCGCGCTGGTGATCGGCGTGCTCGACAACGGGCTGATCCTGCTCAATGTGTCCGCCTTCTACCAGATGGTGGCGAAAGGCTTCGTGATCCTGGGCGCGGTGATCCTCGACAAGCTGACCAGAGCGGGGGATTGAGCGTTCGGCGGAACACGGCGCGACTCGCGGACCTCACCCCTGTCCCGATTTAATCGGGACACCCCCTCTCCGATATCAGAGAGGGGGAAGTGTGCGACACGAGGCAGCGGCTCTCCCTTCTCCTAATTCGGTTCGTGGCAACCTGGGCGTCTTGGCGGTTCAGCCGCGCTCCGCTCTTCGAAAGTGAGAGCCCCTACCCCAGCGCCTTTCGCAGGCGATCGAAGTCTCTCCCGAATATCGAAGGATCAGTGCGGCACATTGCGCCGACGACTACATTGGCGCCGTCGCCGGCACCTGAGATGCTCGCCCGGATCATTCTATGCGGCACGTAGAAAGCGACGAAAACCCCGATGAGCATCAACGCGAAGCCCACGTAAATGACGGGCAGCGCCGGGTTCCGGGCCACCTGGAGGCCGGTGTAGTCGATGACCTTCTCCAGCTCGATCTTGTGGCCTTTATATTCCGCCGGCTCCTTCAACGTCACCCAGCCGACGGGATTCCAGGCGGTCTTCTCCTTCGGGAAATCCTCGTTTACATATACCTGCGCGGCCGGGTTGATAGGCATGAATGTGTCATTGATTTGCGGAGGGCCGACGTAATCAGGCGCGAAATTATGTACGAACAACGACCACGTCTGATCACCGGTCTCGAAATGAACCGGCGCAAGTTCGGGAATATACTGCTTCCCGTTCTGCAGGTCCTGCGTCTGAATGTCAATCGGAATCCGGGTAGTCGTGCCATCCGGCCCGGTAACCCTAAGCACCATGCCGACGACCCCATAGTCGCTCTGGAAGAACGAAACCCCCTTGTAGGTGAGCGGATGATTCACATCTATGACCTTCTGGGCCACCAGTTTGCTGTTGTCGTATACCTGCAGGTCGCTCTTGTAGGCGGTCGGGTTGTGGTCCGCGTCATATTCAATACTGAACTCGCGCAATCGTACCTCGAAACCCAGGGCTTCCTGCCCATGCGACCCACGCGGGTAGTAAGTGGTCGTCTGCTTTCCTTCGGTGATGGTCGTGAATCCCTCGAAACCCAGACGGTTTCCAAAGACCGCGCCGGCGAAGATGATCAGGATGCTCAGGTGCGTAATGTACGGACCCCATATGCCGAACCGGCCCTTCGCGGCGTACAGGCACTCAGCATCGCCGTTCCGCTCCCGGATCACCTTGTACGATCCGGCTTTCAGGGCTGTGATGGCCTTGTCCGTCGCAGCTTCCACCGAGCCGCAGTTATTGAACCTGTCGGACACTTGCATTCCCGAGACCTGGCCCGGGCGCACAGCGACCTTTGGGTGCCAAGTACGCGCCCACGCCAGTTTGAATCTATTTATACTGCACACGAACAGGTTTGCAGACACCAATGCGAGAAGGAGCGTGTACCAACTGGAGTGGTACAGATCCGTAAAACCCAGGCTTCGGAACAGCGCGTACTTCGCCTCCCCGTACCGCTGCACGTACATCTGAGGAGGCGAGCCCTGAGGTATCAGCGTCCCCACGATCGAAGCCAGAGCCAGCAGGAGAAGCAGCGCGATGGCCGTCTTCATGGAGCTGAACAGCCGCCACACTGCTTCCACGAAGCCGATTTCGCGTGTCTCTTGTGAAGAAGCGTCGTCTTTTTGGGAATGTTTTTCCAGTTCGTCTTCCACCGGTCGGTCTCCTATATCACACGCATGAGCATGCTGGTCGAGTTTGTGACAAATCTCACATTGCCAGTATATCAGCTCGGCCGCGGGCTGTCAAAGTTCTCGCGGGCCGGCCCCGCCCAGGCCTCGACAAAAGTTTTCCTCCGCTTCGAGTCGCACGTGTCATTTAAGGGAGCCCATGATCCCGGCCGCCAGGGCTTCCATACCGGCCTTGTGGTCCTTCGGCGCCCGAAGGAAGAGGCCGAACCTGCCCACCGCCACGTCCAGATGGACATATCGAAACTCGGATTCATGAGTAAATGCAGGCAAGCTGTGGAAAGTGCTCTCCTGGAGGTCCGGGCTGTAGTGGCCGACGAACTTCTTCGCGATGGCGACTTTGCGGTAGTCAACAAGTCGGACATCAACAAACCTGCCGGTGTCGCCGAGCGCGTACTTCGTCTCGATGGCGTCGTGGAAGTGCTTTTTGTAGGTTACCGCCCCAAGCTTGGCATCGCCGATATCCATCAGCAGGGCGGTAAATGTGCTCTCGTCGTAGGCCCGCGTTTCGTCCAGGTACTGTGCTTTCCCAGCGGCGCCGGTCGTTCCCTCCGGCCCCGCGTCCCCCACAGTCACGACACCCGGCTCAGAAGGCGGCGCTTTCGGCTTAGGCCTCGAAGCCATTATCTCGTCGAAAATATCAGGCTTCGATTTCGCCAGGTCATGGCCATGGGAATTTGCAGCGGACAAGTAGTCGCTCTGGAAGAAACCCGCGCTGGAGCCATAAACGCTCGCGTATCCGGTGACCACGGTGCTTGATGGATTCGCGGCGGTGCCCGCGGCGACGATGTCAGGAGCCTCAGGATCCGTGCCGTCGTGGCAGCTCATGAAAGAGCCACTTGGCCTGCCGAGCTTTTGAGCAGCTTCTCGGCCGGGGTCCAGGTCTCAGCCTCCTTGCTGGCGTGCATGACGTGGCAATCCGAACAGGTCAGCTCCTGCCCGACGTGGTATTCGCCCGCACGTGACACGCGTGCAGTCCAGGCAAGGATAAGAAGTCCCGCGAGCGCCCCGGGTATCCAGTTATGGGTCCGTATCTGCATCAGGTTACACAGCCGGGCATTTGGCGTCAGAACTCCGCCGGGGTGAATGGCTCGTACGGCCGGCTCAATGTGAACACCTGGAGTCGGCGAGCGCCTGCTTCAGCGACAAAGACCCGGCCAAAACTGTCTATCTCGAGGTCTACTGGGTGGAAAAGCGTTCCCTCGCCAAGCCCATAGCTGCCAAACCTGCGCAGGAAAGTGCCCACGCGGTCGAAGACCTTGAGGGCATGCTGGCCCTTGTCCACGATCCATAACTGGTCGTTCCGGTCGATCGCTATGGCAGTTGGAAAACCCAGGTCGCGGTCTCCCTCACCGTGGAAGCCGAACCGATAGATATACTTTCCCTTTCTGTCGAACACCTGGACCGGTATGCCCATCGCGTCGAGTGCATAGATTCGTCCCTGGCGGTCAACGGCTACGTCCTGCAGCATCTTGAACTCGCCGCGCTTCTCACCTCTGCCCCCCAGTTTTATCTTGAGCTTCCTCTCCTTGTCGAACACGTACAACCGACAGTTCGCCTGATCCACCACATATAGGTTGCCATCACGGTCGAAGGTCATCCGCCCGGGTTTTGGCGTGTCGTCTCCCTCAGCCGCTTCGAGTTGAAGGGTGGTTATCTGACGCTTGGAGTCTATTATCTTGATGGGGCCGCCGATGTTCTCAGCGACATAGATGTTTCCTTTCTTGTCCACTGCGACCGCCAGAGGGGGCCCCAGCTTTTCTTTGGCCCCGTACCTGAACTTTGCGATACCCTGAATGCTGAAGGCATCTATCGTTCCATCCTTCCTGTCCGCGACATAGAGCAGGTTCGACCGCTCGTCCAACGCCAGCGCGGCGGGCTCGCCAAACCAGGCGTCCCGTTCATAGCCGTTTACACTGTAGTAGAACGTTAGTTCCCTGCCGCGTTGGCCAAACGGGTCGGCCAGGTCCGACGCAGCGCCTGTGATCGTCAGAAGCAAGGTGGACGCCAGGCAGAGCCCCCGTAGGCAAACCCGTGCGTTAACATCAGCAAACCGTCTGAACCCGGTCCGCAGGAGCCGGACCCACATTGCGGGTTTAGCATAGGAAGTTTCCACGTCGCGTCTACTGTACATTGCCATCCTCTGTATCCTCAATGGCGAATGCCTGGAGCCGGCGCCCGTTCTTCTCCAGAACGAAGAGCGTGCCCCTTCGCCTATCTATTGACACATCAATCGGAAAGAAAAATGCTCCGGCCAGGGTGCCGAGGCCGCCGAATATCTTGATGTACTCGCCGGCGGGGGTAAACACCTTCACTACCTGGGCGACGGAATCCACTATCCATATTCTGCCCGCGCCGTCTACGTCCTTCCCGGGCGAATAAATTCACGGCGACAAAGGCACAAAGTGTCCCTCGGACACTATATCTACAGTCGGCGCAGGCCGACTTCGTGGCTTCGTAGCCGTGGTTTTCCCGCCCGGGGCGGTCCCGCCTACTGCGGGATCCCGTCTGGAAGCGGGACCGTCCGAAGGCGGGACAACCGCACGGCGAATAGCTAGTGCAATTCCGCATAAAGGTCTCCCACTTTTGGGATCCGCCGGATTTCTCCTTCACCCGCGGGCGGCCTGCGAGGGTTCGACACGCTCACCGTGCCGAGCTTCGTCGAGGCATGAGCTCAGTCGAGCGGAGAGGGTCGGGGTGAGGGGGTGTAGCCCTATCCGAGTGTCGGCCCCCTCACCCTTGCCCTCTCCCCCTTCGCGGGGGAGAGGGGACTATCGGGCCCGGACGCGAAAGTTGGGACTCTCATTGTGCCTTTGCACTAGCGCGAATCATTCATCACGAAGGTGACTGCGGTGCACAGTGTGTAAAGTATCCCTCGATACATCCCGCCGCAGGCGGGACTACTCGGGACACGCGGCCTGGGAAGAATCCGTGCACCCCGAGTAGGCCCCGACTTTGTCGGGGACGTATCGAGGGGCGGGCACCCGCATCAACTCACGAATAGTTCGGGTTAGGGTTTAAAGGAGATCAAGGGTGAGAGCACGTTCCCGAATCTGAAATGGAAATGGGCGACCCGCGATGGGGAGCGTCCGAGAGTCGTTCAGGCTGCCTCTTCTTCCGGGCGCTCCTCTTTCTCCTCCGCGCCCTCAAGTTCCAGCCGGCCGGGCGGCCGGATGACGCCCTCGCCGGGCTCCTCCCTGGGCCCGACAACCTGACTCGACCAGTACGCATAGTAGGGCTCGTAGGTCGGGGCACCCTCATGGAACTCGGGCGCAAGCTTGATCCTCTCCGCGTGAGAAAGTATCCTCACGCGGTCGTCGAGTATCTGAATCTCCTCAACAGGCACGAGCACCCGCTTGCCGCCGAATCCGACCGCCCCCGTGAACGTGATCGCGGCCATCTCAACCTGGCGATCGCGCGGGTTCACATATAGATCGTCAACTGTTCCGACCTCGTCGCCCTTGGGATTCACTACTGCGCGTCCGCGGATATCGGGATAGTGCGCAAGGTAGTCGGCCTGGTCCTCGAGGTCGCCCAGCCGCTCCAGTATCAAAGGCTCCTCGGTGCCGGGCTCGTCCATCGAGATTTCGGTCATAGTCACCTCTCCTGACGTAGATCTCCAATAGAATTCTTCCCCCAGGCCGCGGCGGGCAAACTCGTCACTACCAGACCGGGCGTCCCCTCCCGCGAACCAGGGTGGAGATTACGCCGACGGGGCTCCAATCCGGGCCATACACGCCGCCGACGAGCACCGAAAATCCCCTGGCATCCGGATGCCACTGCAGGACGCTCATGTAGTGGAAGACCTCTGGGTCCGTCCAACTCATCGCCACAACAGAATCCCCGTTTAACCGCCAGAGGGTGCTCGGCGTGGAAACGGTGCTGGTAAAGCAAATCTTTCCAGCAGTATCCACAGCGATATCGTACGGGCTGTCCACGTCGTCCACCAGGATATCGCCATCGTCCACGGTCAGATGGGTTTCTCCCACTGCACCGGCAACCTGCGCAGCCGTAAACCGGACCAGCTTCTCCCCACCCTGCTGGCCCCACACGCCGGCGACCGTACCGTAGATCAGGTTGTCAAACCGGTCGAAGGCGATCGAGCCGGTCGGACCAGCCACCTGCAGGATCAGATCGAGCATGCCCGTTTCGGGATCCAACAGCGAGACATTCGTTGTCTGGAGCGTGTCCCAGAAACTGGGGGTCCAGACGACGAAGATCTGGCCCCGGCTGTTCAGCTCCAGGTCGAAGTTGAATGACACGGTTGCGATTATCTCAGGGTCGCTCCCATCGAGGCCCATCGCGCCGATGGTTCCGTTGGAGCTTTCGCCGAAGAATATGCGCCCCCCGGCGTGATCAATGGTCAAGATGGACCCGAAGACGGCTTCGGGATAGGAATACAGGATATTCGATTCCCCATCCTTCGCCACCTTGAGAATGTGCTGGCCGGTATGCACAACGAAACTGCCGTCTGGAAGAACGTCGAAGCCTGCCGGGTACCCGCCCGCGGGGATCTCGAATACCGTGTCGTGGACCGAGTACCCCGGCGGCGCGGAGATATATCCAGCCCACGCGGAGCCTGCTACTGCGAGCAGCATGGTTGCTAGAATTGCCCGCCTTGCCAGAATCATGAGTTGATCTCCTTTCCTGTTCAGGTATCTGAGTTGTTCGGATCAGTCGGATAGCGTGGTGACATCACTCTCTTTCCTGATCCTGAGTACGGATTGCGAGCCGCCGGCGGCCGGTTCAAAGCTGCTTACGCCCGTGAGCCTGACAAACTGCCCCTGGCCCGGCTGGGACAACCCCGCGCACAGAACCTTCAGGCCGGGATCGGGAAGCGAGCCGTCGTTAATGAAGAAGTAATCCGCCGCCCCGGGGCTCACCATTCCCCAGGTAGTCACGAGCAGGCCGACGTTTTTCAAGCCCACACCGCCGACCCGACCCGCCTGCATGCCCAGGGGCCTGGGAGGGCTCCCGGATGATCTGAGGTACACTGACGCCCTGTCCAGGAATCGCTCGCCATCCGCTGTGCTCAGTATCCCGATGACATCCACGCGGTCGCCCTCCTCCGCCGGATCCTCCGTCTTCACCCGGATCCCAGACGAGCGATCCTCTTCCTGGACGTAGAGCTCGCCGTCGAATACCGCGCTCACAACTTTCTGCGTGAGGGAGACCACCGCGCCGTCCGGTCGGTTCTTGGCGATCCCGATGCTTTCACCGCCGGGGAGCGGCGACACGTCCGAGACAGCGTCAATCTCGGCGGAGATCTCGCCCAGAATCCCGGCCGAGTCACCGACAATCGCATCCGTGATCCTGATGGAATCGAAGCGGGGGATCCCCGCGTACTCCAGCGGGTCAGCCGGCACGCCCGGGGAAACCTGTCTCGCCGCCAGCGCGATGTCGAACGCATCGCCTCCCCCGGAGCCTTCGTCAATCAGCAGGCTGTCAGGATCGTCTGCATAGCTCAACCGATCGGGGACGGTATAGAAGTCCTCGGGCGTCTTGTCGGTTGGGAGGGCGAGGGTCGGCGTGTACTCGGCGTAATGCCGAAGCACCGTGCGCGAGTACCCCGTGTCCGCGTTCGAAGCCGGCGACCCGACGAGTTCGGACGGAAGCTTGTTCGGAAGCAGCAGAAACCACTCGTCGTCGGGAAGGCCGTTCCCGTTCGCGTCCATGCTGATCTCGACGAACGCCGGCTCCAGCCATCGGTAGGAGGGATCGCCGCCCACCCATGTGGAGTTGCCGAAGACGATGAAATCGAGCCCATGGGGATTTCGCGGGTCGTCCCACACCGGGCGGTTGAAGCCCAGAACGATGCAGCCGCCATCGCCCAGGGTGACGAGCGAGCTGTTGTCAGGTATCGACTCGGAAACCCCATAAGGGCGCCCGAGAGCCCGCGAGGGGACGTTGTACTGCGGATTCGCAACCCACTGGCCCGGGCCGGGGCTGTACTCAATGACGTAGTCGGCGAACGGCCAAGCTCCGAGCGGCATACTCGCGGCAAAGACGCAAAAAGCGCAGAGCAAGGCTGCAAACGGCAGTCGGCCGCCGGCTGTAATTGCACATAGATTGCCGACATAAGCAATCCGCAATCCGCATTCCGCACTTCGCAATTGAATCACCTGAGATCAAATAGTTCGTTGCTATCCGGACCGAACCAGCCGATTTTGAAGTACTCGTTGTCGCCCCCGTAAACGTTCAGCGACTCGGTGAAGCTCATGCTTTCCGTTGATATGTGTCCGTCGCACCAGGCGACCAGAGCACGACCGTTATGCCGAAAGTGAATCGAGGGCGTAGTGTGGTAGGGGGTGGGCCCCCCATCCGAACCGAGGAAGAACGGCGGCTCACAGAACGAATACTCGATGACGTGCTCGCTCGGGTACGCCTGCGCCATTGCCGTATCGGTGAACATCACCGTCCGGCTCGGGTCGCGGACGTCGGACGCGGCGGCCGCCTCTGCCGCCGCCTTTGGCGTGAACCCGTACTTCCAGTAACTGCCGCCTACATAGACGGCATTGTACCCGTAACCGCCTCCCCCGGCTTCGAAGGCATCGGACGACACCCCGCGACGCCGCATCAGGGCGAGCAGCGGACACATCTTGACCCCGCCGGAGCGACCCAGGTATGTCCACAGGGGACCCTTTTCGGGCTGGAATAGGCTGCGACCGTCCGCGGTGCGCCGCCATCCATGCCACCGCCAGCGGCCCCCAAAGCCGGTGAAGATATCCGCCGCGGCCGGAACGAACCGCCCACCATTGTCCTCGGCGTACATCCGGTTTGCCAGCGCCAACTGCCTGAGGTTAGCCGCGCACTTGGCTCTGTTCGCGGCCTGCTTCGCCGCTGTCAGCACCGGAAAGAGCATGCCGGCAAGTATGGCAATGACCGCAATGACAATGAGCAGCTCAATAAGGGTGAACGCTCCACTGCCCACTGATCGCGCATTGCGGAAGAAGAGGGTTCCAGAGTGCAACGGACAGCGGGATCCCGCGAACGGCCGCGCATTCACAGCCGCCCGCCGGTTGCGGTCTGCCGTGCGCAGTGTGCCGTCCGCAGTCTGCTTTCCAGAAACAAATCGGGCTCTCGTCTCAGCCCGGAAGCCTGTTTTGACGAGAGCCCGGTAGTATTGTCGTGTACCGATGCCATGCTTCGCCATCTTTGCCTCCGAAGACGGTCTGACGCTGCGAAGCAGGCAGGTCTTCTGACTTCCGGATCGTCCGGAGTCCGGCTCCTTCCCAGAGCATCTTCGCCCGATCTTCTGGGCTAGCTCCAGTGGCTTACGCCGGACCCGTACCCGGTTACAGCGGCGGGCCCGTGACGGATTCTCACCGTCTTTCCTCTTCGGCCTCCCATACGGGAGACAACCTGCTCGCACACTTATTCAGCTATCGAAGAGAGTATATCACTCCCGCTTCCATCCGTCAAGCGGCTTTTTGATGGGGGGTTTCCTGCGCCGGTAGTCAGATGCGCGGATATCGGCCATCAAGCGGAAGTGATGTGCTTGCCGAACGAATATGCAGGAATACGCACACGCTGCGTCGAATTCCGAGCGTGGAGGTAAACGATGAAGCCGAGCCGGGCCCAGCTTGTACTGCTGGCAGTGCTATCCGAAGCGCCCAGATCCCCCTCTAGGACAGAGCTCGTCAAATGGGTGTTTCTGTTGACGCAGGAGACGAGCGTCGGGAGCCTTCCTGGGATGTACGAGTTCGTTCCCTATCGATACGGGCCTTTCTCGTTTACAATGTACAAGGACTTGCACAAACTGCGGGCACTCGGTTATGTCGCTCAGGAGACTCTCGCACTGACGCACCGCGGCCGACAAGTGGTGGCTGACAATCTGGCTTCACTACCAGGCCAGGCTCATGTTGAACTGATGAGCGCCGTGCGGAGAGCCGCACGTTTGCGCAGAGGCGCGCTGCTGCGGTATGTTTACGAGAGGCACCCTTATTTTGCTAGCAAGAGCGAGCTCGCAGGCCGCCCTCACGACGGAGCCGATACCGCCGTGTTTACTTGCGGGTATCAAGGCTCATCACTAGAAGCTTTCTTCAACAAGATAATACGCGCAGGAATCAGCCAGATACTTGACGTGCGGCACAGCACCTGGTCTAGGAGATACGGATTCACGGAAAAGGTCTTCCCTCGCGTCTCGCTCAGGCTAGACATTCAGTACGATCACGTTCCACAATTGGGGGTCCCACCGGACCTCCGCCAAAACCTGCGCACTGAAGAGCAATATGAGAAGCTATTCCGGGATTACGAGATGACCATCGCCTCCCAGCAACAGCTAGTTGAGCAGCTTGCATCAACGATGGCGAATGTTCCATCGGTGCTCATATGCTATGAAGCTGACCCGGATTGCTGCCATCGCAGCAGGTTGGCGGAGAAGTTGGCCAGCATCAACGAGTTAGAAATCGTCCACCTATAGGAGCCAGCGGTGGAGAAGAAGAAAGTCCTGATTACAGTTAAGACGTATCCGCTCCCGTCAACAAGGCACCAGGAGCTAGTTTGTACAGCAGGAGTATTGGCGGACGGATCGTTCATACGGCTCTATCCGATTGACTATCGCTACCGCCCGTACTGGCAATGGTATAAGAAGTACCAGTGGGTAGAGGTAGAGGTGGAGAAGCACGAGAAAGATCCCCGCAAGGAGAGCTACAGGCCCAAGGTCGACACGATACGTCCGTTGGGAGAGCCGCTCGCCACCAGTAACAAGTGGGCAGAGCGCCGCCGCTTCGTTTTGGGTCAGGGCGCGAAAACGATGGAAGAGCTGTGCACGTTGCAGAAGTCCGACCGTACCTCCCTCGGCATAGTCCGTCCGATGGAGATCACCGATTTTCTGGTAGAACCCGACGAGCCGGAGTGGAAACAGCAATGGAAGGCACAATTCCACCAACTCAAGCTATTTGGGCCACAGCGGAAGCCACTTGAGAAGATACCTTTCAAGTTCTCTTACAGGTTTAGATGTGATTCGGCCGACTGCAGAGGCCACCAGATGAAGATAGAGGACTGGGAGATTAGCGAGCTCTACCGCAACCAGCGTAGCAAGTTAGGCAGTGCTGAAAAAGCATGCGAAAGCGTTCGCAGGAAGTTCTTTGACGACATGTGCTCGCCCAGCAAGGATACGCATTTCTTCGTTGGCACCACACTGCAGTACGGCAGCTGGATCGTTTTGGGTGTGTTCTGGCCCCCCAAGTGATCTGCCCAAGTCATGCGGCAATGGCAACCGTTTCTGCCTTCTCGCTGCTCGCACCCATTGGCTCTTGACCTGCTCCCCAAAATCAGTACCACGTGAAGTGTGAGGATCCGGTAAGATAGAGAAGGAGGATTCTTACATGAGGGGTAAGCGGTACACGGAAGAGCAGATCATCAGGATTCTGAGGGAAGCGGAGGCCGGCAGCTCGGTGGCGGAGGTATGCCGCAGGCATGGGGTGTCGGAGTGGTCGTTCTATCGGTGGCGGCAGAAGTACGGCGGGATGA
>Ga0114930_10002814_pt1 | contig 15564 bp, 15 predicted proteins | sample AnhtaG_FD_87300 | JGI IMG/M metagenome (GOLD analysis project Ga0114930, IMG submission 87300) | Deep subsurface microbial communities from Anholt, Denmark to uncover new lineages of life (NeLLi) - Anholt_01485 metaG | ecosystem: Environmental > Aquatic > Marine > Oceanic > Sediment | place... | reverse complement strand
TCAACAGCAGAGTGAGTTTCTGATCAATGTCTTGGAATCCCTCTCTCACCCTTTCTACGTTGTGGATGCCAATGATTACACGATCAAGATGGCAAACTCTGCCGCTCGCGTGGGCAGGATATCCGAAGATACTCCCTGTTATGCTCTCACTCGCAGACAGAGTAGCCCATGCTGGATGGACGGCTACCCCTGTCCGGCTGAGGAAACAAAGAGAACCAAGGAACCTGCAGTGGTAGAGCACACTCATTACGACCAGGATGGCAACGCGAGACATGTTCAAGTTCACAGCCATCCCATTTTCGATAGCAAAGGAGACGTCGTTCAGGTCATAGAGTACTGCCTCGACATCACCGAGCGCAAGCGGGCGGAGGAGGAGGTTCGCAAGCTGAACCTGGAGCTTGAGCAACGCGTCGTCGAACGCACTGCCCAACTGGAAGCGGCCAACAAGGAACTGGAAGCGTTCTCTTACTCTATTTCCCACGACCTGCGCGCGCCGCTGCGCCACATTGACGGCTTTATCCAGGTTCTCCTCAAGGGCCAAGGGCAGCGATTGGATCCAGCCTCCTCGCGTTACCTGAACATCGTCGCCGAGTCATCCGCCAAGATGAGCCAGTTGATTGACGACCTGCTCGCCTTCTCGCGCACCGGCCGGGCGGAAATGCAGATCCGGCGCGTTGAGTTGAACGAGCTGATCAGAGAAGCGCAGCAGGAACTGTCGCCTGAGATGGAGGGGCGGCGGATCACCTGGGAGATCGGCCCGCTGCCGGCCGTCGAGGCCGATCCAGCCCTGTTGCGGCAGGTCTGGCTGAACCTGCTCTCCAACGCCATAAAGTACACCGCGCCACGTCCAAAAGCCCGCATCGAGATCGGCACACAGCAAAACGAGAAGCGCGAGATCACGTTCTTTGTCCGTGATAATGGCGTCGGTTTTGACCCGCAATACGCGCACAAGCTGTTCGGCGTGTTTCAGCGATTGCATCGAGAAGACGAGTTCGAGGGCACTGGCATTGGCCTGGCCATTGTGCGTCGCATTGTCCACCGGCACGGCGGGCAGGTGTGGGCCGAAGGCGAGCTGGATCGCGGCGCAACCTTTTACGTAACCTTGAGAGAGGCAAAAGGAGCATGGTATGGAAACGAAACCGATTTTGCTGGCGGAAGATGACCCCAAAGACATTGAGCTGACGCTGCTCGCCTTGGCGGAACACAATTTGGCGAACAAAGTGGTCGTGGCCCGGGACGGGGTCGAAGCGCTCGATTACTTGTGCCGGCGGGGGCAGTTCGCAGGTCGACCCGCCGGTCATCCCGTGGTCGTGCTCCTCGATCTGAAAATGCCCAAGGTGGATGGGCTCGAGATGCTGCGCCAGGTGAAGGCGGATCCGGCGCTAAAGACCATTCCCATCGTCGTGGTTACCTCTTCCCGCAAGGAGCAAGACGTCGTCGAGAGCTACAACCTGGGGGTGAACGCCTACGTGGTCAAGCCAGTCGCTTTCGACAGTTTTGTAGAGATGGTCAAACAGCTCGGCTTGTTCTGGGTGTTGACGAACGAAGCGCCGCCGGGCACGATTGGATTGCAGATTCTGGATCTTGGATTTACGATCTCGCACCCCTGCTACCTGTCTGTCCGCAACGCGGAACGGTCACGAAACACTGGTCATTGCCCAAAAGTCGGTCTCCCAGGTGGACAAAAGCCAAAATGCCGCATTAAGACCTCCGAATCGGATGTCAAGGTGCGCTCGATTTTTCCAACAGGTTCCCCCGCTAAGCAGAAACTTGATCGCTATTCATAAGAGTAGTATAATATGGCACGATCTGTTCCGTCCCTTCTGCGAAACTGAGGAGGAGATATCAAGTGGTGACAGCCGACCCCTGGACTCGGGGTGATCCTGGCAAGGGAGTCGCTGTCCTTTCTTGCCTGATGCGGAGGGAGCGTGGATGCTGAGGCTGAGCATCTTGCAGCCCAGGACAACATCGATCTGAGTCGAGGAGGACCTATGATTCGCATAATCAAGAAGCGGCTCGAGCGGCTGTCTCAGGTGGTGGTCTCTCTACTCGCAGTTGCATTACTACTCGTCGTTGCGGACCGGATATGGATGATAAAGGCCGGCGCCAGTTCCCCAGTGCTCCCGTCCACGCCGGTCAACGTGGGGTGGCGTGGCGAGTATTATCACAACCGCGACCTGGCGGGCGATCCGGTGCTCGTGCGCACTGATCAAACCCTTGACTTTGACTGGGGCTATAACGCTCCGGCGTCGGGCCTGCCGGCGGACGAGTTCTCGGCGCGTTGGACGGGTCAACCGTCGTTCGTGCAGGGGCTCTATCGCTTCCATGCGGTCGTGGACGATGGCATTCGCCTGTACCTGGATGGCGCATCGGTGCTCGACGACTGGCGAGACGGAGCAAGGCGGGAGCTGACGGCGGACCGCTGGCTGTCAGCCGGGACCCACAACTTGCGCGTCGAATACTATGAGCACCGCGGCGTGGCTACGATCAGCTTGTGGTGGGAGGACTTGACTTCCTACGCTGACTGGCGGGGAGAGTACTGGTCGAACCGGAACCTTGACGGGAATCCGGCCTTGGTGCGCAACGATCGAATCATTGACTTTGTCTGGGACTATGGCGCTCCGGCGTCGGGCCTGCCGGCGGACGAGTTCTCGGTGCGTTGGACGCGCCAGTTGTCGCTCGAGGAGGCACTCTATCGCTTCCACGCGGTCGTGGACGATGGAGTCCGCCTGTACGTGGACGGCACGTTGATCATCGACGACTGGCGAGGTGGCGCAAGACGGGAACTGGTGGCGGACCACTGGCTGCCGGCCGGGAATCACGACTTGCGCGTCGAATACTATGAGCACGGCGGCGCGGCTCTGATCAGCTTGTGGTGGGAAAAGCTGACCCCTTACCCTGACTGGAAGGGAGAATATTGGTCGAACCGAAGCCTGGATGGTCATCCAGCGCTGGTGTCGAACGATCGAGTCATTGACTTTAACTGGGGCTATGGCGCTCCGGCGTTGGGCCTGCCGGCGGACGAGTTCTCGGCGCGTTGGACGCGCCAGTTGTCGCTCGAGGAGGGGCTCTATCGCTTCCACGCGGTCGTGGACGATGGCATTCGCCTGTACCTGGATGGCGCACAGGTCCTCGACGATTGGCGAGACGGACCAAGCCGGGAGCTGACAGTGGAGCGCTGGCTGTCGGCCGGGAACCACGACCTGCGCGTCGAATACTATGAGCACCGCGGCCAGGCTCTGATCAGCTTGTGGTGGGAAAAGACGACCGTTTCCCTCGACTGGAAGGGAGAGTATTGGTCGAACCGAGGCCTGGCCGGTTATCCAGCGCTGGTGCGCAACGATCGAGTCATTGACTTTGACTGGGGCTATAGCGCGCCGGCGGCGGGCCTTCCCCGGGACAGCTTTTCGGCGCGCTGGACAGGTCAACTGTCGTTTGAGGAGGGGCTCTATCGCTTCCACGCGGTCGTGGACGATGGCATTCGCCTGTACCTGGATGGCGCACCGGTCCTTGATGACTGGCAAGATAGAGGGAAGCGAGAGCTGATCGCGGACCGCTGGCTGCCGGCCGGGAACCACGACCTGCGCGTCGAATACTATGAGCACGGCGGCGAGGCTCTGATCAGCTTGTGGTGGGAGGATTTGACCCCCTCCAGCGACTGGAAGGGGGAGTATTGGTCGAACCGGGACCTGGATGGTTACCCAACCCTGGTGCGCAGCGACCCGGCGGTCAGCTTTAACTGGGAAATGGGTGGCCCCGGTGGAGGCATTCCCAGCGACGATTTTTCGGCCCGCTGGACACGAACCATCTATTTCGATGGGGGCACCTACCGCTTCCACGCTTGGGTTGACGATGGCGTGCGCATATGGGTAGGCGAGCAACGGATCATCAATGCCTGGCATAATCGCAGCTTGCACGAGGTGACAGCGGACTCCTCGCTGAGTAAGGGCGTCCACACCGTCAAAGTGGAATACTATGATAGTATCTTTGACGCACAGATCAACGTATGGTGGGAGCGAATCAGCGGTGCATCGTATCCCGAATGGAAAGGCAGGTACTGGGCCAACCGCGACCTGAGTGGCGACCCCGTGCTGGTGCGGAACGACGGCGAGTTGGACTTTAAGTGGGAGAGGCGCGCTCCAGCGGACGGCCTGCCAAAGGACGATTTCTCGGCCCGCTGGACACGCGAGGTGTGGTTCGAGCCAGGACTGTATCGCTTCTATGCCCACGCCGACGATGGAGTCCGGCTGTACATAGGCAACGAGAAAGTGCTGGACGAGTGGCACAGCGCCCGGGATCGAACCTACACGGTCGATGTGTTCGTCGCCGGAGAGCGCGAGCTAAAGGTAGAGTTCTATGAACACCAGGGAGATGCACGGCTCCGACTCTGGTGGAAGTGGCTGCGCGATTGAAAGATGTAGTGGACAGTTGAGCGACATCAACTCTGTGCTCTCCGCGCCTCCGTGGTGGAAGAACGCTCGGCGGAATTAGATGCCGCGCACCTGCGGCTAATCATCAGAAAACGTGGGATTGACAGCCGCTGAATTTTGTGGTATAATAATTCCGAGCAATTGCTCGGAATTAACCATTTTTTGGCCAGGTGTGATGAAGGTAACGGCCAAGGAACAATATGGGCTGCGGGCGATGGTCGAACTCGCCGGGCGATACGGTGATGGGCCGGTTCCTTTGAGTGCCGTCGCAAAAGCGCAGGGCGTCTCGCTGGACTACCTGGAGCAGGTCGTCCCGTCGTTGCGCGATGCCGGGCTGCTCCACAGCACGCGTGGCGCCAAAGGGGGGTATCAACTCGCCCGAGCGCCGGACGAGATCACCGTGGGACAGGTGCTCCAGGCCCTCGACGGCGACATCTTGCCCGTTCGATGCGTGAGCCAAGAGAGGGAACAGGCCTGCACCCGAAGCCCTACGTGCGGGGCCCGCACCGTCTGGCAAACGGTGCACGCCCGGGTCCTGGAAGCGCTGGATGGCATGACGCTGGCCGATCTGTAATGGCCGCACAGTTGCGCTGAAAACCAGTTCCGACTCTAATGAGGTATAATGAGCAACGTGGAGACCCAACAACTCGCTCCGCTGACAACCGCGAACGAGCTGGTGGCGGACGATGCCGTGCCGCTCGAGGTTCTACGCGCGGATCGTTCTCCTGGCATCTGGACAAGAGCAAAAGAGGACGTCCAGGCGGTGTTTGGCAGGGACCCTGCTGCGCGCAGCGTGTGGGAGGTCGTACTTTTGTATCCCGGCTTGCATGCGCTGTGGATACATCGCGTCGCCCACTGGTTGTGGAAACGCAGGCCGGTGTTCTTGGCCCGGCTGCTCTCCGAGGTCAAGCGCTTCCTGACGGGCATCGAGATCCATCCGGGGGCGACGATCGGACGGCGATTCTTTATCGATCACGGCATGCTGTGGTCATCGGCGAGACGGCCGAGATCGGCGACGACGTGCTAATGTACAAGGGCGTCGTGCTCGGCGGCACGACGTCGGAACCGGTCAAGCGCCATCCCACCATCGGCGACAACGTCGTGCTCGGTACCGACGCCGTCGTCCTGGGCAACGTCCACGTGGGGGTCGGGGCCAAGATCGGTTCCGGATCGGTAGTGATCAGGGAGGTGCCTGCGTTCGCCACGGTCGTGGGCATACCGGGGCGGGTGGTGCGCCTCAACGGGGACCGATACGCGCCGGAGGCGTTGCTCGAGCACGACAGGCTCCCAGACCCGATCGCTCAGGCTATGGAGGAGCAGAGTTCGCGCATCGTGGCGCTTGAAAAGCGGCTGGTTGCGATGGAAGAATTGCTCGCACTCTTGTCCGGCGAAAACCCGGAAAGGACTCAAGTGTGAGCAACTTTGGCGTGAACGAGTTCACGGCCAAGCGTAGGCGATCGGCCAGGCCATGTTTCGTGTCACGCTGCAAGCGTGACCCACCGAGAGGAAACACATATGAGTGAGGAAAGGACGATCTATCTCGATCACGCCGCCACGACCCCGGTCGATCCAAGGGTGGTCGAGGCCATGCTGCCTTACTTTACCGAGCACTATGGAAACCCGTCCAGCCTGCATCACAAAGGGCAAGAGGCGGCTGACGCGCTGGAAACGTCCAGGGACACGGTCGCCGAGGTCCTGGGGTGTAGGCCCCGAGAGATCATCTTTACCGGTTGCGGCACAGAGAGCGACAACCTGGCCCTGCGCGGCGTTGCCTTTGCTCAGGCTGAACGTGGCAAACGGCACCTGATCACGACGTCTGTAGAGCACCACGCCATTGGCCACACCATGGAACAGTTGGAGAAGCGGTTTGGGTTCGAGGTAACCTATCTGCCCGTCGATCAGTTCGGCATGGTCAACCCCGACGACGTGGGACGGGCGATCCGCGATGACACGGCGCTGGTCAGCGTCATGTACGCCAACAACGAGGTGGGGACGATCCAGCCCATCGCCGAGATTTCCAAGACAACTCGGGCCAAAGGGGTCCCCTTTCATACGGACGCTGTGCAGGCTGGCGGCACGCTCGATCTCGACGTGGAGCGGCTGGGCATAGACCTGATGTCGCTGTCGGCACACAAATTCTACGGGCCGAAAGGCGTCGGCATGCTCTATGCCCGGCGCAAGGTCAAGTTGTGGCCGATGCAGACCGGCGGCGCCCACGAGAGGAGACGGCGCGCGGGTACCGAGAACATCCCTTACGTCGTCGGCCTGGCCACTGCGTTCAAGCTGGCTCACCAGCACGTCGAATCAGAGAATCGGCGACTGATCGCGTTGCGTGACAGGTTGATCGAGGGTATCCTGGAGCGCATTCCAGAAGCATGGCTCGCCGGGCATCGCACGGAGCGGCTGCCCAACAGCGCCAGCTTCTTGTTCAAGTACATCGAGGGCGAGGGAATCTTGCTCAACCTGGATATGCTCGGCATCTGTGCCAGCAGTGGGTCGGCGTGCACCTCTGCGTCTCTGGAGCCATCGCACGTGCTGAGGTCGATGGGTATCCCGGTGGAGCTCGCTCATGGCAGCTTGCGGCTTACGCTAGGCAAAGCAAACACGCAACAAGACGTGGATTGCGTGCTCGAGCATATGCCCCGTATCGTGCAAAAACTGCGCGAAATGAGCTTGCTGTACGATCCGGCGAGTTATGCGCCCCCAGTCAAGGTCGGCTGATTGCCAACGTCCAGAGCTACATCACGCCTACCGGTTTCCCGGTTTGTAGCCTTCCGTTGCGCCTCCGGAGCAGAAGGGCGGTGGCTACGCCTAGCAAGGACAGGAGCGATCCCACCATCAGCCACAGCCATCGTCGCTGTCGTCCCGCTGCCAGTTCGGTGCCCCGCACCTGCAGTTGCTCTCCAAGACTCCGAGCAAACTCTGAACGAGGCCGAACGGGCACCAACGTCTTGCAGAGCAAGCGAACCAACTTGCGCAGCTCGATGACTACGTCTTCCAGGGGCATACGTCCCCGCATAGCTGCCCTGTACCGCATCTTTTGCGCCGCCGCACGGCGGATCTCCTTGCCCAGACTCTGGGCAATGCGAGTGTTGAGCATCATCTGCGGCATAAGGGAGCGGAGGTGCTCTTCCCCAGCACAGTCCAGTTCTTCCCCTTGCATCGATCTACCTCACTGGCTCTCTGATTCCCTCTCGGTCGCCCAGGCCTCCCGCAGCGCCAACAGCGTGCGGTGGTAGAGGGACTTGACCGCTCCCTCAGTGCGACCCATGATCTGGGCGATCTCTCGATTGCTCATCTGCTCGACGAATTTCAAGATCAAGAGCTGTTGCCTGTCGGCAGACATACGGCGTGTGAGGCGCAAGAGCAGCCTTCGGTCATCCTGCAGCTCCAACTCGCTTTCAGGATTATGCCGCTGCGAGGCGAGGGCGATCTCGTCCAGGGCAATGACCTGACGTCGGCTGCGATCGCGGTGCCAGTTCGCTACCAGGTTGTGCGCGATGCGATACAACCACGCAGAAATGGGAAACCCACGATCCACGTAGCGCTCAATGTGTTGGAGTGCCTGGTAAAACGTCTTGGCCGTCAGATCTTCAGCGTCGTGATGGTTTCCCGTCCGATAGTATATGTAGCTGTAAATCTTGTCTACATACTGCTCGTATAACTGCCCAAAGACCTCGGGGTCTGTTTTGGCGCGAGAAACGAACTCGGCTTCAGGCTGGGCCTGGCTCACAAAAGCACCTCCGTGCCTCCACGCCTCGCTTTGTAAAACACTGTCAGCGGGCGTGGGTTACGCAAGATCAAGCGAGATGAATCGTCGTCCACTAGGCGCTCCGCATCCACTGGCCGGACCCAGGATCGCTCAGAGGGGCCTGGATGATGCGCGTTCCGTCGCCGCGATCCAGACGGAGCGAGATTGGATCTACTGAAGTGCCTGCCCGCGACCATCAAGTACTCGACAGGCCGGCTGAGGGAGCATGCGTGGATTGTACTTGAACTGCTCCCATTTGTCAACGATACCCGCTCGAAAAACTCTTGACATTTGATGGTTGTTGACCGTCACAGTGTCTTTGGAAAAAAACCAAGTCCAGATTCGACCGTAAGGGCTGACAGGGGAAAAAGTCACATGCCGAACTCGGTAGACGTGAAATCCAAATTCCTGGGTGCAATGATCTCAAGTGCTCTGGGCGATGCGATCGGTGAACTGGCCTCTTCGTACGTCAGGGAAGCAGACCTCTGCGCCAAGATCGCGCAGACAGATCCCCTGGTGTACACTGACGACACTGCTATGGCGGTGGGCCTGGCCGAATCCCTCACCCGAGTCGGGCGGCTCGATCTGCAACACCTGGGGGATACCTTCAGAGCGAACTTTGTGCGGGAGCCCTGGCGGGGATACGCGACGGGTCCGCCCACGATTTTCTCAATGGTGGAAAGATATGGGACGTCTTATGCGGGAGCGGCGAGCAGTCTCTTTGGTGGACAGGGCTCGTTTGGGAATGGAGCGGCTATGCGCATCACGCCGGTCGCACTCGTCTTTCACGACCGCGCGGACCTCTACCAGAAGGCCCGCGCATCGGCATCTGTGACGCACGCCCACCCCATCGGCTTAGATGGCGCCGCCGTCCTGGTACGGGCGGTTGCCCAGGCGGTGAAACTGGACCCCCAGGAGCCGTTTCCGCTTGAGGGCTTTTGTCGTGGACTCGCCGATTTCGCGCAGACCAAAGAGATCCGATCCAGGATGGAGCTGGATGCTGCTTCCTTATTTGACTCACTGTGCCGTTCCGGGTAAACTAGGCACAGTGCGCTGTGTGCAGATTCCGGAAAGGAGGCGATGCAGACAGTGATCCGTGCTGTGGTTTTCGACCTGGGGGGCACGCTGCTCGAGTTCAACCCCCAGCGCCTGAGCTGGCTAGAGTGGGAGCGCGCCGGCCTGGAGAGCGCGCACGCGTACTTTCACGCGAGGACACGACCTGGCAAAAGAAGCGTTCGTCGCCCTGGTGATGGATATACTGTCCGGCGGATGGGAGCAGGCCGCACAAGGAGGGCAGAACCTGCGGCTGGGCGACGTGTTGCGCGAGGCCTGCGCTGCCTGTGGCGTAGCGCCCAGGCCGGAAGAAGTTGACGGTGCGATCGCCCGTTACATCGCGCCACTGGACGCGGGCGTGGTGGCCTTTGACGACGCGCTGGACACGCTCGAAGCGCTGCGCGGTCGTGGACTCGAGATCGGCCTGGTGTCGAACACCGTGTGGGCCGGCGAGTATCACCGGCGGGAGATGGAGCGCTGCGGGCTGCTGTGCTACTTTGATTGCATCGTCTTTTCGGCCGAGGCCGGCATTTGGAAGCCACAGCCAGGCATTTACCGTCTTTGCCTCGACGCGCTCGGCGTGTCGGCGGAGGAAGCGGTTTTCGTGGGCGACATGCCCGAGCACGACATCGTCGGCGCCCAGCGCGCAGGGATGCGGGGCATCTACAAGCACAACGACCGGCCCCTCCCCCAAGGGGTACATCCAGACGCGACGATCACTCACCTCGGCGAACTGCCGGCCCTCATCGACCGCTGGTGAGCGTTGGGGGGGGTTGAGGGGTCAGGTGGTTTGGGGGGTTGCAGGGCCGGAGAAACTGTCCTCTGATGTAGTGACTTGCCTATTGCCGATTTGCGATCTGCCCATTTGCCCATTTGCCCATTCGCTATTCGCTATTCGCTATTCGCTATTCGCCCATTTGCCTTTCGGGAGGATGCACGCATGAAACCTCGTGAGAGATTCATCGCCGCGCTGGAACGCCGTCCCATTTCGGGACGGGTTCCGCATTTTGAACTGGTCTTTTTCCTGACCATGGAGGCCTTTGGCAAGGTCCATCCCAGCCACCGGAATTATGCGCAATGGGTGCAGATGACCGAGGTGGAGCGTGAGTTGCACCGCGAGGACATCGCGCAGATTTTCGTGGCCACGGCAGAGCGGTACGAGCACAGCGCAATTTTCATCCATCACCCCATAGACGATACAAGAGAATACCAGCGGGTCATCGACAGGATCCGCGACGAGACGGGAGACAAGTACTTTTTGATGATGCACGGGGACGCGACGTACGGGATTCCCTCCGGGGAAAACATGATGGAGTGGGTGGCATGGCTGTACGAGAAGCCAGGGGAGGTCAGGGCCGAGGCGCAAAGGCGGGTGGATGTTGCCCTGGAAAAGGCACGGAAGCTGAGCGGCAAAGGGTTGGATGGGTTTGCGCTGTGCTCGGACTACTGCTTTAATACCGGCCCCTTTCTGCGCCCGGAGGTTTTTGCAGAGGTGGTAACGCCTTACCTCAAAGAGCTCATCGCCGGATATCGAGAGATGGGATTTTACACCATCAAGCACACCGACGGCAACATACTGCCGATCATCGATCAGCTTTTGGACTGCAACCCACACGCCCTGCATTCCCTGGACCCACAGGGCGGGGTGGACATCAAAGAGGTCAAGGCGCTGTATGGCGACCGGGTATGTTTGTGCGGCAACGTCAATTGCGGTTTGATCGACACGGGGACGGAGCAAGAATACCTCGAATCGGCTCGCTACGCTCTGGAGCACGGTATGCCGGGCGGCGGCTATGTCTTTTGCACATCGAACTGTGTCTATACCGGGATGAGGCTGCAACGCTACGAACGGATCCTCGACCTGTGGCGCGAGATCGGCAACTATGAGTGATCGGCCAAGAGGATAGAATGGGCCAAGCCCACGTGGTCAAATGAGGTTGCGACGGATATTGGGGGTTGGAATGGTTATCGGGATCGGATTTGCGATCCTGCTGGCTATTCTCGTGCCCGTGCCAGGTATCGCGAGCCACCCAGCCGCCGGCGAGCAAGCAACACCATCTCCGACGCCGACGACCGTGCCCTTTTTGCAGCCTCCTTTTGCCCGCGCGTACCGCGTTACCTCTTATTTCGACCACCACTTCCCCGATCACAGGTGGGATGACACCATCGTGATCTTGAACGGGGAGCGGGCCAGTGCGATCGACGGGATCAGCGATCGCACGCCCACCTTTCGCGGCGGTTACTGGCTGCCGGAAACGCGCCGGTACGTCTACTATGACGGGCACAACGCCTTTGACTATGGAACCGGGGCAGGGACGACCATCCTGGCTGCAGCGCCGGGAGAGGTGGTTTTCGCGGGAAGCGTGCCGTCCGGATGCGATACGCCGCTGCAATACGTGTACCTCAAGCACGCCAACGGGTATCGCACGTCCTACTTGCACCTGGAGGGGATCTCTGTCCGCCAAGGGGAGTGGGTGGAGGCGGGCGATCCGCTGGGCATCAGCGGTAACTCGGGGTGCTCGTTAGGCCCTCACTTGCACTTTGTCGTGGTGCACAATAGCAAGTTCACCGATCCGTACGGCTGGCAGCCTGCGGACGTGCCTGATCCGCTGATCGAGTATTCGGGCGAGTCGGCTACCTGGCTGTGGGCTCCCGATGAACCCCCGTTACCCGTCGGCAGGCTGACGCACCCGTCCCCCGGAACCAAGACGAATGGCGATCTGTCCCTGTCCTTTGTCCCAGACCAGGACAGTCCCCCGATCGCGCGGGTCGAGTTCGTGGCGTTCCATCAGGAGCGATGGCATCCTCTGGGTGCGGACGACGACGAAAGCGATGGCTGGTCGCTGACCTGGGATACGCGTGCCGTGCCGGAGGGCGAGGTTTGGCTGCACGCCTGGGCCGTAGGCGTGGACGGACGCGTGGGTAAGGGTAGCCCCATTCTCACCGACATCACCGTGGATCGACATCCTCCGCAGGGGTTCATCGTCGGCTTACTGCCAGAGTCCGCGGTCGGCGCGCATCTCTGGCTCTACGCTGCTTCGCACGACCCCGAGTCGACGACCCGTCAAGTCACGTTCTTGATTCGAGAAGCCGCCGAGGGCCAATGGCGTGAGATCGGAGACGCAGAGTGGCTGCACACCAGCAACTGGCTCCTAGAGTGGGATGTCAGCGCCACGGGTGATGATGACCCCCTGGCGGACGGGAGCCAGTTCGACCTGATGGCTCGTCTGACAGACGGGGCCGGCAACACGACGTGGACGCAGCCGGTGGAGGGCCTTGTCCTGGACCGGGGCATGCCTGGTGGCGACCTGGTCAGTCCCCAGTCGGGGACCCCTTTTACGACCACGCTTGACCTGGTCTTAGTGCCCTTTCCCGCCGGACGCTTCGCGTCCGGCGCTATCGACCACGTCGCTTTCTACGTGTGGCACGATGGGGCCTGGCACGCTGCTGGCGTGGATCGAGACGGAGCCGATGGGTGGGCCGTATCTTGGGATCCGGCGTACGTGGCAGATCAGGCGCGTCTGCGCGTCCAGGCGCGGGTGTACGACGGGGGAGGGCGGGTCAACACCGCGCTCCCCCAGGTCACTGCCCTGACCCTGGACCGCACGCCGCCCAGCGCAGGCTATATTCGACCGGCGATGGGCGGTGTGGCCCGTCCAGATGTGGATCAGCGAGTATGGGCCTGGGATGGCGGCAGCGGCGTGGACTATGTCGAGTTCTTTGTGAACCAGGAGGCGGGATGGCTCAAGATCGGCGAGGATCGCTCGGAGGAGGGTGGGTGGTCTCTGCTGTGGGACGCCCGAGGGGTTCCTGACGGGATCCTGGATTTCAGCGCCCGCGTCTATGACCGGGCAGGCAACGAAGAGTGGACAACGGACGTATGCGGGGTGGCTCTCGACCGTGCGCCGCCGGTTGGCAAGTTTGCCTTGCCCCTGCCCGGGATGTACCTGGACGCACCGATCACGCTGACCCTGGACGTGACGGACACGGTCAGCGGGCTGGACCGGGCCATCTTTTACGCCCGGTATGAGGGCCACTGGCATCACCTGGGGGCCGACACAGAACACGAGGACGGGTTCAGTCTGGCGTGGGATGCGACTGCCGTCGGCGACTCCGGTGACGTGACCCTGACAGCGTGGGTGTACGACCGGGCGGGCAATCACCGCGAGTTGCCCCACGTCGAGGGGTTGGTGCTGGGCCATCCCAGGCTATCTGCCGAGCCACATTCGCCCGTCGCTTCGCCGACGCCATCACCAACGGCATGGTCACCCACTGCGTTGGCACCCACGGCTTTCAGCGTCCCGACGGCTTCCCCTGTGTCCCAGGCAATGCCGACTGAAGCGGCGAAACCTTTGCCGCCCACGGTTTCGCCAGCGGTTTCACCGACGCCTGTCGCAACATCGGCTCAGCAGCCTACGCCCGCGGCCACGTGGCCGTCCCCGGCTACGTCAGCTCTATCCCCCACGCCTGTCCCCATCGTTCCACCCTCGCCTCCTGCTCCAGAGCCCGTGGTTCCGCCTGCTTTTTGGTATCTGATCGCTGGCGGTTGGCTGGTGGCCCTTGTTTTGCTGGTCAGATCGATTCGCGACCTCGCGTCGAGCCGTAGATAGACAAACCAGCCGGACTTGACAAGACGCGCTTTTCTTGCGTGTAATCGATACTACCGACCTGAATGATACAGTAGTGTGGGCCGATGTGATCGGTCACGCCGACTGTGTCGGATGTGCCGACATGAGATGCGCCACGATGCGCTCAACGAATTCGCCCAAGCATGCACCTTTGACGAGCAAAACCACCACAATCCTCTCGCCCAGCGCATCAACCGCACCGATGACGCCCTATGCCTCTGCCCCAGCCGAACAGCCTGCCGAACCAGGATTTGTCGCCTGACTGGCCGTGTGACATAATAGGTTCAGGCCATTGACCAATACTTTGCTGTCATTGCCCCATTGCGGCCGACAGTCAATGCGGGGGCAGAGGCCCGACATTTCCACGTATAAGGGATTAGACGGAAGCAATTCCGTATATTCACTAGCTAGGTGGCGTGGGGAGAGGAACGACGATAATGGATGACAACTCCTCGAGAGAGATTGCGCCCCCGCCAGCCTTCTCGATTCCGAGGTGGGCGAGCGCCTGAACCTAGAGATTCATCAGATTGAGGCACTGCAGACCTTCACCGTCGGTCCCTACCAGGTGACAGCGTTCCCCGCGAATCATGACCCCACGGTGGACCCACTGCTCTACGCTGTTGAGGTGGGCGGACGTAGTATCTTCTATGCCGCCGATACGGCGACGCTGCCAGAGGAGACCTGGCAAGGCTTTCGTCGACGCAAGCTGCGATTCGATTTGGTGATCCTCGATCACACCTACGGCCCCGACGAGCCGGGCAGTGATCACCCGAGTGCCCAGCAATTCATCGAACATCTGGCACGCATGCGCGAGGAGGGTTTGCTGGCTGACAAGGCCCGTGCTTTCGCGACTCATATAGCCCACGAAGGGAACCCTGTCCACCCAGAATTGGAGGACTTTGCCGGGCGGCATGGCTACAAAGTGGCGTATGACGGGCTTACAGTGTGAAGCTCAGTGCCTCAAATCCGGTTTGACCCGCCATGGACATCAAAGTATAATCTGTCGAGGGGTCCTCACACTAATCAGTGGCTTTGATGCGTGCGCAATTGAGGCAAGTGCTCGTCGGAAGGTGAATAATGATGGACTCTGATTTGAGGAAGGGTGCAAAATGGAATTCACGATCAGCGAAAAGCAAGCCAAGGAACTGCTCAAGGAAGTGCTCATTGAGCTGATGGAAGAAAAACGCGACCTGTTTCTTGAGGTGATGTTGGAAGCCCTCGAAGAAATCGGCCTGGTAAACGCCATCCGAGAAGGTCGACAAGATGAGTTTGTCAGTGAAGATCAGGTTCTAGCCATCCTGAGGGGGCAAGCGTGAAGGTCTCTTTCGAGGCGAGCTTTGCCAGAGACTTGAGAGGCATCAAAGACAAGACCTTGCTCAGACCGGTCGAGCAAGTGATTGCAGAGGTCAAAACAGCCACTGCGTTGAGTGAGGTCAAGCATTTGAGCAAGATGCGTGGATATGCGACTCTCTACCGTCTTCGATCGGAAATCTTCCAACCCAATTGGTCCAACCGCTGACCATAACTTTGATGGCAACTGCCCACCCTATCTCGTTATCATTCTCATCAAAAGCAACTGGTAGGTTCGATGGAACATTCCGTTGTCGTTGCCGTTCTCAAGTCGTTTGCAGGTGAGATACGTTGGATCCTTTCTCCACCCTCCATTATGCACTAATCTCCGGGGCAGAGTTGTCTCACCTAT
>Ga0114930_10002812_pt1 | contig 15566 bp, 12 predicted proteins | sample AnhtaG_FD_87300 | JGI IMG/M metagenome (GOLD analysis project Ga0114930, IMG submission 87300) | Deep subsurface microbial communities from Anholt, Denmark to uncover new lineages of life (NeLLi) - Anholt_01485 metaG | ecosystem: Environmental > Aquatic > Marine > Oceanic > Sediment | place... | reverse complement strand
AGACCGAACCACAAGTCGAGAATCTTGGACGTGGGTTGCGGCTCAGGCGAGTTCCTCTATCGACTTCGGGATGCAGGGATCAAGAATGTACTCGGCGTTGATCCCTATATTGGCCACGAAGTGTTACATGGGGATGTCAAGATCCTTAAGGGCACAATTCATGATCTGCCGGATAGTCAGAAGTTTGAACTGATAATTCTCCGTCACTCATTCGAACACATTCCCGATCAGTTGCAGACTCTCCTGAAAGTCTCGGACATACTGAGGGAGAACGGTGTTTGTCTGATCAGGATGCCCTTGAAGACAGAACATATATGGAATCTTTACGGCGTACACTGGGTGCAGATAGATGCCCCGCGCCACCTCTTTATTCACACCATGAAGAGCTTCGGGCATCTGGTGACAGAGGCAGGTCTTGCTATTGAGGATGTCGTTTTCGATTCCGGTTCCTTCCAGTTCTGGGGCTCTGAGCAAGTGAAAAGAGATATTCCGCTGGAAGCAGAAAACTCCTACAAGAGAAACCCCGAGAACAGCATATTCACGACGGAGCGAATCAAAGAATTTGCTAGGCTGGCTGAGGAGCTGAATACGACCAATCAAGGAGATCAAGCGGCTTTCTATCTGAAGAGGAATCTCGAATAGCCCGGGAGATGTGGTCGGATGATATCGATAGTGTGTGTGTATAACAGCGAGAAAACTCTGAGGAATGTCCTGCTGAAGAGTTTGGAAAGTCAAACGGCTAAGTTTGAGCTAGTAACCTTGGACAATAGGCACAACAGGTACAAATCAGCGGCGGAAGCGCTTAACTATGGAGGTGCAAACGCGAAGGGTGATTACATAATGTTTGTGCATCAGGATATGTGGCTCGGTTCCAACTCCTGGCTGGAGGATGTCGAAAGAATCCTGGAATCGTTACCCGATTTGGGAGTTGCTGGCGTAGCTGGCGCGACGGATGAAGATAGCGACGAGCGGGGCAGATTGAGATGGTCCATAGAGGACTTCGGTGATGTGGTCCGGGGATGCAGGGTTCAGGGGCCGGAAGAGGTGCAGACCCTGGACGAGTGTCTGCTAATAGTGCCTAGGCGCGTATTTGCCAAACTCAAATTTGACGAAGAGACGTTCAATGGCTGGGATTGTTACGGCGCGGACTACTGCTTGTCCGTCAGGCAATTGGGATTGAAGGCTTACGTGATTCCCGCATACTGCAGCCACTGCTGCCTGAGGGCACATTATCAACTTTGGGAATTCAGGGATCTACTCAGATTCCAGGGAAGATTACACGCAAAGCATAGAAAGCACTACAAGCATATCTATGCATGGATGGGCGAGATTTCTTGGATAAATCTCAGGCGGCGCCAATTAGTGAACTTCGTTGCCCCGCTTTATTTGAGATTGTTTCCGTCCCCTGACATTGTTCTGGAAAGGGAGCTTTCCGGGTGTGATTCAGTTTTGGACCTGGGTTGTGGTTATTCCTCTCATGTTCATCGATTCAATATACCTTTCTCGGTTGGCATTGAGTTGCATGAGCCCCATTTGCAGGAAAGCAAAAGAAGGGGCATTCATAGTCAATATATAAGGGCTGACATTAGCAGACTTGAGCTTAAGCCAAAGTCCTTCGATGCTGTTATCGCTGTGGAGGTTTTGGAACACCTGACGAAACAAGATGGAAGCGAGTTACTTAAGAAAATGGAAAAGTGGGCTAGGAAAGAAGTTGTAGCTACAACGCCAAACGGATATCTATGCCAAGATGGTTATGACGACAATCCCTTTCAAGAGCATACGTCCGGATGGAATGCGGAGGAGCTAAGTGAACTGGGGTTCAGGGTCTATGGAATACATGGTTGGAAGCGACTCCGAGGATACAAGGGTTCAATCAAGTATAAACCGGCCTTTTTGTGGGCAAAGATTTCAGATCTGACCCAGAAGATAACCTACCGTTGTCCAAAGCTAGCATTTCGATTGCTCGCCATCAAGCGAACGCATCATGCAGATTGAAGAGACCATTGCCAAGCTTCTAGGATCCGTAATTGCAGTTGCTCATAGAGAACTGTAGAGTGCCTGGATTTTTGATTTTAGCTTGGATGGAGAAAAGGCAAGCATACTCTCTGCAAATTCTAGCTTCACGAGAAGCGCCATGGTGACTAGAAGGCTCTTTAAAGTCGCTGGCTTAATATTAGCAAGGTGGCCAAGACTCTTGAAGTTGGCGTTGAGCTTGCGGTTGAGCTTGCAGTTCAAGCTTTGGCGCCTGCAGGTTAGCATCAGGAGCAGGCGGTGGGCCGAGAATCCTGACGCGAATCGGACTTATTGGGTAGACCCAGACAGAATACAATGCGCTTGCGTATTTGACAAATTGGAGGACTGGAACAAGTATCGCTACAGAGGTAAGGTGATTGGAGGCAACTGGGATCTAAGAAGAGTCAAATTTACAGAGAGGTTCGGTCTATACCGCATGCTTGAGGACAGGTTTATTCGCGGCATGCGATGGGAAGAAACACAATTCTACCAGCGCGTCTTGGATCTGATATCCAACGGCACTCCTTCGTGGAGGTGCAAGAACAAGGTCGAACTCGATGAAAGGTGTGGCTACTTAGACTGTTTATTTCAGGAGATCAAGAACAATGGCTTTAGGCCACAATCGGAGATTGCACAGGCCGAAAATGACCCTTACAGAGTTGAGGATGAGATAACGGTCCGAATAGCTCGTGATGGGGCGTTGCTTTTTGAGGACGGACAGCACCGGTTGGCGGTAGCGAAGCTGCTCCATATTGACAGAGTCCCAATCAAGATCAATGCTAGACATTTGGAATGGCATCAATTCAGAAGGGAAATCCTTTACTATGCGAGAACGCAGGGAGGCAGAGTCTATCACGCCTTGACTCATCCAGATCTCAGCGACATACCCTCATTATACGGCGAAGAGACGTTCGAGTTAATCAAAGCACATCTGCCTGTGCAGAGTGGGGACCTTCTCGATATCGGTGCTCACTAGGGCTATTTCTGCCACAAATTCGAGGAGGAAGGTTTCAATTGTTATGCCGTGGAAAGCGATGTACAAGCCGCATACTTCTTGGAAAAGTTGAAGGTCGCAGAGAACAGGAAGTTCAAAATAATACTTGGATCGATATTTGACTATCATGACAAGGCCGATTTTGATGTTGTACTGGCGTTGAACATATTTCATCACTTCATAAAGACAGAAGAAACCTACTACAAGCTGATTGATTTGCTGAAGAGGCTGGATATGAAAGTCATGTTCTTTCAGCCAGAGCTTCCCGCTAGCCCTCAGATGAGAGGCGCATACCAAAACTTGACTTGCGACGAGTTTGTGGATTTCGTCTTGGAGAATTCATGCCTAAACGAAGCCACCTGCATTGGTGAGACAGAAAACGGAAGGCCGGTTTACAGACTTCGACGTGTCTAACTCAGCGGGAGCTGTGTTTCAGAGCTGAAAGGGGGCATCCTTATTCCAGACGACAGGACAAGTATGAACTATCCCAAGGTCTCGATAATCATCCTCAACTGGAATGGGCTTGACGATACTATTGAGTGCGTGGAATCGCTGAAGAAGATGACCTATCCCAACTATGAGGTCATCGTGGTTGACAACGCCTCGGAGGGTGATGATGTCAGGATTCTAGGTGAAAAGTTTGGCGATTATGTTCACGTTATCGAAAATGATAGGAACTACGGATTCGCTGAGGGGAATAATATCGGCATTAGATACGCTTTGAGCAAGCGTACCGATTATGTGCTTCTGTTGAACAATGATACTGTTGTAGACGCTGAATTCTTGACTGAATTAGTTAGGGTCGCGGAAGAGGACAACAAAGCCGGTATTCTGGGCGGAAAGATCTACTACTATGCCTCACCAAATAGATTCCAAAGCGTTGGCGGAAAGATGAACTGGTGGCTTGGACGCTTCAAAGATTATAGCGGCCAAGAAGATGTTGGCCAATACGATCAGGTAGCTGAGCGGGACTTTGTATATGCAACAGCTATGTTCATCAAGAGAGCGGTTATTGAGAGAATCGGTTTTCTTGATTCGAGCCTGTTCTTCGGGATGGAAGACTATGATTATTGCGCCCGGGCTACCAAAGCGGGCTTCAGAGTCCTATACGTTCCGGGGGCAAAGGTCTGGCATAAGCAGGGTGCTTCAAGAAGGAAGCTGCCTGATTATCCTGAAACATGGTACATAATAAGCAAGGAAAAAGGGCTCCTATCTTATAAGCCTAAGCCTGTCTTTCGGGTATTTCGCAGGCATAGTCCGCCCTACCTATTCATTTTTGCGTCCCTTAGCTTCATGATTTATGAGTCGTTGGTGCACATCTTTGGTTTGCTAAGAGGCGCGTTCTATTACGTGTCGCGTGGCGAACTGAGACCTATAAGAGAATACATAACAGATATGTTCAAATATATGGTAGTTATGTTCAGACGTGGGGCAGTAAAGCGATGACAGGATCAATTGCTGAGATAGCAGTATGTAGCTCCGAACTAAGTTCGGATGTGGACAAGTTATATGCCATTTGCCGGCTGGCAGAATAAAGACGTGATAGAACCAAGAGGTCAAGAGCTTGTTGATCGCTACAAGAAGAACTACAATATACCTGTTTGTGCCCATGTCACCGAGGAGATGATTCTGGCACACTGGGAGCTCGAGAAGCGCTTAACAAAGGAACTCCTTGAGTCTAATCTAGATAATCGCTGGGAAACATTCGAGCGATGCTATAGTACGCTCTACGGTGAGTTTGACTGGCTTAATCGGCTTGTAGGTACCGGCACCACAGAGCCGCCTTCTCAACGTTTCGAGAACTGGGTTTCTCTCATCGGCAAACCCCCAAAGAAGGTATACGAAGTTGGTTGCGGTAAGGGAGAGATGATTGCCTATTTAGCCAGTCTGGGTTTCGAGTGTAGTGCCACCGAGATCACACGCGAACGTGGTGAGAAGCATGTTTCAGAACATCCTAACCTATCGTGGAAGATTTCTGACGGCGTGCATCTTGAGCGATTTGAAGTTCCTAATTCTTACGATGTGGTGATCTCCAATCATGTAGTCGAACACCTACATCCGGATGACCTTTTTGACCATTTTGAGGGAGTCCTGTCTATTCTTTCAAATGGTGAAAGATACATCTTCTGTACCCCCAACATGTTGGCAGGTCCATCCGATATCTCGAGAGTATTCAACTACGACAAAACGGTGGGGTTGCATCTGAAAGAATATACCAATCAAGAACTTAGAGAGGTATTATCCCAGGTTGGCTTCAAAGATGCTCGCGCTGTTCTAGAAATACCCTCCGAGATTAGTCGTTTGTTTGGATTGGGAATCAAGCCAATGGCAAGTCGCATATATCTGGATTACTTGTGCGATGTAGAAAAGCTAATTTCGCTATTACCCTGTCAAGCATTTAGGCGGAAGGCAGCAAAATTCTCACTAATTGTCTTGTTTTCCCCAAGCATATTCATCATTGCGCGAAAACAATGAAGTTGGCAAGAAGTGTGTCACAGCTATATCGATTGGCCTTACACTTGCATGAATCTAGCTTTAGGCTGGACTTCAGATATGCACCGACCGCCAGACAATAAGGCTTACCTACTATAGAGAAGAAGAAAAGCAATGAATTTACTTGTAATCAGTCTTGAACTGCCTTACCCTCCGCATCCAGGCGGAGGTGACAGGCTACGGCTGTACTATGTATTGAAATACCTATCAAACAAGCATAGAATCACTCTAGTATCGCCTGTTGGCAAGAATGCTGACTCAGCAGTAAGGAGACTCGGAGAGTTCGGCATTAGTATTGAGAAATCCCGTGAGCCTTCGCCAAGGTTCCTTCTTCTTAGAGTCCTACCAACTCTATTTTCGACAAGGCCACTCGCATTTGGAACCCCGGTGTTAAGGGGTTTAAGGAGTAGGGTCTTGGAAGTGCTTGAAGAACAGGACTATGACTTGATCTATCTTCATTCTTGGAGATCAGGGGCATTCTTGGATATTGTTGCAGGCAAGCCTTGCGTATTGTCGCCCGCCGATGCTACTTCATCGTTGTTTAGCCAGATGTCAAGAGGCGCCATATCGTTCTTTGATCGACTTCATTACCGCATTGAAGCACCCAGGGTTAGGGCACATGAAGCTAAGGATTATAAAAGAGCCACTAAATGTATTGTTGTTTCACCTCAGGATATGGAGGTATTGCATCACATTAACGCAGACATTGATATTGCAGTAGTTCCAAACGGAGTAGATACCGATTACTTTAGCCCGATGGATGTCCTTTCCGAAAGACAATCTGTTGTCTTCACGGGAGCGATGAGCTGGGACCCCAATGTAGATGCCGTTCTATACTTTTGCCGCGAGATTCTACCCATGGTGAGGGAGTCTATCCCTGAAGTTAAGTTCTATGTCGTCGGTGATAAGCCATCTAAAGCAATCCTTGATCTAGCTATAGATAAAAGTATCGTAGTTACAGGATTTGTCCCGGATATCAGACCCTATCTTGCCCGATGTGCTGTATATGTCTGTCCTCTCAGAATGAGTGCAGGCATAAAGAACAAGGTCCTAGAAGCCATGGCAATGGGCAAGCCCGTTCTAGCAACTCAACCAAGCTACGATGGAATAGATGTTTCCTATGCGGAAGACGCACTGGTAGCTAGCGAACCTGCCGACTTTGCTGCCAAACTGTTGGATCTACTTAACAATGAACGACTGAGAATTGAAATTGGTCAGAATGCGCGGAAGTTGATTGAAGACAAATATAGCTGGGAAAGAAGAGCCCTTGAGTATGAGCAGGTCTTTGTTCAAGCTATTCGTGATTGGAGAAGCCTGAACTGATTCTCCTCGTTCCTGCTGCGAGACACAATGCCTGAGCATTGTTGCCATCCTCAGCACTTGGTTTAGTGCTGAGTTAAAGAGAAACGCTTGCTTGCTTCAATGATGAATAAATAGTCTGTGGGATTGGAACCATAAGGAGACTTTTCGACTTGGAATCGAGAATAACAGAATTGAAGGAGTCTTAGCCAAGATGCCAGATAGTAGTAGTGGTATAAATATAGTATAGAATTTTACTTAGGTGGAGAGGCTATAAAAATGAGCAAAGTGAGCATAAGTAAGAAATATAGAAAGGTGATAGTCGTCCCGATGCCCCACGCTGTAACCGAGGAAGGATTCTTTGCTGTGGATCCAAAGTTTGGCTTGCCGTTGAAACATACACTTGCTGGTTCCTATGAAGAATGTTTGTTCGTCGGCCCAAGGGACTTTAACTATACAAAAGACAAATACCCGGTCGTCTTTGATAAGGGCGAAAAAATCTCGTTCTACAGCTTGTACAATTGGCAGAACACGATATCCGCTGTAGATGACGGGCTGTTCCACCGTCTGGGGAGGCTTGCAACATTTAGCAAACAGCTCCCGTGCATCACTTGGAGGCTCTGGAAAGAAATACCAGAGTGGGATAGTATTACCTCCCCTGCAGTACCATACCCTCCTGTTGGTATATTAGCGAACATTCTTGGTTACTTAAGACGGAAGAAAAGGACCTTTTGGATCGATGTCGACTTGGAAGGCTATTGGGAATGGCAGATGAAATCAGCGTCGATACAGAAGGTTCTATATCTGAAATTTCTCAAAATGATCTATTCCGTTGTTGTTCGTTTTTGCGTACATACTTCCCAGTTGACCTTGGCCTCAGGTGATGACGTGGTCATGAGGTACGGCAACAGCGGTAATGTTGTCAAATATTCATGGTCAGCGGTAGCTGAGCGTGATGCTCTTTCTGCTGCTCAACTGGAAGAGAAGATAGCGAAAATAGAGGAAGGAAGCCTCAAACTGATGACTGCATCAACTCTTATCCCCATGAAGGGTGTACAATATGCCGTGGAGGCCGCTCGAATTCTCATAAAGGAAAAGGGGATTCCAGCCAGTCTAGATATATATGGAGGTGGACATATGCGAACTTCCCTAGAGCATCTGGTCGAACAATATGGATTAGCAGACACAGTGCATTTCAAAGGGACGGTAACTTACGGAGATGAATTCTATGCCTGCTTACGCGAACATGATTGTGTCCTGATTACAGATCTGCCCGGTCCGCTGTCAAGAACTATCTTTGATGCGTTAGCACAGGGAACCGCAATAATCGCTTCTGATACAGAAGCAATCAACGGTGTCGTCTCTAACGGATGGGATGCCCTTTTGGTGGCTCCAGGAGATCCCGCAGGATTTGCGGCTGCAGTCGAAAGGCTACATCGAGATAGAAAACTATTGAGCGAAATTATACGAAACGGGACAGTAACTGCAAAAGCGTACAATATGAAACCACCTGCCTAATTCATTCAACGGCGCAATTTTATCCAGATAGTGTTCGAAATGCCCTAAATAGCGGCTATCATTATTTAGTTGCTTCCATAATCAGTTTTGAGTCTTTTCGGCTCTCTAAACCATTAAGCTCAGCATGTGCGCTTTTATTCCACTCACACCTTACTATTTGCTGGAAACCTGCTTCTGTTAACTGATATTTCAAATCCTCTTCATTATAGAGATATTTGTGTTCCCAAGAACTGAAACAAACATTAATCATTCGTCCTCTGGTAGTTATGAAACCGTATTCTGGAAATGACAGCCAATCTTGATTTCGCCAATCAGAGTTGTATTTATGAATAACGTAATCCAGATCCGGCATGGCTATTCTCAAGACACCGCCTAGCTTGAGGCATCTCGTAAATTCTTTAAGAACTTTTTCACCTTCTTCAAAAGTAAGGTGCTCTAACATGTGCTCGTTGTAGATGAAATCGACGCTATTGCTATCGAATGGCAGCCCATCCCTAATATCTATGGTGAGATCAGAGCCTGGCTCGATGTCAGTGTTTACCCATCCGGCATATTTCACCTGACCACAGCCGATATTTAGCTTTAGCGGAGCATATTTCTTGAATTTTGCTACCCTGAAGGGCCTTATAGGTGAAATGAGCACCATTCTCCTGCGCACAGGCATATATATTGATCTATAAGCTGGTACAGCAAATCGCAAAAGGGGTTCAACCCTGTCAGGGATTCTTCGCCACAATGATTCCGGGATTGTCATATCGATGCCTATAGTGAGTCAACTACACGAATCGTCTACGATTATATTGTTAGAGTATAACGCTGTAATTGTTGATTGTCCTTAACAGTAGCTGCCTTCGCAACTTCTTGAATGAAATTGGGCTTTTTCACATGCGCCGGATGCTATTATAACATAGAAGGATTTTAGCCCCCCCAATAGATTCATAGAATATCTCATCCACATTGATTAAACCTTCACAAGTTTTAAGCTTGATACTTCTCGTCAATCTCAGAGTTGACGTTTTCTGACGAGCTAGATACAATTCAATTACTGGAGCATATGTTCAGCCAAACTGTGGTGCGATATGTTGGTAGACTTAAGTGCGGAGTATGTCGACAGATTATCCGAGAGACTTCAGGCACTGCCTGAAGCTGATAAGATGTTTTTCAATCCCCATGATTATGATATGGCAACACTAAGGAACCTACTTGAACAGAAAGAAAAGCATTACTATATATACTTAGACGATAGACACAACTTTGCCGGGTATGGAATGTTGAGGAGTTGGGAAGGTTTCGACTCGCCGACCTTAGGTTGTGTGGTCTGGCCTGAGTACAGGGGATGCGGAAATGGAGCTAAATTGACAAGCGAGCTGGTTGAAAAGGCAAGGCAATTTGGTTTCAGTAGCATCAAACTCAAGGTATCTAAAGAAAACGAGGTTGCACATAGAATGTACAGAAGTGTAGGATTTCATGAGAATGGCGAAGTTGCCACAGATGGACGAATCTGGATGGAGCGCAAGATACCGTAGCTATAGTATTATAGAGAGACTCGTCTAGGTGTATATAGGCATTCTCTAAACAGTTGAATAGCGATGTGTGCATATTGTAGCTATTAGGCGGGAATGGCTTTAGGCTTTCGATTTGCTAAGTGATGGGGGAACCATCTCTTTTTCTAACTACCTTTGCTGGATTTCCTACCACAAGAGTAAAGGGAGGGACATTCTTAGCAACCACGGCTCCAGCCCCTGAAGCTATACAGCCATTCTATATGCTGGAAACTCTAACTTTTAAGGTGGTACAATAATTGGGGGCTGGTCAACAGGGAATCCCGCTGAAATCGCCAGTGCGATAATCGGTTTGTTACAAGATGGCGAGTTAAGGGAACAAATGGGAAACAACGGCAGAAAATATGTTCTGGAACATTGTAGTTGGGAGATGGTTGCCTTAGAGGTAGAAAAAGTTATCAGGAACATAGCTGGCAAATCGTAAAGAAGTCAACATGAGTGCAGTTTTGATAATTATTAGAATAGGATTATGAATTCAATTCACACTATCCTCCATGCCAACTAACATAACTCACAGGATCTGTGGGAGAGAGAGTAACGCTCTGAAGTCAGTGGCGGATCTAGATCACCATGAGAATGAATCTAAATAGACTTTTCTATAGACATCAGCAAAACAGCTCAAACATAAGTCTAACTAGAAAATTAGAAGCTGCCCGTTCTCGGCTTCAGAATGACCTACAGTGCATGGAAACTTTGATGTCGGATAAGTATGTTCGACATAAACTACAGAGTCTAGAGTCAACGCTGTCACGGGATAAATACATCATTGAGACCGCTATTAATAAGGTTTCAAAACCCTTACAGAACGTAGTCCTAATAGAGTATGGAGGAGGTCCTGGTTTCCATTCTTTGCTGGCAAGAGAATTGGGCATCGGTACGGTAATCTACAATGATATCCTTCATCACTACTGTAGACTTGCGGAGGAGATTGCGAAAAAGCTAGAAAGACAGGCGGACTATTATGTTGAGGGGGACATTGATGTTTTAATTGAGTTTTGTAGACAACGTGCTATTAAAGCCGACGTAATAACATCATCAGACGTCCTCGAGCATATCTATGATATTGACGACTTTCTAAGGAAATTACACATACTGTCGCATGATAGCACTGTCATCATGCATGCTTCTGGAGCCAACATGTTTTGGTACCCTTTTGAGAAATCTGTATCAAGGCTGCACAAAAAAGTTGAAAAGGAGAGTGGTGAAGAAGTAGGCATTCAGTCTGCGTGTTATGATGAGAGAATGAAGATAATCAGAGAATACGCGCGAAATATCAGTGAAGATGAGGTTAATCAGCTTACTACCAATACGCGCGGGCTGGCCAATCGCGAGATAATTAATGCTGTAGATCGATACCTAAAAACGGGAGAAGTACCAACGTTAATTGAACACGCTACTAATACCTGCAACCCGCAGACCGGATATTGGGCAGAACGATCCATGAATCCCTACTACCTATGTGAAACGTTATCATTCAATGGTTTTGATGCGAATGTGTTACCTGGCCCTTGGGACAAAGGTAGTACTATTATCGCAATCATAATACGAGTCATTCTGAATTTCCTGATTCGTATTTCTCTTTCATATATGGCTCTTCATCTTTCTTACTATTACTGTATCTTTGGAAGGTACAGCGGGAGATTTGCCCCCGAGATACACAGAGAACATATATACAGGCACCCTAAATTACCAACGGTATATATCGTCGCACTTGCATACAATCTGCTTTCAATCTTTCATGGGCGGCGTGAGTGGTGGAAACTGTAGTAACAAGGTAAAAAAACAATTCTCAAAAATGAGGCAGAATCAGACAACAACTTAAGTTGACTATTTACGATTTTCCTACCAGATTGGTCATGTCAATATTTCTGCTGAAATTGAATGTAAGGTATGATACCCATTGCTTTCAAACTATTAGTCACTCCATAGAAGATTTTGTTAGCACTTCCTTCCATAGGGAAAAATCCCATCGGCCTAGTTCGTCTTCGCACTTCCCTGAATTCCCGCTCCAGGATGTTGATAGTGCTAATATTCTTCCAGAATATTTTAGGTGATCTTCTCTCCTGGTGTTACAATAAATGAAGGGGCAGCTATTGGGGTAAACTCTTTAGTCACGAAAGATTGCGAGCCTTGGTCGATCTTCGCTGGCTCGTCAGCTAAGGCGATTAAATCTTGTCCCAAAGAACGAATCCTAAAACGTGGAGCTGAATTACGAAATGTGATCTACAGCAGAGACGGAAGCTATATGCCTAAACTACAAGGAACCTAAGGACCCGTATATTATGAGGTCATCCATACAAGATCTCGCTATATTTGGTGCTTCTCCGGCCTTCATTGAAAAGCTACACGTAGGTCGGCCCAATATCGGCAACCGCCGGAAGCTTCTAGAACGCTTCAACGATATCCTAGACCGTAAATGGCTGACCAATGCCGGCAAGTATGTTCAGGAGTTAGAACGGTGTGTCGCCGAGATGGTAGGTGTTAGGCACTGCATTACCATATGCAATGGAACGGTGGCACTGGAGATTGCAACTAGAGCCGCCGGACTCACAGGAGAAGTCATTATGCCTTCGATGACGTTCATAGCCACCGCCCATGCTTTGCAGTGGCAACAGATAACGCCTGTTTTCTGCGATATTGACCCAAAGACATACAACCTTGACCCAGACCGAGTCGAGGAAATGATTACGCCTCGAACTACCGGTATATTAGGCGTGCACCTATTTGGGCGCCCCTGCAATGTGGGTGCTCTGAAAGATATTGCCCGTCGGCGCAATTTGAAGCTTCTGTTCGATGCCGCCCATGCTTTCGGATGCTCACACAAAGGACGCATGATCGGTAGCTTCGGCGACGCCGAGACATTGAGCTTCCATGCCACTAAGGTCTTAAACACCTTCGAAGGGGGCGCAATAGTCACGAACGATGATGAGCTGGCAGCCAAAATCAGGTTGATGAAGAACTTCGGCTTTGCTGGTTACGATAATGTTATCTATATTGGCACAAATGGCAAGATGAGCGAGGTATCGGCGGCAATGGGTCTAACAGGCCTTGAAAGCCTGCAGGAGTTCATCGACGCCAACCGCTGCAACTACAAGCAGTATGAACATGCACTGCAAGGCATAACTGGTGTACAACTTATGACATATGATGAAACTGAGAGGTGTAACTACCAGTATATTGTGCTTGAGGTTGACGAGCAAACCATCGGCATCAGCCGAGACCAATTGGTCCAAATTTTACACGCTGAGAATGTCTTGGCCAGACGCTATTTCTACCCTGGTTGCCATAATATGGAACCTTATCGCTCCTATTTTCCACATGCCCGTCTCGTATTGCCCGAAACCGAGCGCTTGGTTGGGCGATTGCTTTGTCTGCCTAACGGGACGTCTGTATCTGATCAAAATGTTAAGAAAGTCTGCAATATCATTACACTTGTGAGTCGTTATGCCCAGGAAATACAAAAGCACTTGGTCAGAAGCGCTGATTGAGTGCCAGCAGCCAGCGGTCATAATTGGCAATCCCAGCAGCGTTTTCGTAAGAGAATCGGCTTTTCATTAACCTCGAACGAGAAATAGTGACTGTCGTTTAGCTCTGGTAGATTGACAATAGCCTCTCCGCCACTTTTCTAGAGTCAAACTCCTCTTCAGCGTATTTCCGGGAATCCTCCCTGCTACTTCCTTGCCAAAATATGAAGCATTGGTGCGCACAAGCCAACCAAACGCGCTATCCTCAATTGCAGACTGAGGGATGACCATTTCGGGAGGCTTAACTCATCTTCGCCTCCATGTTTGGTATCGAGTATTCGGAATGAGCTTGCGCACACATCTCTCTTAATCGTCCTAGAAGTGTATCTCCAGGGGTGCTCCTTTCCTCTTTGAATGGATCCGAGCAGCTTGAGGAAAGGAACCCAAATGCTGGGATAGGCATGCACGGCAAGGTGATTTATGCCACTGAGTTTGAGGACGCGATGGATTTCTGATAAAACCTTTTGGGGTTCAAAGGTATGATCCAAGGTGTTATAGATTATCACCAAGTCAAACATGTCGTCTTCGTACGGCAACTCCTCTCCTACGCCGCTGGTGAAGGTCACGGATGTGTCTAGTATTTGACTGAATTCGCTCTTGAAGAAATCTGCAAGTGGATCGATAGCAAATCTTTGACCGAGCTGCAGGAAGTTTATCATACCTTCAGCACCCGGGCCGATTTGCAGAATCGTACTCTTGTCGCCAAGTGGCATCCAATGGGATAGCCACTCTTCCAAACGGCGTGCTCGATTCTTCTTGATGTCCAGCCACCACTCGGAACACACTCTTTCCTTATCTCGCACCCAGAATTCCTTTTCCTCGTCCATGAAAAGCTCCCAATCCAAACGTTTGCGCACTTCTTGAACCACCTCCTTAGGTTTCTTGGTCCCCGTCTTGATTTCCAGTGGTGGTAGAGCATCCATCCTGCTTGCCTTGCCCGCCTTGGTAAAACACCGACAGCTTCTCGGCCACCATTCCCCAGTCGAACTCGTCTTCGGCGTATTTCCTTGAATTCTCTCCCATTCTTCGTCTGTCGTTGGGATTGTCTATTAGGTATGCTATTTTGTCGGCCAATTGCTGTTCGTTACCGGCGTCGACAAGGAAACCATTCCACCCATCGCGGATTTGGTTCGGTATACCGCCCACCTTTGTGCCAATGACTGGCTTCCCTGAGGCCATCGCCTCCAGTGTGACAAGGGGGTCGCCTTCTGCCAGTGACGGGAGCACAAATATGTCACAGGCTGCGTACAAAGCTCTCACTTCTTCCAGCGGAAGGGGACCGGTAAGTATAATATTCTTGTCCAGTTGATGCTGTTTAATGTAAGTGAGCATTTCCTCCATGTTGACTGGCTCGTCCACACCAGCGTAAGTATGCGAACCAACAAGCACGAATAGTGTATCTTTGTGGCCAAATCTGTTCACAATCGCATCTGCGGCTTTTACAAGGTGCTCCACTCCCTTAATTTTGGCTAGCCTTCCCACGAACAAGACCGTCAGTCTACCCTCCAGTCCATACCTCTCTCTTGCAGTTTCTTTCGCGTCGAGACGGGGGCTAAAAAAGTCGGTGTCCACCCCATTGGGCACCACAACGATATTATCTGCCTTAACCTTACCTATGTGTGTGAAGCTCTTTCTTGCTGTGTCGTTCAACGCAATTACCCTTCTAACTCGTCTCATAAGATAGGAATCGAGTAGAAGATGGACCCTTCCTGAGATGCCTAGTTTGTCCGCAGACAGTGCCCATTGGCTTAGATGACATGTATAGAACATCTTACCCCGAAGTCTTCTGTTCAGAATGCTCACAATCAACCCGATTGAGGTTAGGTGCAGGTGTATAATGTCGATGTTGGAACTGTTTTTTCCTAGGTAGCGACTTACTGCTAGGGCAAATAGGATAGCATTAAGCTCGGCAAGAGTAAAGCGTAAGAACCCAGGTGCTTTACTGGATGGAAGTCGGATGACGTTCACCCTGGCTATTTCTACCCCCTCGATCTTCTCGACAGCTTGGTCCCTCTTGGAATACTTCCTGTCCAGGATAACAACCTGATGCCCCATCCTCGCCAGGTGCTTGGAGGTGTTGAATATTACCTGCAGCGGAGCACTGCCCTCCTTGGGCGGCATCCTAACACTGCCTACAGATACCTGCACTATCCTCATGCGCTT
>Ga0114930_10002811_pt1 | contig 15567 bp, 14 predicted proteins | sample AnhtaG_FD_87300 | JGI IMG/M metagenome (GOLD analysis project Ga0114930, IMG submission 87300) | Deep subsurface microbial communities from Anholt, Denmark to uncover new lineages of life (NeLLi) - Anholt_01485 metaG | ecosystem: Environmental > Aquatic > Marine > Oceanic > Sediment | place... | reverse complement strand
ATCCTCGGGTAATTCTTTATTCAGGTTACACCCTTTCATTATTTCTAATAGGATCTGGGCGCTGTTTAAAGCATGAGCCTCTTTGAACTCCTCATAACTTTTGTAATCTTTGCGTCTTACTTTCCGTTCCTTAATGGCTCTTTCTATATCATGGCCTAAAGCAGCTATTTTTAAGGGCTCATCCGCATCAGGCTTTAATTGAAGTAGCCATTCCAAAGTGTTTATTGCATGGATAGGGTCTTCAGGAACAAGAGATTTTTCAATAATCCCATAGATCTTTTCTTTTAGGCAAGCAATGCTATCCATTTTTGTATAGAATCACTATCCTTCTGATATTCTCTGCATTCATCAAAAAAGCGATTAAAATAAGGATTAAAAGAGGCTGATTTATTAAAGCCCCAAGGAAGATAATAAACATTCTCACATCCCGACCCATTCTGAGATAATGCCCTCTTTTGCCAAGTTTTTTCTTCATTAAACCATCATATTTATCGGCGGTATAGCTGTTCATGAAAGTGCCTATGATCGCCAGGAATCCAATAAGGAGGATTAGAAAACTCTTATTTATCAAATAGACATAGAAAGTCAAGCCAAAAAGGAGAAAGGCATCCGCATAGCGGTCTAAAACAGCATCAAACCATGCGCCAAACTCAGTCTTTAAGAATTTCAATCTTGCTATTTCACCGTCACAGCCATCGATAATAGACGATATTTGTGCCAGGGTTGCCCCAATCACTAAATTGATATAATCCCCCAAGAAGAAGAAGAAGGCGCCCAGGATAGAGATGATAAAAGAGAATAACGAGATGTAGTTTGGGGTGATCTCTGTTTTCAAAAGATGTTTTGTAATTCTGGTTGAGATGGGTCTATTTAGGTATCTTGATATGGGTCCATCCGAGGGTTTTTTCAAAGTGGCTAAAAGTTTACTTTCCGTTTTTTTAAGTTTCTTCTCATCATCCACATCCAGCCAGTAGCTACCCTCGATATCAAAGGTTCTGGCTTTCCTCATTTTAGCCATTACCCTTATCCCCCCGGAGAGGGAGCTATCGCCATTTTGCAAACTCTCTTCAATGGTGCTGAAGATTACCGGAGAACAGAGGAAAATTCCTGTATCATAGGCGTTAAATTTCTTGATATGCTTTCCTATATCTAAAATCCTATTATCCCCCACCAGGACTTTGGTGACATCATCCACATCAACAAACTCATTGGTTTTAATGTTATAGTCCACAGCCAATACAACTTCATCATCCGCTATTTCCTTATTTTTTAGTCTCACCAGTATCGATTCATCAAAGATATGATCACTCATTAACAGGATAAAGTTCTCTTCAAGCCGGTCTTTCGCTTTAAGAACAGATATGCCATTTCCCTTTTCCCACTCATCATTTGTGATGTTTGTGATATTAACTTTTCTGGTTCGACTAAGATGCTCCAGGTGTCTTTTTACCTTCTCGCCATTATAACCGCTAACCACATAAAAATCAGTCAGACCACTCTTCCTGGCTGTTAGGATAACACGTTCAAGAAGCGGTAAACCCAAAAGGGGAACTAAGGGCTTTGAATCCCCCTTAACTTTTAATCTCGACCCCTGTCCACTGGCGATGATCAAGCATTTCATATTTAATCTTCTATTTTTAATGAAGTCATTTATTGATCTATATACCTTCTCATCGATATACTGTCTTAACGAGTGTTTTGCAATATGTTCAGAATATACAGGTTATAGTAAATAACAACCTATTCCACTTTTGTCAAGAGTAAGTTTACAAAATCTACAAAATTTTGCTATAACCTCCAGCCGAGCCTTCAAGGCTCGGCTACGCGTCTCTGTCTCGCCTAACAGAGGTTTTAAACCTTTGCCGAATCTGTAAAACCCGCATAGGGGTGCAGTTCACTTCCACCCTGGTGGATTTGGGTGCAGACCCTGCAGTCCGCCAGAGGCGGATCGCTTCGCTCAACAAGCTCCACCCTTATGCGACTTTTTGTAGGGGCGTATTGCCTTACGCCCCTACTTTTTTCTTCCCTTTTTCTAAATCTTTTATTAAATTAGTTCGGTTTTTTTTAAGTTATGCATATTTTGTCCCTGCATTATTTTTCTTTTTTTTTAAGAAGATGATCGACACCATAACCTTTGACCTCTGGAACACTCTGATCTATACTTCGCCTGAGGATAATCTCAAATTTAAAAATAAAAGGATTGAGGGGTTTATTGAGATTTTGGAGCAAAAAGGAGTAAATCTGTCCAGAGAAAAAATGGAGGAAGCTTACGACAAAAGCTTCGAGAGATATAAGTTGATTCAAAATAAAGAGGAGGATATATCCACCCGGGAGCAGGTTAAAATAATCCTGGGATGTTTAGGAAATCCAAAACTTAAGGATTTGAATGAAGAGGTCTTGAAAAAATTAGATAGGGTTTTGGCTAATCAGATCCTTTCAGAGTTGCCAGATCTTGTAGAAGGAAGCAAGGAGACCTTGAGCTATCTTAAAAAGAGAAATTATAAGATAGGCTTAATCTGCAATACAGGCAGGACCCCGGGAAAAGTTTTAAGAGAAGTGCTAAAGAGAAAGAATTTAATCCAATTTTTTGAAGTTCTAACCTTTTCAGATGAACTCAGGGTGCGAAAACCAAATCCCGAAATCTTTCTTTCTACCTTGAAATTACTCCATAGTTCCCCAAATTCTGCTTTACACATCGGAGATGAGCTGAAAAGTGATATCTCTGGTGCAAAAAGATGTGGGATGAAGGCTGGCTGGATTGTGCCTAATTGGGACGGATGCCAGACAGATTTTTTGCCTGAAGAAAAACCAGATTTAATCCTACCAAACCTAACTTTTCTTAAAAAGATATTAGGTCCTACGGATCCGTAGGAATAGAAAAGGTTTTCTCTCCCAAGAAGGATAACCTGATCAATCTATTCTGCCGATATACTTTTTGACTGGATTATTTATCTTGACAGTAGAAAGAGAAATTTTATATTAAAATTTCAATTTTTGGGAATCGAGGTGAGCAGAATGAAGGTTGGTATTTTAACTGGTGGGGGTGATTGCCCCGGATTGAACGCAGTTATCCGGGCAGTGGTAAGGAAGTCGATCCTTTTCTATAATTCAAAGGTGATCGGTATACTGGAAGGCTGGAGAGGTCTTTTAGAGGAGGGATTGACTGAAGAGTTAGATCTGGACAAGATCTCAGGTATTCTTCACCGAGGTGGAACTATAATCAAGACCTCCCGCACTAATCCTTACAAGATAAGAGATGGAGAAAAAAGGATTTTGGAAAACAAAAGGAAAATGGGGTTAGATGCTTTAATTGCTGTAGGGGGTGAGGATACCTTAGGTGTAGCCGCCAAGCTCTACCAGGCTGGAGTAAAGATAGTTGGGGTGCCCAAGACCATAGATAATGACTTAGCTATGACAGATTATACTTTCGGGTTTGACAGTGCGGTGAATATCGCTATGGAGGCTATCGATCGGGTGCATACTACTGCAGAATCGCACAACCGGGTAATGGTGGTGGAGGTTATGGGTAGACATACCGGCTGGATAGCCATAGAGTCAGGTATTGCTGGAGGTGCAGATATCATCTTGATCCCGGAGAAACCAGTGAATTTAGATAAGGTATGTGAGAGTCTTCGAAAAAGACATAATCGGGGTAGAGATTTCAGTGTAGTGGTGGTGGCAGAAGGAGCTAAGATCGCTTTGGGTGAAGAGGATCATAAGAAAGAGACTTTCATCTTGCAAGATGACTGTAAGGATGCTTTTGGCCATGTGAGATTGGGAGGAATCGGAAAGATCTTAGCCAGTGAGATAGAGAAGAGGACCGGTTTTGAGACCAGATTTGTGATCTTGGGTCATGTACAGAGGGGAGGCACACCCACAGCTTTCGATAGGGTTTTAGGGACTCGTTTTGGAATAGCGGCTGTGGATTTAGTGCATCAGGGAAAATTCGGAAAGATGGTCAGTTTACAGGGGAATAAGATAGTTTCTGTGGAGCTAACAGAGGCAGTTGCCCAGACCAAATATGTGGATGAGGAGCTTTCTAATATAGCGGAGGTTTTCTCAACTTAAGCCGATAATCCGCCTCAGGCGGATACGGCTCGTAGAGATGAAAAATCTAATTTTTAGAAAACGTATATTACCCTTAGTTTTCTGTGTAATCTTACCTTTAACTAATTTCAGTTGGGCAACTGACATCAGCTCTACTGACCTAATTGGTTTCAGAGGTGGAGTCTGGAAGGTGGAAAAAGCCAAAGAACTGCCTTCAAACATAGAGGCGAAAATTTACACCCCTTATTTGGAGTTATTTATCTCCTATGGATTAAGAAAAGGTTTTTCCTTAGAATTAAACTTTGGAGCAGGCTATAGAGGTGATACTAAATTTGTATTTGAAGACGGTTTCTATTGGGAGAACTGGAATCTGTATCCAATCTCCGGAAAGGTCAAATACTCCTTTTTCTCAACTTATTCCCAGAATAATTTTCAGCCCTATTTAGATTTAGGCTTAACCTTTTTAACCAGCACCAGCACTTATAATGACCCTTATTATCTGGATATCACCTATGTCAGGACAAAATCCACCTTAGGAGCTTTAGCTGGCTGGGGCTTAGATTTTAGCCTTTCTCCCAGGATATTATTTAACCTCGATTTTCAATACCGCTGGGTGAATTTCAACAAAGAGGTTGCCGGGATTAAAAATTATAGTGGTCCCCAGTTGACTTTTGGCTTGGAATATATTATTAAACAGAAGAAAAACAGAAGGTATGAGTAAATTTTGACAAGGAGGTATAAATGGCGATTAAAGTTGCTATCAATGGATTTGGCAGAATCGGGAGGCTGGTCTACCGTGCCGGTTATCAAAATCCCAACTTGGAGTTCGTGGCTACCAATGATATAACCGATGCAAAAACCTTAGCTCATCTTTTAAAATATGATTCAGTTCACGGAAAGATGAATGCTGATATAAAAGCAGAGGGAAATAAGATAATAGTGAATGGTAAAAGCTTAGAAGTTTACAGTGAGAAAGATCCCTCTGCTCTTCCCTGGAGTAAATTGGGAGTGGAGATGGTGGTGGAATCAACTGGAAAGTTCACTGATGGAAAATCTGCGATGAAGCATATTCAGGCTGGTGCCAAAAAGGTTTTGATCTCCGCTCCGGCTAAAAAATCTGAGGTCCCGGTGCAAACTATCATCTTGGGAGTAAATGAGGATAAATTTGACCCCAAAAAATTTCAGCTCTTTTCCATCGGTTCCTGCACCACCAACTGCCTGGCACCGATCGCCAAGGTGATCAATGATAACTTTAATATAAAATATGGTGTGATGACCACCATCCACGCTTACACTAATGACCAGAGGATCTTAGATTCTCCTCATAAGGATTTAAGAAGGGCCAGGGCTGCCGCTGTATCTATGATTCCTACAACCACTGGAGCAGCTAAGGCCATCTCTTTAGTTCTGCCTGAATTGGAAGGGAAGTTGGATGGGGTTGCAGTCAGGGTTCCGGTGTGCAATGGTTCCCTGGTAGATTTGGTCTGTGAGACTGAAAAAGAAGTAACCGTGGAAAGCGTAAATTCAGCCTTTAAAAAGGCAACTGAAGGCAAGATGAAAAGATATATCGAATACTGTGAGGACCCCATCGTTTCCTGCGATATTATAGGAAATCCTTACTCTGCGGTGTTCGATGTGGCCTCCACTCTGGTTAAGGGTAAAAATCTATTGAAAGTCTTTGCCTGGTATGACAACGAGTGGGGCTTCTCCTTAAGGATGATAGAGATGTTGGAGTGGATGAGTAAATAAAATAAAAAAGTTCAAGGGTCTAAGGGTTCAAGGGATAAAAAAGGGGAAAAATCTAAAGAAGGATAAAAATAGATGAATAAATTGACCATAGATGATCTGGAGTTGAAAGATAAAAGGGTCTTGGTTAGGGTGGATTTCAATGTGCCTTTGAATGAGAAAAAAGAGGTGACAGATGATACCCGCATAGTGGAATCTCTGCCCACCATCAAGAAGATCCTGAATGACGGGGGAAAAGCAATTCTGATGTCCCACTTGGGCAGACCCAAAGGAAAGAAGAACCCGGATCTAAGCTTGGTACCAGCAGCCAAGAGGTTGGAGAAGCTTTTAGCTAAACCGGTGAAATTTGTGGATGATTGTATCGGCGAGAAAGTGGAAAAAGCTGTCTCAGAGCTTAAGAGCTCTGAATGCCTTCTTTTAGAAAACCTGAGATTTTATCCGGAGGAGGAGAAAAATGACCCGGAATTTGCACAAAGCTTGGCTAAATTAGGTGAGGTCTATATAAATGATGCTTTTGGAACAGCTCACCGCGCCCATGCCTCAACTGAGGGGGTGACTAAATATTTCAAAGAATGTGCGGCTGGATACCTTATGCAAAAAGAGTTAGAATATCTGAGTATGGCATTAACAGAGCCTAAAAGACCTTTTGTGGCTATCTTAGGCGGGGCTAAAATCTCCGGCAAGATCGAGGTTATTAAAAACCTTATGCATAAAGTGGATACCCTTTTGATCGGGGGTGGGATGGCTTTCACCTTCTATAAAGCTTTAGGGAGGGAGATAGGTTCTTCTCTTTTAGAGGAAGGAAAAGTAGAGTTAGCTAAGGAGATCTTAAAGGAGGCAGAAGAAAAAAAACTTGATTTAGAACTTCCCTTGGATTTTGTAATTGCACCTGAAGCAAAAGAGGATGTCTCCACTAAGGTAGTGGACAAAGATAATATCCCGGCGGGCTGGAAAGGTTTAGATATAGGTCCTGAGACTCTTGAACTTTTCAAACAAAAGATAGAAAATGCCAATACGGTTGTCTGGAACGGACCTATGGGGGTGTTTGAGGTGGACAAGTTTGCCAGGGGAACTAAAGGAATTGCCCATCAGCTTGCCCGGATAACCGAAAGAGGTGCCATAACCATCGTGGGTGGAGGGGATTCTGTGGCGGCTTTAGTTAAAGCAACTTTAGAAAAGAAGATGACTCATGTCTCCACTGGTGGAGGAGCCTCCTTAGAATTCTTAGAGGGAAAGACTCTGCCAGGAGTAGCGGTTTTAACGGATAAAAAATAAACATTATCCTATAAAGGAGAAAGATATAGAAATTGAACCAAAAAAATAATCAAAAACCTAAAAATCGCCATAATTCTGAGAGCAAGAAGAAAACCAGACCTCTTTTAATCGCTGGCAACTGGAAGATGTACAAAGATCATAAGGAAGCTTATGCCTTAGCCAAAGCTTTTCAGGAGAGATTAGCCGATATATCTACTATCAGAGTGGTTTTATGTCCGCCTTTCACCTCTCTGCAAGGAGTATCTTTGGCCTTGGAAGGTTCCTCTCTGCTTTTGGGTGCTCAGGATCTTCACTGGGAAAGGGAGGGTGCATTTACCGGAGAGATCTCCCCTCTGATGCTCTTATCTTTAGGTTGTCGATATGTTATAATCGGGCATTCGGAAAGAAGACACCTCTTTCATGAAAGCAACAAAATAGTCAACCTTAAGCTCAAAGCCGCCTTAAAAGAAAATCTTACCCCCATCCTCTGTATTGGTGAGACTCTGCAGGAAAGAGAGAAGGGAAAAACCGAAGAGGTAGTGGAGGATCAACTCAAAGGGGCTTTTGTGGATTTAACCTTAGAGGAGATAGGGAAGCTGGTTCTGGCTTATGAGCCGGTTTGGGCCATCGGCACCGGTAAAACCGCTACCCCCAAACAAGCCAATGATGTGCACCTTTCCATCCGTAGAAAGCTTGAGGGGAGATATAGCCAAGAGATGGCTAAGAATATAACCATACTTTATGGAGGTTCGGTAAAGCCGGAGAATGCTAAGGATCTTTTAAAGGAACCGCATATAGATGGTGCTTTAGTGGGTGGGGCAAGCTTGGATCTGGATTCTTTTGAGAAGATAGTAAGAAGTGGTTTGGATTTGTAGTTTTAAATAATTATCTTTGACTAAAAAGGAGGAGTTTTGTACGGGTTTTTAATACTTTTGCATGTCCTTATCTGTATAACTTTGATAATCACCGTCCTTTTGCAGTCGAGCAAAGGAGAGGGGTTAGCGGGTGCCTTTGGAGGCTCAGGCATCACCGGTGCGGTTTTTGGTGGAAGGGGTGCGGCTACTTTTCTCTCCAAGGCTACTACAGTTTTGGCTATCGCCTTTTTCGTAAGTTCCATCGGGCTATCCTTCATAACCCCATTAACTGGCTCCAGAGGTGGCGGTAGAGGGAAAAGCGCAGTTACAGAGGAGGCGCAAAAAGAAAGAGGCCAGGGACCTTTACCCGCCACCAGTATTCCAGGAACAACCCCTCAGACTCAGCCTCAAGAGGGAAAAAAGATGGAGCTACCTCCCCCACCTCCAGAAGGGGAAGGGAAGTAGTTTTTTCATAAATTCATAAATTTTGAAAAGCTTTAAGGAAGATCTTTTGCGGAAGTGGTGGAACTGGTAGACACGCTGTCTTGAGGGGGCAGTGGGGTGACCCGTGGGGGTTCAAGTCCCCCCTTCCGCAGTATTTCCCATCAGTTCGATCTTTCAATTCCTCAATTAAAGAGTAAAAATTTCCCAAAGTTGCTGCTGGATTAAAAGTTCAGAAGTTTTTTGTTTACACAATCCAAATAGGTAGGAATTTGCCCCCTATATTGCAACAACTTAAACCCCAAGAACCGACTTTTGTTTCAATTAGGGTTGGGTTTTTATGGGTCTTTAGGAATTCGGCTAATTTATCGTCTTCCTTTCTAATAGCTTAAAAAACAAAGGATTCCCACGCCCCCCCTATTTGTTTACACAAAATAAATAATATCTTGTAGTTAACTTAAGAATTTCCCCTACAAGAAAATGTTTACTTTTGGAAACACGATATGGCTTGATTTAGGATATTAAACTTGACAGAAATAAGTTAACTTTCTTAATTGATGAAAAGGCCGAGTATGAAAGAGGAGAGGAAGAATGTATCGCAAGGATACCCCTTCATACGAGAAGACCCTCTTTGCAGATTTTATCCGGGAACTGCTCAATCGGCGAAATCTCTCCTTCAGGAGAGTAGCCAAAATCGGGCAAGACTTAGGATTTGAAGTCTCGGCCAGCAATATCTATAAAGCCATCCATAATTCTAAGAAATCCCCCCTAAAGCCTGAATATATAAATATGTTTGCCACCATCTTCAATCTGGATGAGAAAAAGATAGTGGAGAAGATCTTAGAGGATAAATATTGCGACTATTTCTTCGAGGATGTTGAGAAACCAGAACAGCTTTTAAAACAGGTGCTCCAATGTGCCCGGGAAGGTAAAACCGATGAGGCTAAATATCTTCTGAAAAAATATGTTGAGTTCCTCAGAGATTTCAAAGAGATGGATGACTGGCAAAAGATCGAATATGATCTGAATATGAAGTTTATCAGCTCACTTAAGGACCGGGGGCGCTACCTGGCGGCTTTGGACCAATGTTTTGTTCTGTTCAACTCTGGAGATTACAGCGTGGAAGAGAAAGATCCGCAAAGACTCGGAAAGGTGATTGATATGTTACATCTGGTTACCTGTCTGCTTTACCGGCTTAATCGAAAGGCCGAATTCGAGATCTTCTGCAATGCTGGTCTTCATTTAGCTCAGTATAGACTCAAAGACTTATTTCAGAGGCTGAGGTTCGAGGCGGTGAAAGCTAATTTTCTTTATGATAATAAGATGTATAAAGCCTCCATCTCTTGCAATTCTCAGATCGTAAAGAGCTTAAAAAAGTACCTGCCTGAATTCAAAGCTGAAGATGAAAAATTATATAGAAAATGTCTGTGTAATTTAGCCTCAGCTCTAACCAATTTGGGATGGGGATTGGTGGAAACTGCCAGGGAGAAAAAGGGTATTCTAAGGGGGATGAGATATATTCAGGAAGGTCATAACACCATTCAGCAGACAGACCATCTGAAGCTGACCGCGCACATCCTTTTCTATTTAGCCCGGACAAATTTAGTTTTGAAAGACTATGCTAAAGCCTCAGAGCTTTTCTTAAAATCCAAAAGGATAGCTGAGAAGGAAGGCTTTTCAGATCTGGTTACCTTCAATCACTGGGGTCTGGGAATGACTTATCAAGCCAAGGGAGATCTGAAGTCTGCAGAACAATATTTTCTCTTAGCCAAATCAGAGACTCAAAACTTAGAGGAGGATACTAAAGAGAAAAGGGAAGTGGAAGAATATCTTAATCTCAGGATGAGAAATAAAGCCAGGTAGCTTGAGATTATCTAATAGAGGAGATTTGTTTTTTTGAAAGTAGCGGTTCGCCAGAGAAAAGATAAAGAAGGTTTAGTTTCCATAGAACACCGCTTTGCTTACTGGAGGAAAATAAATTTAAGCAGGGAGCAGAGGGGAGTTTGACTTCTTAGCTAAAGCCCCTTCCTTTTGTTCCCTGTAAGCGGGAAGCAAAAGGAGGTGAGGGGCTTGCCAAAGTCAAAAAAGGTCGAAAAGCTGCACTTATCTCAAAAGATCTTGTGGCATCCTTACAGTCTTCAGAGCTTAACCCCGGAGAAATTCATCCAGGTGGTCAATCTGATCTTAAAAGGTGAACATCTCCTCTTAAGATTCAATCGGGAGAATGAATCTAAAAAAGTGCCTGAAGTTCCCACCCCTCAGGAAAAATTACCTGAGATTATATCTTGAGAATCCGATACTATGGTTCCAAATTCGGACGAAGAAGAAAGACTCTATAACTCCTTTGCTTAGGAAGAAGTTGCAAACTTATAATCTATACTTTAATCAAACTATAATCAGATTATTTTGGGCAACAGCTGCTAGATACTGTCTTACTGCAAGTTTTTTTCGGACAGCACGGTTTATCCTGCTCAGAGGAAAGACGTTCCGAAGCTGCAAGAAGGCCAGCTTTAATAATTAACTCAGCTGGTATCTTTTCATAAGTGCGTCCGTCAACTTCAATAGTCCTGCATTCTGCCTCAGCACCAAGCTCTGCACAGCAGCCTTCGCAATGACTTTTGCCGACCTTTGCACCCAGCCATTCTTCCAACGGATGTTCGCCAATCCAGATGCGATTTGACTGGGAAACATCTTTGGCACATGCGGCGGAATCAAATGTCTTTTCTTCTAAGGTAACTTTTATCCCCAATGGAGCAAGGGATCGTTTGAGACTTCGATATGCATTTTTAACTTCCTTTTGGGTTAACTCACATCTTGAGCAGGTCCCTCCGCTCTCACTTACCAACCGTTGCCAATGAATGTTAAGGGTGTTCACGATATTATTGTCTTTTACTCCTCTCCTTCCGGCGGCGCAACCACTGCTAACGATAAAAGCAGATACGATTGCGATTAAAACTAATCTCTTTATGACTCCTACCTTTCTAAAATAGGTCTCATCTGACCTTCTGGGTGTTTGCTAAGTTGTGTAGGTCTACAGGATCTTGAGATCGGATACGGTCGCAGAACCTTTCACACAACTTCCGCTTTAATTTTTGTCATTTACGTCCTTCCACATAAACACTAACCACATAGCCATCCAGGGTTTCACCTTCTCCTAAACCGTCTAAAATCGCCCTGCCTATGGGGTCTTTGGTGTCCGGTTCAATACAAGATGAAGTGTTTTTCACGGTGATTTTGACATTCTTTAACCCTGACTCTTCAACCAGTTTCTTATACTCATTGACAAGCATTGCGCCTGCCACACAACCCACATAGGCTTCAATGCTTTCTTGGATATTCCTTGGGAGTTCTTTCAGAAGAGCAATATCGGAGATGGCCACTCTACCACCCGGCTTTAAGACTCTATTGATTTCTCGGAAAACCCTTGGCTTATCAGCTGATAAGTTAATGACACAATTACTTATAACCACATCCACTGAGTTATCCTCCACAGGTAAATTTTCAATCTCTCCAAGTCTGAACTCAACATTTTCAACACTGTTCTTTTTCGCATTGTCTCTTGCTTTCTCGATCATTTCAGGAGTCATGTCCACGCCAATGACTTTACCCTTCTGCCCAACCTTGCTGGCCGCCAGAAAACAATCAAATCCGGCACCTGAGCCAAGGTCAAGCACCACCTCACCTCCTTTGAGGCTGGCTAAGGTTATCGGATTTCCGCAACTGAGAGCTAAATTGGCCTCATCTGGAATGTTTTTGAGTTCTTCTTCTGAATAGCCAATGGATTTGGCAAATTCTCTGGTGTCAGGTCCACAAGTCCCACAACCACAGCCCTCCTGCCTTTGAGCTATTTTGCCGTAGGCTTCTTTTACGATTTTTTTAGTTTTTTCTTTATCCATCCTTACTTACCTCCATTTTTTTCATCACTTACCTCTTTCTTGTTTAGGTTTCTTGACGATCTTGTGTGTTTTTAGGAAATCCGCTGAGCATTCAAACATGGAAAGGAAATCACCGCAACATTCCTTAAACCAGTCCTTGTTTAAGAAATAGTAGATATTCTGTCCGTTTCGCTTTGACCCTATCAGCCCGGCTCTCTTCAGGATATCCAGGTGATGAGAGATCGTCGGCTGAGACACCTTAAAATCTTTTGCTATTTCGGAGACACACATCTGTTTTCGCTCCAGCATCTTCAATATCCTCTGTCGTGTCTCATCCGAAAGAGCTTTGAAAAAATCCTCGCACTTTAACATTTTATGCCTCACCAGGTAATAGATTTATATACATATATACAATCATCTAAATACTCTACGAAATAAAGTCCCTTTTTTAAAGATTTTTTCAATAAATGTTTTTCTTTTCTTGCCTCAGCATTGGGAAATGCTAACTCTGTTTGGCTAAAGGGAATTTCTTAACTAAATAATTAAATAACTCAAACTGGAGGATGCCCCTTCCCTGAGGAATAATTTTAGATGAAATCCTCTACATTATCAACCCACTTTATAATCTTCAAAACTTTTTGCTTTGATTACCTAACTTAAGTCAACTTGTCTTTAGAAGGGATTCGGGAAATAACCTCACTCAAACCCAAGAAAAAGAACAGAATCATATTATCCTCCGCATCCGTATAATAGCACTGAAATTGTGAGGCTAAAAGATATGCCAGAAGGCTTAAAACTCCACCTAAGATTAAAGCCTTAGAATACCCTTCTTCTTTCTCTTTATATCTACCTAAAAGATTTTTCAATAAAATTACCCACAAGAAAATAAAAGCTAAAAGTCCGATTACCCCGGCATTGGCCGCTACATTTAAAAAGTCATTATGCGCATGTCCGAAGATCTGAGAGGGGATTTTCAAATAGCTCTGGTAAAATTCGAGGAAATTTCCGAACCCTATCCCAAAGACAGGATAATCTTTGAAGATATTAAAAGAAGTGGACCAGATGATAGACCTGATATCCGCCTGTTGTAAAGAGCCGGCCTTTGCCGCCATAATCGACCTGCTCAATATCCCGGGATCGATTAAATAGATGGCAATGAAATATCCCACAACCGCTAAAATCTCTTTTTTCTTGTGCCGGCTTTTTGAGAAGATAAAAAAAATGATGAAGGCAAAAATCTGCGCAAAAAGGGTACTCCGGGTATAGGTAAACAAGTTTCCAGTAACACATAAAACTGAAACCACAAAATAAAATATCTTTAAGGAGGGGTTTTTTTCATAAGTTCCCAAGCAGAAGCTAACTATACCTATTATCATAGCATAGAAGGAGTAGGTTAAGGGGAGGCCAAAGAAGGCGGTGGAGCGAAACTTCCCAGAGGGAAGAACCGGGTCAAAGAGCTTGTGCCTTATAAGATCTATGCCGGCATAATGTTGCCAGATAGCGTAAAGCGCCACCAGCCCGGAGATCAAAAAAACCAGATTAACTAACTTCCTTATGAAATTTTCTTCTTTAAGATTATTGATCAAAAGAAATGGGATTACCAGCAACCATTCATTCCTGAGACTGATAAGGCTTGCCAGTTTATTTTGGGAGAAGATGATGGAGAGAAGATAAGCTCCTAAATAGACTATAACCGGCAGTTCGAAAAAAGAGCTTTTCCAGCAAAAACTTCTCCTGGATACAATTTTCCAGGCCCAGCCTAAGAGAGCAAGACAGAGCCCGGTCTGAGACCCGGCGATGGAAAAAGGAGAAAAAAATGCAAAGAGAAGAAGCCCGAAATTAATTAAAGCTTGAGGTGAAATCGATTTAATTTTTCTCTCTAAAGATAAATTGAACATAGAATTTACTTGCCTAAAGAAAGCCTCTTTAAAACCTCTATAAGATTTTTGAATGTTTTATCCAGACCAAAAGGTAATTTTTGAATATATCTTAAAGCGAAGTCAAAATCAAACCTCTCCCAGCCACGGATAAAAGCTAAGAGAATCGGATAAAAGATAACTCCAAGCAATATACAGATAAGAAGACCATAAAACCCCGGTAAAAATAAAGAGGAAAAGTAAATTAAAAGACCCATAGAAAACGAGGCTAAACTGATCTTCAGAAGCGAGCTTATCGGGAATTTCTCTTTTAAAAAGAAACCATAGACATAAATGATTATCCCTAACCCGAAGAGAACCTGAGCAGAAAAGTTCACCCAGACCGCCCCTAAGGCTTGATATTTTCGAGTAAGAAAAAGATTTAAGATCAATTTCAAAAAAACTGAAGGGATATAAAATCTCAGTATTACCTTTTGTTTTTCCAAGCTGTAAAGCAACGAGGCTGAAGCCCGGGAGATAGAGCCAATTGCTCCAGCCAAAAGGACAATAGAAAATATCAAAGCTGAAGGCAGATACTCTGTTCCATAGATACTGGTTATGATCCTGGGGGCAAGAAAAATCCCGCCAGCACACAAAGGGAAGGCTAAAAGGGCCAAATACCTGGTGGAATTATAATGAATATTTACCAATCTATCTTTTTCGCCCCCTCCATAGGCCTGAGACATAGTGGGTAGTAATACCCCAGCCAAGGCACCGGGCAGAAGCAGGATTACCTTGCTGGCTAAATTGAAACCTAAATTATAGAAAGCCACCTGCTTTTCGGTGCTGTAAGCTCCCAAAAATAATAGCTCGAACCTCTCCCACAGAAAAGCCTCTAAAAGCAGGATGATAAAAATACTCTTGCTGTAATCTATCAGTTTATTTCTTAAATCTGTTGGTAAGGCCTTTTTTACAAAAGGATATTTTTTTGAATGATAGAAATTAAAATAAAGAAATACGCCCAGGAGATTGGAGATAAAACTGACCCAGAAAAGATATTCCACTTCTCCTTTTAAAACCAGAGCTAAGAGGATCAAAAGAAAAGTTAAAGGGGAAAGGATAAAAGTTAAAAAAGCGATCAGATCATATCTTAAAAAGCCGGCGAAGGCAGCCATATAGATGGCTAAAAGCCCCATGGGGATCATTCCCAAAGCCCCGATTTTGAGATAAATGCCCAGATAGGGCTTATGATAAAAATTCGCAATGGTGGAGGAAAAAAAGAATAATAAAATTGTGACAATAACTCCAGCCCAGAAGATCCATCTGGAGCAGTTCCTGAGAATACTGCCCGCAGAAGTGTAATCTTTCTTGCCTGAATATTCTGAGACATACTTAGTAACCGTAGTGGGCAGACCTAAATTGACTGAAAATCCAGCCAGGGTTAGAATCCAGAAAGCTAAGCTATATTCGCCAAGTTTTTCCGGACCCAATACT
>Ga0114930_10002810_pt1 | contig 15570 bp, 16 predicted proteins | sample AnhtaG_FD_87300 | JGI IMG/M metagenome (GOLD analysis project Ga0114930, IMG submission 87300) | Deep subsurface microbial communities from Anholt, Denmark to uncover new lineages of life (NeLLi) - Anholt_01485 metaG | ecosystem: Environmental > Aquatic > Marine > Oceanic > Sediment | place... | reverse complement strand
TCGAAGGTCTATAACCTCGAACACGGTCTCGTCGTCATCGAGCAGCCTGAATGCATGGTCTGGCGCGAAGCCTCTGCCTATAGCCGTAACCACTTCTTTGGCTCTGAAGAGAACCGTTGGGTCTTCAGCTGTTGGTGGAAGAGTTATCTGAACATTTCCGTCTTGGCTGTCTACCTGCAGACCAACAGAGAGTCTCTTCTCAATGGCTGCCTTGACACTGCCCTCTGGACCAACAAGAGCGCCGATGCGATCTCCCGGAATCTTGATGTAAGCTTTAGTTCCTTCCACCTGTGATCCTCTCGTACATTTCATCTACAGAATATATGTCTGAGTCTTTCCTCTTGAAATATTTATGTAAGTTTTTTAGGTCTCTTCTCAAGAATCTGTCAGCCATGGGATGTTTGGTTAACACAGATTGTGCGACATCGAAGATCACGGGTCTTCCCTTCCAGATCATGATGTTGTATTCGCTGAGGTCCGCGTGCACCAGATCTGCTTTCTGATAGAGCCGCCTTAAATAGGTTAGCAAAAGTCTGAAAATTCTTTTTGGGTCCTTGAGAGTGGTTTCTTTCATGAGGGGCGCACGTTCACCATTCTTGCCAATAAACTTCATTATCAAAACGTTCTTTTTCACGGCCAAAGGCTCCGGAACGTTAACTCTTGCGTCTCGGGCGCGCTGCAGATTCTTGAATTCTTTTTGAGCCCAAGTAAATATGAGGGATCGTGTGTCTCTGCGGACATGAGCGAATCTGGGGTCCCCCTCTATGTAGGGAATCATACCCTTCTTGAATTCGGCTGAGCTGGTGAGATATATTTTGATGGCTAATTCTTTTCCTTGGGTGTCTTTTCCCCAATATACTCGCGCCTCTTTTCCAGCGCTTACAACTCCATGAATCTCATCGATGGTTCCTTTGTTCATGAAGTCGTAGATGGTCATTAGTGTGGAGCGATCGAAAACCTCTTCGAAAACTTGGTAATCTTCGCTCCTCTTATTTTTCATCAGCGACTTGATTTCGTACGCTTTTTCCTTCCGGTTGAGCCTCTTCTCCGCCTTTTCTCTAGAAGACACAATAAACCGTCCTACAAAACAATGAAATTTCCTATTTTAGGGGGCTCGCTAGAGGAGCAAGTGTGACTTTGCTTATGATCTTCCGTTTTCTCCAAGGAGACACCTTTTGGAATAGAGGAACGTCTTCATATTTAGGTTTCTCTGCTACAATTACTGAATGTCTATTGAAGAAGCTCTATTAGGACGGCTGCCAACTATTTCTGAACGTATTCCAGTTCGATTAAGCGAGGGAACAAACTTTGAAATTTGTTAAGCTCGGCGAAAAAGGGTGGCTGGAGAGGCAAGGTTATTCTAAGAAAATCTTGCTTACCGAGGACGACTTGAAATCGAAAGGAAACATTGTTCAGATCGTTAAGAACGAAGCTCACACAGAAATAAAACCCCACTACCATAAACAGATGATCGAAATCTACCATATACTGAAGGGAAACGCTGTTGTTTTCTGCGGAGATACGAGAGTTAGAGCCCAACCGGGGGACACCTTATTGTGTGAACCCGGAGAAGTTCACGGCGTAGTCAACGATACAGATGAAGAGTTCCAGTTTGTGGTTTTCAAAATCAACGCAAAAGATGAAGACATGTACTGGGTATAGATTCTAGGAGCATCTATATCTTAACTATCTGGGCGTGGGGGACACCAGAAATTTTCAGAACTGCCTCAGGATGAACCAGACCCTTTTCTATGGCTTTGTTCACGATGTTAGGTCCAACCATGTTCACGATTGCGGATTCTTTCATTAGCTCAACAGCATCTTCCACAGGCATCTTTGGACCTTTATAGAATTCTTCTCCCACCTTGAAAACTATTTTTCCATCCCTCAGAATCTTCCCTAACAGTTCCTCGTCACATGTTGCAAGCAGCACGTACTTACCACATTTCCGCAAATTGGTGTAGACGTCCAAGGTTAAGAACTCTACAAAGTTGATATGGACGATCTTGCCCCACAGGCTTCGCATACCAGAAACAGGAAACGCCTCTCCTTAACGATTTTCGTGTCCGGACGAGTGCAAACGGGACAAACGACAAACTCTTTGACGTACCTCTGGATGAGCCTCTCAAAGGTGTCGTACCTGAACTTTCCTTGGAATATCGCCCGGTTCCTCTGCATGGTTGCAGCCGTAGCCATCTCTCCTGAAAAGAACTTCAGCACGTGACGGGGATCCCGGTTAAGGGCGTCACAAATCTCCTTAAAATTCGCTAAGATTGTGCGCATGCCGATGACATGACTTCGAGGTTTTGGAACCTCAAACCGTTTGTGCTCACGTACCTCTGAAGGAAGCTGCGATCGAGCACGTTCAAGCAATTCTCTGTAGTTCATCCCTAACGCCTACATTACACCTCTTTTGCCCTCAATAAAAGCCCTTCTCTTTTCTCAAGAAATTAGGTGTTTTGGCTTCGGGAGTGACTGCGAACTACGTCTGTTTCTTGAGTCAGTGTTTTTGCAAAAAACTATGGGATACATTCTTTCACCCGTTGTTGTTACTGACAGAGAATAAACAGAGAATCCTTAAATCCTAACCTGACAATCGGATATTGCGACAATTTACGGGGGCCCGTAGCTCAGTTTGGTTAGAGCGCCAGGCTCATAACCTGGTGGTCGCCGGTTCAAGTCCGGCCGGGCCCACTAAAAAGGGGCATTATTCAGTTATAATTGGCTATGGCATTAATCATATATATTGAAACAGAGGTTAAATCAGATCATGGCATTAATTGTTGCTGAAGACCTAGCGAAAAGTTATGGCAGCGTGGTTGCTGTCGATAGTTTAACCTTGTCGCTTGATGAGGGTTCCGTAACTGGTTTGATAGGGCCCAACGGTGCTGGAAAAACCACTACAATCAAGATGATTCTCGGTTTACTGAAGCCGGATAGAGGCTGGGTGAAAGTTTTTGGTCAAGACCCTTGGGATAACACAGCTATACGGTCGATGATTGGGGTAGTTTATGAGAAAGCCTTTTTTCCTTCTCACCAGAAAACTTTGGATTATCTAAAGAGAGTCTGCAGAATTTTTGGCGTGTCTGAGTCTCGAGCCATGGAACTTTTGGAACTGGTGAATTTGCAGGAAGCAAGTGACCGGCAGATAAAGGCTCTTTCAGCGGGGATGCTGCAGAAGTTTGCTATCGCGCATGCTCTAGTTCATAAGCCTAAGCTGATTGTGGCGGATGAGATGACGGCTAACCTTGACCCTCAAGCTAGAAGTGAGCTTTTAGATTTGGTTTTGCAACTTCATAGGGATGAAAAAGTCACTTTTCTTCTTTCTTCTCACATTCTTCCAGAGTTGAGTAGGGTGTGTGATTCTGTGGCGATTATGAATCAGGGCAAGGTTTGGGCGTTTGGAAAATTGTCTGAGCTTTACGACAAGTATGCGATTGGGATTATCAGAGTATCCACGGACAATCCTGAGGAGGTAGCAGCTGAGATTAGAAAGCTGAAGTATGTTAAAGATTTGAGGACGGACATCAGGGGAATCTCGGTCAGGGTGGCTGAGGGAAAGGAGGATGAACTTTACGAGGATGTCCCCAAGCTGGCGAAGAAGGTTAAGGCTAAAATTTTGGGGATAGAAACTGGAAGCGCCTCCCTAGAAGAATTGTATCGATTAGTGGTTGGCTCGAAGGAAGGAGGTAACTGAAGTGGGAAAAGGTAAACCGTTTCTGGAAGTTTTAGCCTCTGCGGTACACGAGGACTATCGGTTCCCGTTTCTAGAGATCTTTGCGTTTCTGTATGCCTTGGGCACGTTTGTGCTGGCAAATTTTACTGTCGGCATGACTGCTCAAAACACCACAAACGAAGCTGTAGCCTATACCGTAACTACTTCGCTTATCAGCGGGTCTCTCATTGTTTTCATATTACTCATTTTAAAAAATGTCGCCTACGGTCTGGGAAGCGACCTCGAAAAAGGAATCATTCAAACATACTTTTCATATCCCCTCAAAAGACACGGAATCCTCACCGCGAAACTTCTCTCAGCCCTCGGCGTTTCTCTGCTTCTCTTTCTCGGCATTCAGATTTCAGCGCTTTACATTTTGGCTCCAGACATTGTGTTGCCTCAATTTGGCACAGTGATTCTAACGTATGCTGCAAACCTGAGCTATCCTCTTCTCATTGCTGCTATAATGCTTTTAATGACATTGATACTTAGAAGAGGTGGCATAGGGCTTGTTGTTGGCATAGTTCTCTATGTCGCCATGAGCATAATTTCGGGAATAGCATTTTTTATTGCCTTCGCCACTGAATCTCCTCTAGCCCTCCAAATCATATCCGTAATCTCCCCAAGCCTTGCTTTACAGCAACACTATGGGGGGATGTCCGATATTTTTTCATCAGTGTGGGCGCCAACTTTCTCAGAAGTAATACTTTACATAGGAGCCAGCTACGTGATCGTGGCTTCACTATTCGTTCTAGGATACGTCTATTTCAGCAGGAGGCTTAACCTATGAGTCGCAGGACAACTATTCTAGGGCGGGGAGGCACTGTTCTCATAGCCATAAGTTTAGCCTTGTTCCTTGTTTCACTCATTCCCTCCTACCAACTAGGCGGTGGTGATGGTATAACCGAGGTGCCTGCAAGAACGTTTTCGCCATTAGACAGGTCACCTCCCAATTTCCCAGCTCCATTGACGTTTTACTATGACACCATTCTAACCCCCCAGCAAGAACTAGAACTGCAACTTTCAGCAAACGGCACCATAACTGCCTACATACTCGAAGTTAACGCATACACAATAATCGACTGGATCAGGGAACAACAGGGTTCAGCCCAAGACTTGAATGTAACAAGATTGGAAGAATTTCTAGGAGAGCACCCCAACTCGATTGGTTGGCAACAAGAAATCAATAAAGAGACAATTAAGCACACTTATATTCCAACCAAAATCACGAACGTAACAATAGTTTACTCCAATCCAAGTTCAGAAAACATTCTAGTGAATCACTCGTACCGTGAAATATCTTCCTTAGCCCCAGGCAACAAAGTTCTAAACATAGCACTGTGGACAACACCCATCGGGTTCATATTAGCAATACCTTGGCTTGCGGAACTATGGAAACAGAGAAAACACAAATAGCGTAGTCATTTAGGTATAAGTTCTGTAAAGGAAGTATTGTAACTTGAGGGGAGACCTTGACAACATCCTAACAGAGAAAGGAGCAGAAGCCCTGCTTCTCTACTCTGACAGTTTCAGAGACGCCAACATATATTACCTCACCAAGTTTCTGGCTCCAGACCCATTCATCTTCCTCAAAAGAGTTGACGCCGACCCCATACTCGTAGTCAGCCAGATGGAATATTCGCGAGCCCAAAAACAATCCATCATCAAAACCGTAAAGTCCTACGTTGACTACAACTACCTCCAAGTAGTGAAGACCGCAAAAGAACCGCAACTGGGCGCCATGAAGTTCATCGCAAAAGTAGCAGAAAAAGAACTGGGCATGGGAACGAAGATTTGTGTGCCCCCCGATTTTCCTGTAAAAGCAGCTGATGTGCTGAGGGAGGAGGGCTTAACCATCAATCCCATGTTTGGTGTCGTCGAGAAAGCCAGAGAAACCAAGGACATCCAAGAAGTAGAAGAGATCAGAGCGGTTCAAGAGGTCACCGAAAAAGCCACCACAGAAGCAATAGAATTGATAGCCAACGCCGATATAGGCGTCAACAAAACCTTGCTTGTCAACGGAGAACCATTAACGGTCGGTAGGTTGAAGTCGTTTTTTGGACACAGACTCTTGGATAACGGATGCCTAATCGAAGAAGACATCATAGTCGCGTGCGGTCCTAAGACATCGGATCCCCATTACGTGGGCGAACCAGAAGATGAACTCAAAGCAGATCAACCAATAATACTTGACATCTATCCTCGAAGCATCCAGAAACGCTACTGGACAGACATGACCCGAACCATAGTAAAAGGAAGAGCCTCAGACAAACTCAAGAAGATGTTCAAAACAGTCTCTGAAGCAAAAAACGCTTCCCTCGATGCCATCCAAGCCGGAGCCTTGGGAAGCCACGTCTATGATGTGTGCTGTGACGTATTGGAGAAGGCAGGCTACGAAACCACGAGAGGAGGAAAAAAGATAACGAAAGGAATGCCTCACAGTCTCGGGCATGGAGTAGGCTTGCAAATACATGAAAGCCCCAGAATGAGTGAACTCTACACGTCTCCTCTGAAGGCACACAGCATTGTAACAGTTGAACCCGGCCTCTACGACCCCGATATAGGCGGAGTAAGATTAGAGGACATCATAGAAGTCACGAAATCTGGATACAACAACTTGACGAGGATGGAGACACAACTAGAAATCTAAAAAAAGAGGAGTCAGCCTCCGCTCATAAGCGACATCAGAATAACGTTGTCACCATCACCTAGTTTGGTGTCCACTCCGCCAAGTTGACCCAACAATACCCCGTTAACTGTAATGCAAAATCCGGTTTTGACATCTTTCAAGCCCGGCTCATAAACATCTTTTCTGAAGGCTTTGCCGTGAACCCCAGCCATCTTATTAAGCAGGTCAGAAAGCGAAGCGTTCTCCCCCAACTCGAACTGTTCCTCTCTCTTATTCACCAGGTTCTTAATGTAACCGAAATATTGAACCCTAACCTTCAACCATCCTCACCAACACACAGCCAACCACATCGTAACATAAGCGGTCAGTGTATCGTTATCACAATAATCTGAGGAAGAATCTTATTTATCGGTTATGTGTGTCCGTGCACTATCCACACAAGTGAAGGATAAAACGTGAGTCTCTATTATGCTGTGGTATGTGCTGTGAAGACTGCCAGAGAATAAATACAATCACCAAGGAAAACAATTAAGATATACTAGTGTTTAAGTCGAAGGATAAAGGTTAATATTTATCTATCCATATCACATATTTCTCTCCAAAGTGATCAATGGAGGAGTAAGATTGAGTTACGCCAAACGAATTCTTTACGTAGACTTAACAACCGGAAAAACCGAAACAAAACCCTTGAAGGAGGAACTGGCTAAAAACTACATAGGAGGCATAGGACTTGGAATGCGCCTATTTCTCGACAACTCCAAGGAAGGCGCCGACCCATTAAGCCCCGAAAACCCCCTGATATTCATCACAGGACCCCTCACTGGCACCATGGCGCCCTCAGCAGGAAACAGCTACGCCGTGGTTTCCAAATCACCATTAACTGGAGGAATCAATGAATCAAAAGCCCACGGCTTCTTCGGAGCTGAACTAAAACGAGCAGGCTACGACGCCATTATCTTCACGGGCAAATCTGAAAAATTAGTTTACGCGTGGATCGATGACGACTCGGTCCAACTAATTGACGCAAAGCACCTGACGGGAAAGTCACCCCAAGAAACAGAGGAAACAATCAGAGAAGAACTGGGAGATTGGTACGTTCGAGTATCAGCCATCGGTGAAGCTGGAGAAAAGCTTGTTCGAGTCGGTTGCATCATAAACGATGAATTCAGAGCCATCGGAAGGGGCGGCATGGGTGCCGTCATGGGATCCAAAAACCTGAAAGCAGTTGCTGTTCGCGGAACAAACGACGTAAACGTGGCCAACCTTGAAGAGTTCACGGAATTTGTGAGAACAATCTACGAACGCATGAAAGGCCCCGCTACAAGAAAATATAGAACATTAGGGACACCGGAGAATGTTCTCGTTCTAAATGCTTTAGCAGCTTTACCCACACGAAACTTTTCTCAAGCCACCTTCGAAGGCGCCGAAAAAGTCAGCGGAGAGTACCTGAACGAGCGTTACGTCAAGAAGATAATCGGATGTGCAACCTGCGGCATGCGTTGCGACCACATTGCCCTGGTTCCAGAAGGAGAATACAAAGGAACCACCTCAAGGGTGGAATTTGAGTGCCTATGGGCATTGGGACCCCTCTGCGGTGTTGACAGGTTAGACGCAATCATCGAGGCTATTTACCAATGCAATCACTATGGAATAGACGGCATATCCTCTGGTGTCATAGTAGCCTTCGCCATGGACCTCTACGAGAACGGAATCATAACCAAGAAGGACACCGACGGTTTGGATCTCAGCTTCGGCAACCACGAAGCCCTAGTAGAGACGATAAAAAGGATGGGTTCTCGCAAGGGATGGCTAGGAGATGTGCTTGCAGAAGGAAGCATGAGAGCTGCAGAAAAGATTGGAAAAGGCGCAGAGAAATATGCTAATCACATCAAAGGAATGGAGTTGCCAGGTTTCGATCTTAGGACACTCAAGACCGCCGCCTTAGGCTTTTCCGTCTCCTTCCGTGGAGCATGCCACCTCAGGTCTGGAGCTTACTCACCTGACGTGAAGGGAAAGGTTGACCGCTTCAAGATCGAAAAGGGACGAGGAAAGATAGTGATGGACGGCGAAGATCTCTACAATGTTGTTGACTCTCTAATATTATGCAAGTTCTCAAGAGGCGTTATGTATGAGGGACTCAAAGACATGGCTAAATACTACACCTTAGCCACAGGATTCAAGATGACCCCGGAGGAGCTCATAAAAGCCGGCGAGAGAATAAACAATCTTGCGAGGGTCATTAACATCCGAGAGGGCAAAGGAACAAGGGAATATGATACGCTACCGTGGAAAATAATGAATGTGCCGGTGCCTGACGAGGGAGTTGCAAAGGGAGCTGTTGTCAATCAGAAAGAGTTTGACATCGGATTAGATGACTACTATAGCGTACGCGGGTGGACAAAGGAAGGAATCCCTACACCGGAGAAACTTAAAGAACTGGGATTGGGCAATCTTGTCAGCATTGTGGAGAAAAAGATTGGTTCTAAGAACTGAGGAAAATGAGGAGGAAGAATAACATGCCTACGATTCATGAAAAGAAGTTTGTCTCGGGAGACCCATCTAAATGCATTGGTTGCACCGTCTGCGAATATGCATGCTCAATGGAACATGAAAAAACTTTCAACCCAACCAAATCTCGAATCCGCGCTGTCCGCCTGAACCCCTTCGTGAACCTAGCGGTTGCCTGCAGACTCTGCGAAGACTCTCCTTGCGTGGCTGCGTGTCCCCGAGATGCGTTGTCACAGTCAGAGGAGACTGGTATCATCTTGGTTGACGAAGATAAGTGCAACGGCTGCGGCTGGTGTATCGAAGCCTGCGACTATGGCGCCATTCAACTGCACCCTGAAACAAAGGTAGTCTTCACCTGCGACCTCTGTGATGGTGAACCTAAATGCGTGGAATGGTGTCCCGAAGAGGCTCTAGACTTCACAACGAAGGACATTCTCGCGCAAAAAGCGAGAATAACTGCTGTCAAGAAGCTGTTCCAAGAAGCCCTGAAGAGCGAGAAATAGTACAGAAAGTTTCGGTGACGAATGTTTCCCTTCAACGGTTGTTCGTGTATCGAGCAGTCTGTACCTTGTAAGAAGTTGGAGTCTGGACTGGGAAGGACTCTAACTCGAACTTTCTTTTTTGTTCAATAATCATTATTTTCGCTCCATTTTGGTGCTTTCGTGTAGTTTTCTGTAGCTTCAATGGCAATTCTTTTTATTTTCTATCACGCTGAATATTTATGAAAGAATAATTCAAAGGGACATTCAGGAGAGTAAAACATGGAGTTAGAAGTTGCCACTTGGACTCGCCCATTTCTTCATGAATTGCTGGAAGAGATACCTAAAGACGTTGAATCGTTGATTGATGTGGGTTGTGGCAGAGGAATTGTTGGAGCCATGACGCGTATTTACAGAAATCCTAAAAGATTGGTTGGCGTCGACATTTTTCAGGATTACATTGATTTCTGTAAAAAGTACAGCATCTATGACGAACTTTATCGTTTAGACCTGAGACAAACACCACTGCCGTTTCAAAACCGTGAATTTTCTGTTGCTACATGTATAGAAACGATAGAGCATTTGCCGAAAAAGCGTGGTGAAAAGCTTTTGGAGGAGCTTCACAGGATTGCGGATACGATAATAGTGTCAACGCCCTCTTCCTATTTTAAACAGCCTAAAAGTCATGTTGAACGTAATTCATTTCAAGCCCACGTTAGCAAATGGACAGTTGAAGATTTTAAGAAAAGAGGTTACGACGTGAAGGGTGTAGGAAATCTTGCCATAAATAAACTTGCTATTCCAACAAGAAAATTGACTTGTAGATTCCCACGGCTTTACCAGTTTCTGCTGGCGAAGACAAAACGTGGGGAACGACTCGAATAAAAGGGATTAAGACGGGTTTTATGGAAGAATCTTTAGTAAACTGTTTGTTAGGTTTGTCGCCGTTTCCCTGAGTTTTGGTGTTAGTCCTTCCCCGAAGCTGGTGTCTTTGGGCTGAATCACGAGGAGGGAGATTTTGGCGCCAGTGGTCTCCGTGAGGTAGTCGCAGAAGATTCTGAGGGGCAGCGTATGGGTTGAGATGGAGGATTTTCTCATTAGTTGTTTGGTGCCGGCAAGTTTTGATGTTCCGGGTTTCTGGTTCAGTAAGCCGGCGTCGATGATTAGTATGTGGGTGGGTTTGAATTTGGTTATTGGGTCTATGAAGCTTTCGGGGACGGTTTCGGCTTCTATCAGGTACACGGACTGGGAGACTCGGTTCTGCAGTTTTCTTATTATTTCGACGCCGACAAAGTCGTCTCTCCGAAATGGGTTCCCTATGCCAGCAACAACCACTCTCTCTGCTCCTGAGAACCATTCTTTCAGGGAGAATTCGATGTCAACGTTTTGTTCCTCGGAACCAGCCATGCTCACTCAACCTATCACATTACTGGAAAGGATAAAGGAAGCACTTAAAATTTGTAGTTGCCTAGGTTTTCCAGAAAAAGCTAGTTTTCAACAATGAAGTATTATTAGTCGCCTAATATGAATGATCGGTGGGTTTTTTGCTGTTTTTGGGTAGTCTCTTTTTGTAGATTATAGCCGCCAATGTTGCGGTAATGAGCAGGGGCAGAACAATCCATGAGGGAAACTCTGGAATATACCCAACTGGAATATACATTTCATTCGTTGCTAAGTAATCTGAGCTTGAATATCCGTTTCTACCTCCGATCGCGTACACTATATCATTTACCACAGCAGCAGCTAATCTATCTCTAGAGGTAAGCATTGGGGTCCCATAAGTCCAAATGTCGTTTTCTGGATCATAAATTTGGGTCAGATTAATGCCATAAGGAAATTCTGTGGTACTTCCACCTATGATGTAGATTCTTTCTGGTGCTAAATCGCCAGTTGTTGCAGCTACACCTGCATAACGAACTCCTGTGGGAATAGGTTCCGCTTCAGTCCAAGTGTTGGATTCAGGATCATATACTTGATTAAGAGTTACCAAATGATCTATGTTCGAACCTCCAATTACGAATATTTTATTATCAATTACTGCGGAAGCGTAATTGGAAACAGGGTTGGGTATCGAGGCTTTTGTGGTCCATGAATCAGTTTCTGGATCGTATACTTCGGTTTCACCAACGAGTGAAACATATGGGAAACGGTTATAGTATTTTATCCCGCCTGTGAGATAGATTTTCCCTTCAACAACGTTTGCTGATAACCCAGATCTATTTGTAGGCATTGATGTTTTGGTTTCCCAAGTGTCTGTTTCTGGATTGTAGACTTCGGTGACTCCTAAGTAATCCCCGGGATTATCATATTCCTCTGGATTTATTCGTCCCCCAAATGTGTATATTTTGTCATTATAGACGGCTATAGCAAAATCACATCTTGGAGTGGGCATATGTTCTTTGGCATCCCAAGTATTTGATGCAGGATCGTATTCTTCGTTAGTGGCAAGTACGTGTTTAGTCGCATCAACTCCTTGACCTCCAATAACATAGATTCTATCATTTACAACTGCAATTCCAAATCGGGATCTCGCAGTAGGCATAGACTCTGTTGTTACCCAAGAATCCTCGGGAATCGTTGATGGTGCCATTAACTTGACAAGCACGATGGACAGAGGTTCCGTGCTATCTGTTCGAGGCTTAAAACCAGTAAAAACGTAAGCACCATCCTCAGTTTCTATAATTTGCATTGGGCTTAGGCTTGGTTGGGTTACGCCCTGATATTCAGCAGTCCATTCTGTGTTACCGGATGTGTCTGTCTTGAAAATCAAAGCTCCAGATGGCGGGTTTTCTGATGAGGCATCAATCGTGGTTGCAACAACGTATCCTCCGTGTTGGGATTCCAAAACAGAAGTGATGCCATCTATACCCTCACCTCCATACGTTTTGTTCCACAGCATGTTCCCTTCTGAATCAGTTTTAACTAACCAAGCATCTTCCTGAAAATAAGTAATGGAATCAACAGTATAATTCCTTAGCGTGTATCCAGCTAACAAGTACCCTCCATCCGCAGCTTCAATAAAACCGCTAGGAAAATCATTATACGCTCCACCATAGGTTTCACTCCACTGAATATCGCCGTCTGAATCGGTTTTGATGAGCCAAAAATCGGCATTTTCTACAACCGGAACCGCATTTACAGTAAAGTCTGCTACTGTCAGTATTGCATATCCTGCATCGTCAGTTTCTACAACTGAAACACGAGATTGAGCCCAAATTGCGTCTGCTTCAAACAGTTTTTTCCATTGCATATTGCCTGCTTCGTCAGTTTTGACTAGACACACATAGCCTGTTCCAGAACTCATTATGCTGTGTCCTGTCTCTGCATATCCTGCTACTGCATATCCTCCGTCGCTGGTTTTGATAAGTGACGTAGCTAGAAAGGGAGTGTCTTCGGTTGAGTAGCTCCTGTTCCATTGCACATTTCCTATCGAGTCTGTTTTTATAATGTTAAAAAGTGTTCCGTTAGGACCTATAAAATTGGGCCAAGGCGTTCCTTGTCCAGCTATAAGGTATCCTCCATCCTCCGCTTGCACGATAGCATTAGCAAAGCTTGTGAATTCTGCTTCGGTTCCGTAAGTTTTTTCCCATTGAACATCGCCAGACGAGTTAGTTTTGAGAAGCAAGAAACCTCCACCTTTGCCTCCTGTTAGCGCATAGCCTCCATCGGCAGTTTGTATTACAGAATTGCCTCTTCCCAAAGAGAACGATCCGATGTCTTTAATCCATTGTGTTGATGGATTCGCTGTCGTTACTTCAATTAACTGGACTGCAGTTAACATCGAAATCAAGAGTGCCAAAATAATGGCTAGTGCTACTACCGCTTTATTCATATCCTATCCGACCTACAATTGTGCATCCTAAACTTCTGTTTGTGTAGGCTACGCCTGTAAATCACTGTAACTGCAATGACAGCAACTAGCATAACCAGCATGGGCGCCAATGATGGGAACTCTGGAATTATGTTGTCAGAGACGGTGTTATTGCTTGAATCATGTCCCCAGACCTTGATGTTGCTCCCCTTGTTTCCTAATATTGTGTTCTCGGAGATGACGGCTCCTCGGCAATCGAAGAAATTAATGCCGTTCTCTTGGTTGTTGGTTATGCTGTTTCCTGTAATGATTGTGCCGTCAGAGTTCCATGAATTTATGCCGTCCTTGCTGTTTGCTGTTATGTTGTTTTCTGTTATGGTGTTGCCGATGCATTGTTCGTATGGCGCATAGAGCACGATGCCGTAGTCGTTGTTTGCGATGTAGTTTTTTGTTATGTGGCAGTTGCTTGTGGCAACCAGCAGTATGCCTTCGCTGTTGTTTGTGAGAACTAGGTTTTGGACGGTTATGTTTGTGCAGTTTACGAGAGCCACGTACCCAGCATCAGATGGCACAGTTTTGTCTTGCTCATTGACCCAGTAGACGATGGATTTGCCGTTTACCGTGTTTGAGTCGTCGATGTCGTTGATGAAGTAGGTCATTTGAACCGATGTTTCGGATGAAATCCAGAAATTATACTGGTTGTTGGTCAGCTGGTTGTTTCTAAAAACGTTGTTTGGGCAGTGTCCGATGTAAATGCCGTAGGTGTTGTTTGCGATGATGTTCCCCAGAAGATAGTTGCTTCTTGAGAATATCCGGAAAGTTACCCCATACGTGTTGTCCGTTATGGTGTTCTCGGAAAGGGTAATATCTGTACATCCTTCCAGTGATAGCGCATAAGTGAATTGGATGCCATGAGCGAAGTTTCTGATGTGCAGATTCTTTATTTCCACATTGTTTTCTCCTTGAAGCCAAATTCCTGTGAGGTTTCCATTTCCCTGAAGAGTGTAGCCTGCCCCGTCAATGACTATGCCGCTACGGAAAACTACGATGCTGCCCACAATGTCTCCTGTAAAAGTGTAAACGTTGCCGCTGCGCTGAATCTTGTCTGTTCCATTCACGGCGCCGTCCTCAGTAATCTCGATGCTGTGATCGGGCACAGGAGCAGGAAAAAAATTGGCAGAAACCAAACCAACAAACTGTAAACTACAGCACAACGAAAGAGCCAGAAAAAGTAGAATAAATGAAGATACAATTTTCTTCATACTAGACACTCTGACAAACTGTTCTATCGTCAATAATGCATAAAAGGGTTTTTGTAAAGATTTCTTGACCAAATAAATGAATCATATTAAATTTTTAGTCAAGAATTCTTGACCTAATGATTCTCCAGCCTTCAACAGGCTACGGAAGCAACATTTCAAACATGGAAACAAAAAAATGTGAAACATTAACACTCTTAAGAGGTTAAATAACGGGAGCCAAAAATACATGTTCAGTTTTTTGGCTTGTGTTGTTAGGTTGTGTTTAGGATTTTGGTGGCGTCTACTCGGAGTTCTTCTAGTTCCATTTCTTTGGGGGTGAAGCCCATGGCTAATCCAAGCAGTTGGGGGTAATGTAGCACTGGGATTCCGAATCTTTCGCTTAGAAGCCTTTCTATTCTCGGCTGGTTAATGTCGAACATCATGTGGCAGAAGGGACAGACGGTTATCAGGGCTTGGGCGTTCACAGCTTTGATATTGCGAAGTTTATCTCCGGCTAGATAAAGAGGAATCTTGTCGTTCACGCCGATTATCGGGGCTCCGCAGCAGTCTGTTTCATACATGTAATCCAAGCATTCTGCTCCAGTTGCCTCAATAAGCCTCTTCAACATAACAGGGTTCTCCGGATCATCGAAGCCTATGTACTTCGCGGGACGCAAAACATGACAGCCATTATGCTCAACCACCTTTAATCCAGCGAGAGGCTTCACAACAGCGTCTTTTATTCTCTCTAAGCCAACGTCTTCGACAAGAGCTTGAATGAGGTGCCTAACAGCTATTTTTCCTCCCTTGAATTCCATACCGATCTCTTTCAGGTAACCGTTAACCCGCTCTTTGAGCTTCTTATCTTCCTGCAGAGTGCTGTTCACCTTCCGGAGGGTCCCAGCGCATCCCGGACACAACGCCAGTATGTTCAATTTCTGTTGTTCCGCCAAGCAGAGATTCCTAGCAGCCAACGTTAACATCACATCATGATTTACACCATCTATGGGCAACCCACAGCAATTGAACTCAGGCATCTCAACCAATTCCACGCCCAGCCGCTCCAGCACCTTCCGAGAAGAGGTTTCATAGCTGGCGATTCTGTAAGGAATGACGCAACCCAGAAAAAGCAGATACTTCAATCCAGCCATTCTATTTCTTCTCCATCTTCGACGCCTTAGAAACAG
>Ga0114930_10002809_pt1 | contig 15571 bp, 13 predicted proteins | sample AnhtaG_FD_87300 | JGI IMG/M metagenome (GOLD analysis project Ga0114930, IMG submission 87300) | Deep subsurface microbial communities from Anholt, Denmark to uncover new lineages of life (NeLLi) - Anholt_01485 metaG | ecosystem: Environmental > Aquatic > Marine > Oceanic > Sediment | place... | reverse complement strand
GTGCCCGCCACTCCTCTGGAGTCGCCAATGGAAGGTTCGGAGTTCCCGCCTCGGAAAGCAGACGGCTATCGCGGCATATGGTACGCCAACCAGCCGTCCGGTGATGAATACGTTTACAAGTACAGCGGCGGCTTGGGGACCTACACCGCAAAACATATTCCACTGGCGGTATATGCTCCCAAGGCGAATAAGACGTTCTTCGTGTATGGAGGCGCTGACGATCCCGACTTGCTCATAATGATCGGATATTACAATCACGACACCGGTATGGTTCCCAAGCCTACCGTAATCCTTCAAAAGCCGGCGAAAGGGGACGCGCACCACAATCCGTCGCTCGCGATTGACGGGGAAGGCTTTATCTGGGTATTCGCACCCTCGCACGGCGGAAAGGATGCCTATATCTACAAGAGCCGGACTGCATACTCGATTGACGCGTTCGAGCCGGTCACTCAGAAGGAGTTCAGCTATCCGCAGCCGTGGTATTTCGACGGCCTTGGGCACATGCTTCTGTTTACAAAGTACTCCGCCGGGCGCGAATTATATCTCAGCACCAGCACAGACGGCGTCGAGTGGAGCGCAGACAGCAAGATAGCCGGATTCGGTGGGCACTACCAGATCAGTTGGGGATACAAGAACAAGCGCGGGACGGCGTTCAACTGGCATCCGCCGAAAGGCGGCCTGAATGCCCGGACCAACTTGTATTATATGGAAACAAATGATTTTGGAGTCACATGGACAAATGCGGCCGGCAAGCCGCTCGTTACGCCGCTGGATTCCCCGCAGAACGAGGCCATCGTCTGTAGCTATCAGGACGAAGGCTATCTCGTCTACATGAAGGATCTGGCCTTCGACCGCCGAGGCAGGCCTGTGATCCTTTACGTCCTCAGCCGAGGATACGAGTCCGGGCCCAAGAACGGACCGAGGATCTGGACAACCGCCCGCTGGACAGGCGAGGAGTGGGATTTTCGAACGGTGGCTCATTCCGACCACAACTACGACATGGGGTCTCTCTACATTGAGGAAGACGGAGCGTGGCGGGTGATAGCACCGACTGAGCCCGGGCCGCAGCGATACGGCACCGGCGGCGAAATGGCGATGTTGATAAGCAGAAACCTCGGGGAAACCTGGACGAAGCTCCGGGATCTTACCAAGAGCAGCCGTTCGAACCACAGCTACGCCCGCCGCCCGCGAAACGCACATCCCGACTTCTACGCGTTCTGGGCCGATGGCAGTCCATTCAAGCCGTCGGGGTCCCGCCTCTATTTCACCAACAAAGCGGGCGACAAGGTTTGGGTCTTGCCGGATAAGATGAGCGCGGATTTCGAGGCGCCCCATCTGGTGAGCGCGAGCGACTGAGCACCCACGCCGCCGGGGACGAAATCAGGGGCGACCTCAGGCAGAGCATGTTTCGGATTCCGAAACCTTGCGCCCCGAACTGCCGTATTGTATTATGTTACGTCCGCTCGTCGGCGCGCTGCGGCGGTCGGGGCAGAGCACTGGGAGGGTTGTAGTTCCATCTGATGAACAGCAAGCGACTTCACCTGTTTTTACCTGCCATCGCTATTCTGGCCGTCGGTCCCGGGATATGCGGTGCCGCTCCCGCCGATATTCGGGCCAAGATTCGCGAGGCGACCCGCAGCTTCAAGGATATTACCCTTACCGCCAAAGTGGTCTACGCGAACCAGAAGGAACTCAAGAAAATCGGCAAGGATTTCCCCAAGAGCTATGAGTTCAAGACCACCACTATACGGTACAAAGCCCCCGACAAGATGAGAGTGGAGGGGAAACTGGGCATGGTGAAGGTCGTGATCATTATGAACGGCGGGCGCAAAGCTTACCGTGTCCCGGCCCTCCACATCGGCAAGAAAGAGGATATCCGCGACAAGCCCCACAAGCGGCAGACCGACATAGACATCGGGATAGCTACCGACCGGCTCTGGCACGACTATGTTGTGAGGGGTACGGCCGCTGAGAAGACTCCGAGCGGCGAGGTATACCGCATTACGTTCGTGCGCACGAACGCCCGCGAGAAGAACCACGTCTGCTGGGTGGATGCCAAAACTCTGAAGCTCCTGAAATTGGACAAATATGAGTCGGACGGCAGTCTGAAGTCGCGATATCTCTATTCGAACCACAAACACATCGGCGGGACCGTGTGGGTTCCCGGCCGCATCGAAGTCTACAACCAAGATGGGAAGCTCGCCGGCGTAACGGCGTACCAGAATATCCGCGTGAACACCGGGATACCCGACTCCGAATTCAAGATCTAATCCCGGCGAATCCTTCTATCACAGGCCGCCGAGTGTGGCAGCCACGCCCGGATCCGTCGCCCCGCAGACCAGACTCCCCTTCTTCAGAGGTTCTGTTTCCAAGCCGATAGATGCTTAGTACGGCCTGTGGGGGACGCCGCTTGTCGAAGGGACGTCGAACCTTGACAAAGCTCGGAGTGGCCGACTATAATAGGCGGGTGTTTCGGCGAGGCGTCAGATGCGGCAAGCAGGCAAATCCGCGGCCGGGCCGGGGATCCAGAAATCTGCACCAATTCCCAACCTGGATACAGATGTACGTTTTGCTAAGGGCGTTGGCGAGCGCCTGAGCAAGCTGTTCGGGAAGATTGGAATCTTCACCGCCCAGGATCTCCTGTGGCACTTCCCGCGGCGCTACGAGGATCGTAGGAACCTGCGGCGCATAGGGCAGCTTCGACCGGGCGAGACCGCCTGCTTTCGCGGCAAGGTCCGGGTGGCCGATAACGTTCGGACCCCCCGCACCCAGATGCTTCTGACCCGCGTGGCGGTGCAGGACCAGTCCGGCGTAGCGTACCTTGTCTGGTTTAACCAGTGGTACCTGAAGAACCGGTTTCTGAAGCTGCTCGGTAAGGACATCGTCGTTTACGGCACGGTCCAGGTCGGTTCGCGCGGTATCGAGGTCGTCAACCCGGAGTGGGAGGAGATCAGTGACGACGGAGCCGACCCGCTTTCGTCGAACCGGATAGTTCCGGTCTATCCGCTTACGGAGGGTTTGTACCAGGGCAGGGTCCGGAGAATCATACATAACGCCCTGCAGACATTCCTCCCCGCGGTGAAGGATGTGCTGCCGCCGGAAATCCGCGAGCGGCGCGGCCTCGTGGATGCAGGAACGGCGCTCATGAACATTCACTTCCCGGAGAGTGAAGAAGCCCGGGAAGCGGCGCGTTTCAGGCTCGTATACGAGGAATTCTTCTTCCTCCAGCTTGCCCTGGCGCTCAGAAGGCAGAGCGTGACGGTCGGCTCGCCAGGCGTCGCGTTCAAGGTGACGCCCGAATGCACCGAGGCGCTGTACCGCCTGCTGCCGTTCGAGCTCACGGCCGCGCAGAGGAAGGTGATCGGCGAGATCGAGCAGGATATGCGCCGGGACACGGCGATGAACCGCCTGCTCCAGGGCGACGTGGGCTCCGGAAAGACCGTGGTCGCGTTGGCGGCGATGATGATCGCCATTCATAACGGCTACCAGGCCGCGTTGATGGCGCCGACCGAAATCCTGGCGGAGCAGCATTACCTGGTGCTATCCCGGCTGGTTGAGCCGCTCGGGCTGGGAACAGTCCTGCTGACGGGGAACCTCTCTGCCAAAGAAAAAAAGGCGGGCAGGGAGAGAATAGCGACCGGCCAGGCACAGATCGTCATCGGGACGCACGCCCTTATCCAGGAGGGCGTCGAGTTTGACAAGCTGGGTCTCGTAATAGTTGACGAGCAGCACAGGTTCGGCGTACTCCAGCGGGCGTCACTCAAGCAGAAGGGCTGGAACCCGGATGTACTGGTGATGACCGCGACGCCGATTCCGAGGACGTTGGCGCTGACCGTGTATGGCGACCTGGACCTGTCGGTGATAGACGAAATGCCGCCCGGCCGGAAGCCGATCAAGACTCACTGGAAGTCGGTCGCGGAGCGAAATCAGATCTACGAAGCAGCAAGGAAGGTGGTTAACCAGGGCCGTCAGGTCTACATAGTCTGCCCGCTGATCGAGGAGTCCGAGAAACTCCAGGCCAAGGCGGCTACCGAGATGGCTGAGCACTTGCAGAACGAGGTCTTTCCGGATCTCAGGCTTGGGCTGCTTCACGGGCAGATGAAGCCGGCGGAAAAAGATGATATAATGCGCAGGTTCAGGGACGGCGACATCCAGGTCCTCGTCTCGACGACGGTCATCGAGGTCGGCGTTGACGTCTCGAACGCTTGCGTCATGGTGATAGAAGATGCCGAGAGGTTCGGCCTGGCTCAGCTTCACCAGCTTCGAGGCCGTGTGGGGCGGGGTGAGCATCAGTCCTTCTGCGTGCTGATTGCCGGCCCGCAGACTGAGGAAGCAAGACAGCGTCTGGAAGTGATGGCGGGGACGAACGACGGCTTCGAAATCGCCGAGGAGGACCTGAGAATCCGGGGGCCGGGCGAGTTCTACGGCACCCGGCAGAGCGGCGTCCCGTCGCTTCGGATCGCGAACATCTTGAGGGATGTGGACATCCTCGAGAAGAGCCGCGAGGATGCGTTCGCTTTTGTGAAAGATGACCCGCACCTGGCGTCGGCGGGGCACCGGCCGCTCAAAGACACGGTGCTGAAACGCTTTGAGGGATACGAACTGGTTTCGGTGAGCTGACTATGAGAAGGGCTGTCTATCCAGGGAGTTTCGACCCGGTGACCAACGGCCATCTGGATATAATTCAGCGGGCCGTCGGTGTGTTCGACGAGGTCATCGTGGCGGTGGCCCCCAACGCGGGGAAGGAAGCGCTCTTCAACCTGGAGGAACGCGTAAAGATGCTCCGCGAGGCGTGCCGGGACATGCCAAACGTCAGAGTTGGCTCTTTTGCCGGACTGCTGGTTCGGTATGCCGAGGAACAGGGCGCGGCTGTGATACTCAAAGGGCTTAGAGCGCTTTCGGATTTCGAGTTTGAATTCGAGATGGCCCTTATGAACCGCAGGCTTAACGAGGGCATAGAGACGGTCTTCATGATGACTAACTCCGAGTACTCGTACCTCAGCTCCAGCATCGTCAAGGAGGTTGCTGGCCTGGGCGGTTCAGTTACAGGGCTCGTCCCGGAGATAGTGGAGGAGTACCTCAAGCGAAAGCTGGGTTCTTCTTCGTACAGCGTCGAGGCCGGCGGCCCAGTGGGCCAATCCGGCCTGGGGAGGCGATCGGAATAGATACACTGGAACTACTGGATAAGCTGGAGGAAGTGGTAGAAAGCAGCAGGCAGTTCTTTAACAGGGCCTTCGTGAACATCGACGAGTTCTACACGTTGACGAACAAGGTTCGGGCGTCGCTCCCTGAGGAGGTAAGGTCTGCCGCCCGGGTGACCCGCGATGCCGAACAGATTGTCAACGATGCAAAAGGGCAGGCCGCCCAGGTCATAGATCAGTCCAAGGCGGAAGGCGCAGGGATCGTCGAGGAAGCGAAGGCGGAGCAGGCCGCGCTCGTGGACGAGAGCGAAATCAATCGCCTGGCGACGGCTCAAGCTAAGGAGATCGTCGCCGGTGCGGAGGAAGCGGCTCGGGACACAAAGGCCGGCGCGGACGCGTACGCTAATGAGGTACTATCGGACCTGGAGAATTTTGTTTCCAAGGTTATGGGTACCATAGAGCGGGGCCGGGGGAAGCTCGAACACAAGACGGGTGTGGAGGGCTAGCGTGCGCGGCGTAATGGAACGGATCTACGCCCGAGCCCGGGGCGCGAGAAAAACCATCGTGCTCCCGGAGGGCACGGATCCGCGGATTGTGAAGGCGGCGGCCGAGGTCCTGGCGCGGAGCCTGGCCACGCCTATCCTGCTTGGTGCGCCCGACACCGTAGTTCGACTTGCTCGTGACAACGGCGTCGATCTCTCGGGCATCGAGGTCGTGGACCCGGTGGAATCTCCGAAGCGCCAGGAGTACGCCGACCTGCTATTCCAGTTGAGGAAGCATAAAGGGCTGACCCGAGAAGAGGCATACCGACTGGCCGGCGACATACTTTACCATGGCGTGCTGATGGTTAAAGCCGGCGACGCGGACGGCGAGGTGTCGGGGGCGACGCATTCGACCCCGGACACCGTGCGGCCCGCTCTTCAAGTGCTGAAAACGGCACCGGGGGTCGGTCTGGTCTCGAGCTTCTTCGTAATAATTGTGCCCGAGAGCCCGTACGGCGAGAATGGTGTGTTCTTCTACGCCGATTCGGGGTTGGTCGTGAATCCGACCGCCGACGAACTGGCGGAAATCGCCGTGGAGACCGGCAAGTCGCTGAGATCGCTTCTGGGGATCGAGCCGCGGGTGGCGCTGCTCTCCTTCTCAACCAAAGGAAGCGCGACGCACCCGCTGGTCGATAAAGTCGTCGAGGCGACCCGCCTGGCGAGGGAGAGAGCGCCAGACATGCTTATCGACGGCGAGCTTCAGGGTGATGCGGCTCTGGTTCCGTGGGTTGCCGAGCGCAAAGCCCCGAGCAGCCCGGTTGGAGGAAAGGCGAATGTGCTGATCTTCCCCGACCTTCAGGCCGGGAATATCGCGTACAAGCTGACCGAGCGGCTGGCGAAGGCCGAAGCATATGGACCGATACTGCAGGGCGTGGCGAAGCCGGTAAACGACCTTTCGAGAGGCTGTGACGTCGAAGACGTAGTAAACGTGGTTGCGGTAACTGCCGCGCAGTCCGAGGAATCTGTAGGAGCAGCAGAAATAGATAGGAAGCACGCGAGATGCTAGTCCTGGTTGTGAATGCAGGCAGCTCCTCGCTAAAATATCAGTTAATCGACATAGCGACCGAGCAGGTTCTTGCTCGAGGGATCGCCGAGAGGATTGGCTCGGCCGGGCGAAACGGCTCCAGGCTGATGCATCTGACGGCGGGGGGCCGGAAGCTCAAAACGAAGGTCGAGATTGCGGACCACCGGGCGGCTATGCGCCTGGTCTTCCGGGCTTTGACGGATCCTGATACGGGCGCAATCCGGGATGTCTCGGAGATATCGGCGATCGGCCACCGGGTCGTGCATGGAGGGGAGTCGTTCTCCGATTCTGTAATCATTGACCGAAAGGTGATAGACACGATCTCGCGGCTGAGCGAGCTAGCGCCGCTGCACAACCCGCCGAACCTGATGGGCATACAAGCCGCGATGGAGGTGCTGCCCGGTGTGCCTGAGGTAGCTGTTTTCGACACGGCGTTCCATCAATCCATCCCGCGGCATGCTTATGTCTATGCGCTGCCCTACGAGCTGTACACGGAACACGGTGTCCGGCGCTACGGGTTTCACGGGACGTCGCACAAGTTTGTGGCATCCAGGGCGGGGAGAATTCTGGAGGCGCGGGGGGTTCCGCGGGAGCGCCAAAAGATCGTCACCTGTCACCTGGGCAACGGCGTGAGCATAACAGCCGTGAAGGGCGGCAAATCAGTGGACACCAGCATGGGCCTCACGCCGGTCGAGGGGCTGGTGATGGGTACTCGCTGCGGGGATATTGACCCGGCGATCATACCGTTCCTTGAAGAGAAGTTGAACTACAGCGCCGACGATATCGAGGAGTTGATCAACAGGAAGAGCGGCCTGCTTGGGATCTCGGGGGTCAGCAACGACATGCGCGATGTGGAAGCCAGCGCCGCCGCAGGAAATGAGAGATCGAAGCTTGCATTTGAGATTTTCTGCTACCGCGTGCGCAAGTACATCGGAGCATATGCCGCGAGTCTGAGCGGCCTGGACGCAGTCGTTCTCACCGCCGGCATCGGGGAGCACTCGCCGGGCGTGCGCGCGTCGGTCTGCTCGGGTCTGGAGTTCCTGGGCATCAGGATCGATCCCGAGAAAAACGAAAACTGTCGCGGAGAGTGCGACATCAGCGCGGAGGACGCCGGTGTCCGCACCCTGGTGATTCCTACGAACGAAGAATTGGCGATAGCGAGGGAAACCGCCCGAGTGGTTACGGGCGGCGATGCTGACAAATGAAACTGGACCTGTCGGAAATTGCGAGAACAGTGGGCATGCGGGCAACGCATGATGTGGATGAGCCCTGCTTCCCGGAGGATACGGAGTTATCCTGCGTCTCGCCGATCAAAGGCCGGCTGGAGATAGCGAATACGGGCAGCCTGGTGCTCGTTAACGGCAAGATCAAAGCGGACGTCAGATTGACGTGCAGCCGCTGCCTGACCGATCTGGTGATACCGGTGGAGGCGCAGGTTGACGAGCAGTTCCGCCTTGTGCAAGTCGGCGACGCCTGGATGGTAATGTCCGAGGACGAAGACGAAGCGGCGTCGGATCTGGTTGAGAACAACATTCTTGACGTGGAGGAGCTCCTCCGCCAGAACTTGCTGGTCGCAATACCGATTCAGCCGTTGTGCACGCGGGATTGCAAGGGCCTGTGCCCGACCTGCGGCCAGAACTTGAATTCAGGGCAGTGCGCATGCCCACCGGAGGTCGTTGAGTCCCCGTTTCAAGCGCTGGCTGATCTCCTTAAAGAGGAATAGGTGGCGAGCGGACGATGCGCGGTCTGCTGCTGATGGTCCAAATGCCCTTGGAGCACAGATTACGCAGAGAAAACGGAAGACAGAAAGGTCCAGGTTACACGTCGGGCCGGTAACAGAAGCTGGAGTCTCGGACCCGGAAGCCCGGATCCTTTCCTGATTTGAAAGAGGTGAAACGAGTTGGCTCTACCTAAGAGAAGGCACTCTCGGACGCGTCGTGACAAACGGCGGACGCATTGGAAGCTGGTTGCTCCGAACTTGGTCGAATGCCCGCGGTGCCATGAGCCGCGACTGCCGCACCACGTGTGCCCGAGTTGCGGGTTCTATAACGGACGCCTGGTCCAGGAGGTCAAAGAGAAGGAGAGGAAAGAAGGTTGACGAGAGAGGGTTTCTCTGAATGAAGATCGCGGTTGATTCGATGGGCGGCGACCACGCCCCACTCGAGGTAATCAAAGGGGCGGTCGAAGCTGCTCGCGAGTACGGTGTGCCAATAGCTTTGGTCGGCGACCAGACGGCCATCGAGGATGAGCTGTCGAAGTATCGGACAGCGGACTTGCCCCTTGAGGTCAGACACGCCTCCGCGGTAATACAGATGGATGAGCCCCCGGCGGCCGCCATCCGCCGCAAGCCCGACTCTTCGCTTGTTGTGTGCGCAAACCTGGTCGGCGCGAAAGAGGCAAATGCCATGGTAAGCGCTGGAAACACCGGGGCGGCTATGGCGGTAGCCATTCTCAAGCTCGGCCTTATAACCGGCGTAGACCGTCCGGCAATCGCGGTTCTCGTGCCGACTCTAAAAGGGAACACCGTCCTGATCGATGCCGGGGCGAATGTGGATTGCAGCGTCGAAAGGCTGCTGCAGTTCGCAGTTATGGGGAATGAATACGCTCGAACTGTGCTGGGGATCGAGCAGCCGCGGGTCGGCTTGCTCAGCATAGGCGAGGAACCCACCAAGGGAAACGAGCTGACGAAGGCCGCCAATGCCGAGATGTCGAAGCTTAACCTGAACTTTGCGGGTAATGTGGAGGGCAAGGATGCCTTCCTGGGGACGGCGGATGTGGTGGTTTGTGACGGATTCGACGGCAACGTCGTCCTCAAGACGGCCGAAGGGATGGCTGAGCTTTTTGTCGCCTGTGTAAGGGAGGAAAGCAGCCGTAGTGTGATTTCCAGGCTGGGCGCCCTGATGCTCAGACCGATGTTTCGCCGCTTGGAGGCGAGGATTGACTACGCCGAGCACGGCGGTGCCCCCCTCCTCGGCGTGAACGGTGTATGCATCATCTGTCACGGCAGGTCGGATTCAAGGGCGATATCGAACGCGATTCGGGCGGCCGCCATCGCCGTGGAAAACGACGTCGTTGCTCGTATAGAGGCTGCCGTGCGAGAGAGGGAATTGGTGGCATAGGACCGCCGGGTTTCGACACATCAAATCTAGCTACGGAACAGACAATTGATGGCACCACAATTACGCAGCGCCGGGATAATCGGCATAGGATCGTTTGCTCCACCAAAAGTTCTCAGCAACTTGGACTTGGAAAAAATCGTAGATACTACTGACGAATGGATCGTCACCCGCAGTGGGATAAAGGAACGGCGCATCGTCGAAAATGGCGTCGCCGCTTCGGACCTCGCACTTGAGGCAGCGGAACACGCTCTCGAGTCCGGCTCTTTTTCGCCGGATGAGATCGACCTGGTGATCTGCGCCACCATCACCGGAGACATGCCGTTTCCTGCAACGGCCTCGCTCATCCAGGATGGGATTGGCGCCGTAAACGCCCCGGCCTTTGACCTCCAGGCCGGTTGTTCCGGCTGGGTGTACGCCCTTTCGGTCGCGGCGCAGTTCGTGCAGGCACGAACGTACGAACGCATCCTGGTCGTCGGCGTCGACATCCTGTCTTGCGTGACTGATTGGACCGACAGGTCTACATGTGTTCTCTTCGGCGACGGAGCGGGAGCGGCGGTGGTTGGCCCCGTACCGGATGGCGCTGGTGTGCTGTCAACCATTCTCGGTTCAGATGGGTCGGGCAGCGAGCTTCTGAAGATCGACGCGGGCGGGTCGAAACTGCCCGCGAGCGCTGAGACCGTCGAGGAGCGCCGGCACTACATCCAGATGGCGGGGCGTGAGGTCTTCAAGTTTGCCGTGCGGATCATGAGTGAAGCCTCGGTCCAGGCTCTGGAGGCGTGTGGTCTAACACCCCATGACGTAGATTTGTTCGTTCCTCACCAGGCGAATGTACGCATTATCGACGCTGCCGCAAAGCGTCTTGAGCTCCCCAGCGAGAAGGTTTTCGCAAATGTGGAAAACTACGGCAACACTTCGGCGGGCTCGATCCCCCTTGCGCTCGACGAGGCGTATAGGACAGGCCGAATAAAAGAGGGAGACATCGTTGTAGTGGTGGGGTTCGGCGCCGGTTTGACGTGGGCCGCTGCGGTGCTAAAATGGACTCTGCCGGCGGCCGGCAATTCTAGTCGGACGTAGGGAAGACATCCGCCGCCGCGGACGGTCTCCCAGAGGTTTTCTCGACCGAGGGCATCTTAGCTAATGACCAAGCTAGCATTCATCTTTGCCGGCCAGGGTTCGCAGTACGTCGGGATGGGCAAGGACCTCTGCGAGCGATTTCCCGAGGCCCGGGAGACCTACGATCTCGCCGATAAGATACTGGGATTCCCGCTCGCCAAGCTGTGCTTCGAGGGGCCTGAGGACGAACTTCGGCTCACCTCGAACACTCAGCCCGCTATTTTCACCACCAGTATAGCCTGCCTGCGTCTCCTGGAACGGGAAGGAGTTCGCGCCGACGTGACGGCCGGTCACAGCGTCGGCGAGTATGCGGCTCTAGTGGCGGCCGGGGCAATTCCGTTCGAAAAGGCGCTCGCGCTCGTTCGGAAGCGGGGGCAACTCATGCAGGACGCGGGAGCAATGCGGGTGGGCACCATGGCCGCCGTGATCGGCCTCAGCGCTGATGAAGTGATTGCCGCCTGCCAGCGTGCAGAAGGTCGGGGAGTCGTCGAGCCGGCGAACTTCAATGCTCCGGGCCAGGTGGTCATCTCAGGCGAGGCCGATGCGGTGCAGGCCGCATCCGAGATTGCCAAGGAAGCCGGCGCAAGAAAGGTTGTTCCTCTCCGCGTAAGCGGAGCGTTTCACTCCAGACTGATGGCGCCGGCGGCCCAGCAGCTTGCCGTCGAGCTGAACCGCACGCACTTCGACGATGCGGAGGTTCCGGTTGTGGCCAACGTCACCGCATCCCCCGTGTGTGGACCTCATGCGATCAGAGATGCGCTTGCCCGTCAGATCGCCGGAGCTGTGCGGTGGGAGGAATCCGTCCGATGGATGCTCGCAGACGGCGTGGACGTCTTCGTCGAGCTGGGGCCGGGTAATGTGCTCGCGGGGTTGGTCAAACGCACAGCGGGGACGTCCGTCAAAGTGTACAGCGTGGGTGATGCAGCATCACTCCAGGAGTTTCTGTCCGGCAGGTGATCTTACTCATACTCTACCTCGGAAACGGTGCTGGTACTCACTGAAGCTGAATATATCACTTAGGCCAACCGAACGCGATGCTTCGGTAGCAGAGTCCCGAAAGCTTTCGGGACGCCGCTGCCGGAGCGAAAATCTAAGTTTACTGAGCACTAGGTGCTGGGTGTTAGCCCGAATTATTCATGTCATTCTTCCCCCGCCATAGGCGGGGGAAGAATCTCGCTCCGCAGTTACAAGATCCTTCACTTCGTTCAGGATGACAAAGTGCAGAGTGCACGAGGATTGAGCTCCTCGCGAATAATCCGGGTTAGGTGTTGGTTGGGAAATGCGAGAGCCGAACCACTAAGTAACAGTTCATGTTCGTGGATAGAAGAGTGTAGCCTAGAAGCTGTTTCAAAAGTGCGGGATCGTCCTTCGATACGTCCCGCCGCAGGCGGGACTACTCAGGAATGATGGATTATGCGGCTCCGATTGCCCTGAGTGAGCACGCCACCGACGGGGACAAGCCCCTAGGCTACAGGGATTATCAAGAATCGTGAACACTAACACCCAACACTGTTTTCGAAGCAGAGGTGCGGTACGAGAGGAGAACATGTCTTGAAACTAGACGGAAAAGTTGCTATAGTAACGGGGGCAGGCAGGGAGGGCAAAGGTATCGGCCGCTCCGTTGCCCTTGCGCTGGCGTCGGAGGGAGCGGATATAGTGATTGCCGACTTCGTGCCCGAGGCGGCCGAAGCCGTTGCCGAAGAGATCAAATCGGTTGGCCGCCGCGCCCTCGCGGTCCGTGCGAACGTCGCCGATGCCGCCGACGCAGAAGCGATCGTCCGGCAGGCGCTTGACGAATTCGGCAGGGTTGATATACTGGTAAACAACGCCGGCATTACCAGGGATGCGCTGATTCCCCGGATGTCGGAGCAGGAATGGGACATGGTGATCGGCACAAACCTGAAAGGGACCTTTAACTGTACGAAGGCCGTCGCCAGGCCCATGTTGAAGCAGCGCAGCGGGAAGATAGTCAACGTCGCGTCCGTGATGGGGATCATCGGAAACGTCGGCCAGGCAAACTACTCCGCGTCGAAGGCGGGGATAATGGGTCTCACGAAGACGACCGCCAAGGAGTTGGGCTCCCGCGGAATCAATGTGAATGCGGTTGCTCCCGGTTTCATCCAAACGGCGATGACTGACGAACTGCCCGACAGCGCCCGGGAAACTATATCAAAGCAGATACCGTTGAACAGGCTCGGTGCCCCCGAGGACGTGGCCCGCCTGATACTGTTTCTATGCACTGACGATTCGAGCTACATCACGGGCCAGGTGATAAATGTTGACGGTGGTATGGTAATGTGAGGAGGTGAAAGAGTGTCAACGTTCGATCGTGTCAAGAAGGTAGTCGTGGAACAGCTTGATGTTAACGAGGACGAAGTCACCCTATCGGCATCCTTCGTCGATGATCTGGGAGCAGATTCTTTGGACGTAGTCGAGCTGGTAATGGGGTTGGAGGAGGAATTCGACATCGAGATTCCCGATGAAGACGCCGAGAAGATCACCACTGTTTCAGATGCCGTCACCTACATAGGCGAGAAGACGAAAGGTTAGGACTAACCTTTAAACAAAGGCGGACACGGCTTTGCGGCACCGGGTAACGAGCTGGAACCAGGTTCCGTGTCCGCTCCGCTATCATTGGGAAGGATTCATGGAACCAAGAAGGGCCGTGGTTACGGGCGTGGGGCCGATTACGCCCATCGGCACGGGCGGCGAGGCGTACTGGCAAGGTCTCCTGGCAGGTGTTTCGGGGGGCGGTCCTGTCACCCATTTCGACGCCTCCCGATATACTACTCGAATAGCTGCCGAGGTCAAGGATTTCGACCCCGAGCAGTACATGGATCGCCGAGAAGCCAAGCGGATGGACCGCTTCGTCCAATTCGCAGTGGCTGCCACCAAGCTCGCGCTCGACGATGCCGGCCTGGACATACGGTCGAACAACGCAGACAGAGTCGGTGTCCTGATCGGATCCGGTATCGGCGGTACCAGTACGTGGGAGGAGCAGCACAAGGTTCTGCTCGATAAGGGCCCGGGGCGCGTCAGCCCGTTCTTCGTCCCGATGTTGATCGCCGACATGGGCTCCGGCCAGGTGTCCATCATGTTCGGTGCAAAAGGCCCGAACACTACTGTGACCACTGCGTGCGCGACCGGCACCCATGCGATCGGCGACGCGTTCGAGATCATCAAGCGGGGCGACGCCGACGCAATGATCGCGGGCGGCTCGGAAGCGGCTGTGAGTCCTCTTGCCGTGGCCGGATTCTGCTCCATGAGAGCCCTGACTACACGAAATGACGACCCGGAGGGTGCCAGTCGGCCGTTCGACTTGAATAGGGATGGTTTCCTCATCGGTGAAGGCGCCGGGATCGTCATTGTTGAGGCCCTGGACCATGCTCTTGCGCGCGGGGCCCGCATCTACGGAGAGATTATCGGCTATGGGATGAGCGGAGACGCGTTCCACATCACAGCGCCTGCTCCGGAAGGTGAAGGGGCGGCGCGTTCGATGGCCGTGACTCTGTCGGATGCCGCGATCAGGCCCGAGGAAGTGGACCACATCAATGCGCACGGCACCTCCACCGATGCGAACGATAAGCTGGAGACGGCCGCGATCAAGACTGTGTTCGGCGAGCATGCGTACAAGATTGCCATCAGCTCAACGAAGTCGATGACCGGCCACCTGCTGGGCGCCGCCGGGGCCATCGAGGCGATTGCCTGCCTCTGTGCGGTCAGGGACGGCGTAGTGCCCCCTACGATCAACTACGAGACCCCGGATCCTGAATGCGATCTTGACTACGTCGCTAACGAGTCCAGGAAACTGGATGTTCGAATTGCAATGTCGAACTCCTTCGGCTTCGGGGGCCACAACGCCACGCTGATTTTTTCGCGGTATGAGTAGATTGGGATACAGGTGGCAGGGATGGATTAAAGTGTGGGAATGGGAGAAATGCAGGACGGGAGACCTCGTGTCGCCGTGTCGCCTGTTCCCCCTTTCCCACTCGCCAGTTCTCTCAGCGCAATCTTTGTAATCCGTGTTCTTAGAAATGGGGGCTGCCTTATGCAGACTTGCCCGAGATGTGGAACCGAAAACCAAGACACCCGTGCAGCATGCTGGAATTGCTTTGGCCAACTGGGGCCGCCGGTGGCGGGTAAGCTGAAGCGCATCGTGATGGAGAAGGACGAGCCGGCGCCTGCCGCTCCCGAAACACGTGCCCCGTCCGAACCTGAGGCGCCGTCTGAAGTGCCGACTCTCGGAACGCCTATTCCGGGGTTGGCCGAGCCCGAGGAGAAGGCCGCCCGCGGCGCATTGGACCTAGACGCGCCGCTGCCTGAACCTGAAGCCGCCGCTCCCGTTATCGAAGCTGAGGAACCAGTTCGCGAGTCGGAAGTGGGCGCTCCGACCGAGCCCGCTCCCGTCGTTGGGTCGGAGGAACCACCTCCTGAACCGGAAGGGGCGGCTCAGGAAGTGGAAGCCGAGGCGGTTCAGACTGAAGAGCCGCCTCCGCCAGAGCAGCAGGTTTCGCCGCGAGACGACTCTGAGCGTCCAGCCATTGATTTGGATGAGCCGATCCCGGAGACGCCGCTTCATGAGGCCGAGCCCGACAAGCAGACGGGCTCCTCTGATGAAGTTGAGCCTCCCTC
>Ga0114930_10002808_pt1 | contig 15572 bp, 16 predicted proteins | sample AnhtaG_FD_87300 | JGI IMG/M metagenome (GOLD analysis project Ga0114930, IMG submission 87300) | Deep subsurface microbial communities from Anholt, Denmark to uncover new lineages of life (NeLLi) - Anholt_01485 metaG | ecosystem: Environmental > Aquatic > Marine > Oceanic > Sediment | place... | reverse complement strand
CGTTCGTGATCGCGCTGGCCGACAAGGGGTGGAAGAAAGCGCTGGCCGACGATGCGCATCTGCGCCGGGGCCTCAACGTGTGCGACGGGCAGATCACCTATCTCGCGGTGGCCGAGGCGTTGAAGATGAAATACCGGACCGCGGAGCAGGTGTTGCGGATTTGAGCGAACCGACTGCGCCCAAGGCCCTTCCGCCCTCGTTGTGGGCGGCGACCGCGCCGCCCGGACCGCCCGCGCCGGCGCTGAATGGCCCCGTCGAGGCGGACGTGGCGGTGATCGGCGCGGGCTATACCGGCCTTTCCGCCGCATTGCACCTCGCCGAACGGGGCGCGTCGGTTGCCGTGCTCGACGCCGGCGAGCCGGGCTGGGGCGCGTCCGGACGCAACGGCGGCCAGGTGATTCCGGGCCTCAAGCACGACCCGGACGAGATCGAGGCGAGGCTCGGGCCCGACCGCGGCCGGCTTCTGGTCGAGTTCGCGGGCAAGGCGCCCGACTTGGTGTTCGACCTGGTCCGTCGCTACGCGATCCCCTGCGATCCGGTGCGCGAGGGCTGGCTGCAACCCGCGCACTCGCCCGCGGGCCGCGTCAAGGCGGAGCGGCGCGCGGAACAGTGGCAGAAGCGCGGCGCGAACGCGGAGGCGCTGGACCGCGCGGCGATGGCGAATCTGCTCGGCAGCGAGGCCTATTGCGGCGGCTGGATCGACCGGCGCGGCGGCACGGTGCAGCCCCTGGCGTTCGCCCGCGGGCTTGCCGGCGTGGCGGTCGCCAAGGGCATTGCCGTCCACGGCGGCTCTCCGGCGCAGACGCTTACGCGCGGCGACGGCAAATGGTACGTCGAGGTGCCGGGCGGCTCCGTCACGGCCGAGACGGTGCTGCTGTGCACCAACGGCTATACCGACGCGCTGTTCCCGGGCCTCGAGCGCGAGGTGGTGGCGGTCAACAGCTACCAGGCGGCGACGCGCCCGCTGCCCGAGGCGGTGCGCAAGAGCATCCTGCCGGGCGGGCAGGCGGCGTCCGACACGCGGCGCATCCTGCTCTATTGGCGCATGGACCGCGACGGGCGGTTCATCGTGGGCGGCCGCGGCACGGGCGAAGACGATCCCGGGCCCGAGCGGTTCGAGCGGCTCAGGCGCGCCGCGCGCGACATCTACCCGCAGCTCGAGGACGCGGAGTGGAGCAACCACTGGTCGGGGCGCATCGCGCTGACGCGCGATTTCCTGCCGCATCTGTTGGAACTCGGGCCGGGCCTGTTCGCGGGGCTGGGCTACCAGGGCCGCGGCGTGGCGATGGCGGCGGCGATGGGCCAGCTGCTGGCCGCGCGCGCGCAAGGGGCGGACCCGGCGGGCCTGCCCCTGCCCGCGGGGCGGCGCCAGCCCTTCCCGCTGCACTGGCTCAGGGTGCCGGTGGTGTACCTGGTGTCGCGCTGGTACCGCTTGCTCGACGGGCTGGCGTGACGCGACAATCCGGACGGGGCGCGTCGGGCGACGGGGGGACGGGATGAAGCGGATCGTGGTTTCGATCGCGGCCGCCGTTGCGGCGGCGGCGCTGGCCGCAGGCGGCGCGGCGGCGCAGCAGCGCAAGGAAGTCTACGTCTACAACTGGTCCGACTACATCGACTTCAAGATCCTGGACGATTTCACCAAGGAAACCGGCGTCCAGGTCGTCTACGACACTTACGACTCCAACGACCTGCTCGAGACCAAGCTGATGGCCGGCAAGACCGGCTACGACGTGGTGGTGCCGACTTCCACCTTCCTGGCGCGGCAGATCAAGGCCGGCGTGCTCGCCAAGCTCGACAAGGCGAAGCTGCCCAACCTCCGGCACATGGACCCGCAGATCATGGAGCGCATGCGCGCCTACGATCCCGGCAACGACCACGCGGTCGTGTACATGTGGGGCACCACGGGCATCGGGTACAACGAGAAGATGGTCAAGCAGCGCCTGCCCAACGCCCCGGTCGACTCGCTGGCGATGATCTTCGATCCGGCCGTGGCGGCGAAGTTCAAGGACTGCGGCATCATGGTGCTGGACGCCCCGGACGAGCTGGTGCCGGCGGCACTGCGCCATCTCGGCCTCGACCCCGACGCCAAGGACGCCGACAGCATCAGGAAGGCCGAGGACCTCTTGATGAAGGTGCGGCCCAACATCCGCAAGTTCCACTCCAGCCAGTACATCGAGGACCTGGCGAACGGCGCAATCTGCGTGGCGTTCGGCTGGTCGGGCGACGTCGTGCAGGCGCGCCGGCGCGCCAAGGACGCGAAGAAAGGCGTCGAAATCCGGTACCGCGTGCCCAGGGAGGGCGCGCTGATGTGGTTCGACAGCTTCGCGATCCCGAAGGACGCGCCGCACCCCGACCATGCGCACGCCTTCATCAACTACATGATGCGACCCGAGGTGATCGCGCGCGCGTCGAACGCGGTGTTCTATCCCAACGCCAACAAGGACGCGGACAGGTTCGTGGACAAGGACGTGAAGTCCGATCCCGACGTCTATCCGCCGCCCGCGGTGCTGAAGACGCTCTTCACCGTCAGCCCCTACGACCAGGCGAGCCAGCGCCTGTTGAACCGCGCCTGGACGCGGGTGAAGCGCGGGAAATAGGACGGGCCGCGGTGTCCTCGGACGCGTTCCTCCCGGTCGAGGACGATTCCAAGTCCTTCGGCGGCGTCGCGGCGGCCGCGATCGCCGCCAGCCTCGTCGACACATCCATGGTCGCGGTGCGAACCGAGGGAGGAAGGGAATGACTCTGGATGCCGAACTGCTGCGCCAGGCCCGGCGCAAGCTCTACAGCGGCGTGATCTCGGACGTGCTGGATTCCCTCGGGTACCCCGAGCACACCATGGCGCCGAATCTGCGCCCGCTCGACGAGGGGTTGGTGCTGTGCGGGCCGGCGCGCACCGCGCAATACATGGAGGTGTTCCACGTCGAGAAGGGCGTCAACCCCTACGAGCTGGAGATCGCGTTGGTGGACGGCCTGAAGCCGGGCGAGGTGGCGGTGATGGCCTGCCCCAACCCGCTGCGCATCGGCCCGTGGGGCGAGCTGCTCAGCACGACGGCGCGGGCGCGCAAGGCCGCGGGCTGCGTGACCGACGGCCTGGTGCGCGACGTGAAGCTGATCCGCGCCATGAAGTTCCCGGTGTTCGCCGGCGGCATCGGGCCGCTCGACAGCAAGGGACGCGGCATGGTGATGAAGATCGACGTGCCGGTGGTGTGCGGCGGGGCGCGCGTTTCGCCCGGCGACTATATCTTCGGCGACGTCGACGGCATCTGCGTGATCCCGAAGAAGATCGCCGCCAAGACGTTCCGGTTGTCGCTGAAGAAGGTCGCGGCCGAGAACACCGTGCGCAAGGAGCTGGAGCGCGGCGACAAGCTCGCCGACGTGTTCAAGCGGCATGGCATCCTTTAAGCAAGTCTCAACCTGAGCTTGTCGAAGGATGAAGCCGCGTCCTTCGACAGGCTCAGGACGAGGCGGCGGTCTTTCTCGGCACGATCAGGGCGTCCACGGCCATCGCGCCGGGCTCGCTCCCTTGGGGCAGCACGATGAACGGGTTGACGTCGATCGACTCGATCCGGCCGGCGTTGGCGGCGGCGTAGGCCGAAAGATCGGCCAGCGCGCCGGCCAGCGCTTCGATGTCCATTTTCGGGCGTCCGCGCGCACCGTCGAGCAGCGGAAAGCCCTTGATCGACCGGATCATCTCCAGCGCCGCGTCGCGCCCGAACGGCGCTAGGCGCAACACCGAGTCCTTCATGATTTCGACGAAGATGCCGCCCAATCCGAACACCACGACGGGCCCGAACACCGGGTCGCGGTTTACGCCCAGGATGGTCTCGACGCCGCCCCTGAGCATCGGCGACACCAGCACGCCGTCGAGCCGCGCCTTGGGCGCACGCGTGGCGGCGCGGCCGCGCAGCTCGGCGAACGCGGTCGCCACGGCCTCGCGGTCGCGCAGGTCCAGCGCCACGCCGCCGATCTCGCTCTTGTGCGCGATGTCGGGCGAGGCGATTTTCAGCGCGACCGGATAGCCGAACCTTTCCGCCGCCTCCACCGCTTCGGCGCCGGTCCTGGCGAGCGCGTCCTCGACCACAGGGATGCCCGCGCTTTTCAGGATACGCTTGGCCTCGCGCTCGTCGGTCGCCTTTACCGGCGCGGGCAGGGCGTTCTTGGGCAATGGGGGTGCGGCATCGCGCGGCGGCTTGGCGAAGGCGCGGCCGAACCCGACCAGCGCCGCCACGGCCGCGACGGCGCGCGTGGGGTCCTCGAAGCACAGGAACCCGGCGTCCTCGTATTGCCGCCATATCGCCGGCGGCGCCAGGATCGACAGCACGATGGGCGTGTCGGGGTGCTTGGCCGCGGGCTTCTTGATGGTCTCGAGCAGCTTCGCGCCCATCGACGGCGCGGTCGGCCACGACGTGAAGAACGCGGCGATCGCGTCGTAGCCGCCCTCGGTCAGCATCGACTCGAGGAAATCGGCGACCGCGTCGAGCATGTTGAACATCTGCCCGGTGATGTCCACGGGGTTCCTGGGTCCGCAGAACGGCACCAGCTTCTTCATGCGGTCCTGCGCGGCTTGCGGCATGGGCGGAAGGTCCAGGCCGCAGTCCGCGGCCGCGTCGGCCATCAGCACGCCGGCCCCGCCGGAGATCGTCATGATGCCGAGCCGCCCTTTCGTCGGGAACTGCCGGCGCGCCGCGGCGTAGGCCACGTCGAACATCTCGTCCGCGGTTTCGGCGCGATGCACGCCGAACTCCTTGAACACCGCGTCGCACACCGCGTCGGAACCCGCGAGCGAGGCGGTATGCGCGCGCGCGGCCTCGGCGCCGGCCTCGCTGCGCCCAACCTTGATCATCACCACGGGCTTTCTGGCGCGTCGCGCGGCTTCGAGGGCCTCGAAAAGGCGGTCGCGCTCGCGCAGGCCTTCGGCATAGGCCGCGATCACGTGCGTTTCGGGATCGCCGGCGAAGAAGGCGATGCAGTCCGCGAGATCCACGTCGCACTCGTTGCCCGTCGTGATCCACGAGCTGATGCCGATACCGCGCTGGCGCGCCAGCACGAACAGGTGGCTGCCGTAAGCGCCGGACTGGCTGGCGATGGCGATGTTGCCGATCCGGGGGCGGCCGTGCTCGATCGACGAGCTGAACGTGAGGAAGTTGCCGCGCTGCGAATTGAACAGGCCGAGGCAGTTGGGCCCGAGGATGCGCGTGCCGCCGGCGAGCGCCGTGTCGCGCATGCGCTCCTGCATCGCCGCGCCCTCGGCGCTCATCTCGGCGAAGCCGGAGGACAGGATCACGAGGCCCTTCACGCCGCGCGCCACGCAGTCCTCGACCGCCTGCACGGTCGCGGCGGCGGGCACGGCCAGGATCGCGCAGTCCACCGCCTCGGGCAGGTCGCGCGCGGTCTTGTAGGCCTTCAGGCCCTGCACTTCCGGCCGGTTGGGGTTGACCGGATACACCGGCCCTTCGAAGTGATCCTTGCAATAGCGCACCGGCCGGCCGCCGATGCGCGTGGGGTCGTCGGACGCGCCGATCACCGCGACCGAGCGCGGCTTCAAGAGCGCCAGCAGGGACTCCGGCCCAGGCCTCATCGCGCCTTCTTGCCGCGCGGGTCGGCGACGCGCAATCCCTGGGCCGACCACGCGCCGCGCCACACGTCCGACGCGCCCATGCGCGACCGGCGCAGCTCGTCCAGCGGGATGCCTTCCGCGACCAGCATCGGTCCGGCGCCGGGGTCGGCGTTGCGCGGCGGCAGGAAGGCGAAGCTGCCGGTCTGGCCGAGATATTCCTCGCAGGGCAGGTAGACCGCCGCGCCCGAGACGTTGGCCTCGGGCTCCGCGCGATACGGCGTGTCGCCGATCGTGCCGACGGCGCACACCGCGGCCTGGGTCTCGACCGCGCGCGCCTTGGCGCAGCCGAACACGCGGTGATAGCCGCTCAGCGTGTCGGTCATGGCCGGCACCAGGATCAGGTCGAGCCCGAGGCCCGCCAGGATCGTCGCGAGCGCCGGCTGCTCGATGTCGAAACAGATGCAGGTGGCAAGGCGCAAGCCGCGCCATTCCACGACCGTCAGCGTATTGCCCGGCTTCAGGCTCCAGCCCTCGGGCGCGGCTTCATGGGGGGTGAGCGCCAGCTTGTCCTGCGCGTGCACCGCGCCCTCGGGCAGGAACAGGTGCGCGCGGTTGCGCAAGCCGCCGTCCGCGGCCACCGGCATGGAACCGGCGAGCAACGCGATGCCGTGCTTCGCCGCCAGCGGCTTCAGGCCCTCCAGCGCCGCGGGCGCCTGCTTGGCCAGCCACGGCATCTCGTCGCGGCAGGCGAGGCCCTGCGGGGCGAAGCTCAGCCACTGCACCGCGACGTGTTCGGGCATGACCAGAAGCTCGGCGCCCTTCGCCCTGGCCTCGGCCATCTTGGCGTCGACGCCGGCGACCCACGCGCCCACGCCGTTGAGCCGCGGAGTCAGGCTGGACGCCCACAGGGCGACGGAAAGCTTGGTCATCGTCCGCCGTCGGTCCAACCGGCGGGCGGGCGCGTCATTCCTTGCCCTGGTAGATTTTGATCACGGCGTCGAGCAGCTTGAGCGCGTCCTCGCGCGAGCGCTGGAAGCTGTTGCGGCCGATGATCGAGCCGTTGCCGCCGCCGTCGCGGATCGCGCGCGCGTCGTCGAACACGCTGGTCTCGCCCTTGGCCTCGCCGCCTGAGAACACCACGATGCGCTTGCCGTTGAACAGCGACTGCACCACGTGCTCGACGCGCTTGGCCTGCGTCGACAGATCGATCTTGCGGTCCTCGTACACCTTCTTGGCCTCGGGCTGCTCGAGATGGGCCGAGGGCAGCTTGACCTTGATGATGTGCGCGCCCAACAGCGCCGCCATGTGCGCGGCGTAGGCCACCACGTCCATCGCGGTCTCGCCCTGTTTCGACAGCGCGCCGCCGCGCGGATAGGACCACACCACGGCGGCAAGCCCGTGCGCCTCGGCCTCCTCGATCAACCCGCGCAGCTCGTCCATCATCTGGTACTGCGCGTCCGAGCCCGGATAGATGGTGTAGCCGATCGCCGAGCAGCCGAGCCGCAGCGCGTCCTTGACCGACGCGGTGATGGTCTGGGTCGGCGCCTCCTTGTTGCGCGCCAGCGAGTTGGCGTTGTTGACCTTGAGGATCAGCGGGATCTGGCCGGCGAAGGTGTCGGCGCCGCATTCCAGCATCCCGAGCGGCGCAGCGAAGGCGTTGAGGCCCGCGTCGATCGCGAGCTGGAAGTGGTAGTGCGGGTCGTAGGCCGGCGGGTTGGGCGCGAAGCTGCGCGCGGGTCCGTGCTCGAAGCCCTGGTCCACCGGCAGGATCACCACGCGGCCGGTGCCGCCGAGCCGCCCGGTCATCAAAATGCGGGCGAGATTGGCCTTGGTGCCGGGATTGTCGCTTTCGTAATGCGAGAGGATGTCGCGGACCTTCCGGGTCGTCTTCATGGGGCGGTTTCCTGATCCTGGCGGTGGGGGACGCGATTCGCGCTCGGGCCTTCGGGACCGGCACGGGTTCTTAAGCCAAGCCGGGGGTGGATTCAATGGCCGCCCGATTGCTGCCCAGGCGCCGCGGCGGCGCGCGTTCGGGGTCAGTCATGCCGCCGTCGAGCTACCGCCGCCGGGTCCGCGGGGCTATGGTCGCGCGGTGAGTCCGGCCCTTCGCCTGAGCCTGTTTTACGCGACGATTTTCGGTCTGGTTGGCATCCACCTGCCGTTCTGGCCGGTCTGGCTCGCGGGCCGGGGGCTCGGCCCCGCCGAAATCGGTGCGGTCACGTCGGCCGGGCTGCTGCTGCGCGTCTTCTCCTCGCCGGTGATCGGCGGCATGGCGGACCGCGCGCGCGACCGCCGCGCGGTCATGGTGGCCGCATCGCTCGGGGCGTTTGTCGCCGCGGCCTTGTGCTATTTCGCCGCCGGCTTCTGGGCGATTCTCGCCGCCACCGTGGCGCTCACCATCAGCCACGGCGCCCTCGGTCCCTTGATCGAGAATCTCGCCATGCTGCTCGCGACGGCGCGCGGGTTCAGCTATGGGCGGGTGCGTTCGCTGGGCTCGGTGGCGTTCATCTTGATGGCCTTGGGCGGCGGGTTGATCATGCAGGGGCGCTCGTCCGAAACGGTGCTTGCGATCGTGGCGGTCTGGCTGGCGCTGACCGTCGCGGCGGCCTTCGCGCTGCCCGCGCCGCCGCCGGTGCCCCACGGCGTGCCGCGCGGCGAGGCGCTGCCGCTGTTGCGCCAGCCCGCGATCCGCTGGCTGCTGCTGGCCGTGACGCTGATTCAGTCCAGCCACGCCGTCTACTACGCGTTCGGGACGCTGGAGTGGCGCCGGCTCGGCGTGCCCGACGGCGTGATCGGCGCGCTGTGGGCGATGGGCGTAGCCGGCGAGGTGGTGTTTTTCGTGTTCGCGCAAAGCGTCTTGAAGCGCGTCGATCCGCTGGCGCTGATCGCGCTGTCGGGCGCGGGCGCCGCGGTGCGCTGGACGCTGATGCCGGCGGTGACGGCATGGCCCTGGCTGATGGCCGTGCAGCTGCTGCACGCCGTCAGCTTCGCCTGCTGCCACCTCGGCATGATGGTGATCCTGTCGCGCGCCGTGCCGATCACCCATTCCGCCACCGCCCAGGGCCTCGCGGCCTCGACGGCGATGGGTCTCGGCATGGGGTCGATGATGGCCCTGTCGGGGCTGCTCTATGCGCGCTTCGGCGCCGACGCCTATCTGGCGATGGCCGTGGTCGCGGCCCTGGGGATCGCGGCCGCGGCCATGGTGCGGCGCACTTGGCACGGCGGGGAGCTGGCGCTTCGGCGCTGACCGGCCTTGCGCGCGGCGCGGTGGTCCGCGCCGCCGCCGCGCGATATTCTCGGCCGGACGGCTTGTCAGGGGGAAACGATGATCCATGAAATCGCGGTGTTCACGATCAAGAAGGGCCAGGGCCCCGCGTTCGAGAAGGCGATGGCCAAGGCCAAGCAGGTGATCGCCGCGTCGCCGGGCTTCCGCGGGCTCGAGATCGCCGCGTCGATCGAGAATCCGGGACGCTACATGTTGCGCGTGGGCTGGAACACGGTGGACGACCACATGGTCGGGTTCCGTCAGTCCGAGCGTTTCAAGGAGTGGCGCGGGCACATCCAGGACTTCTTCGACGGGCCGCCGGCGGTCGAGCACTACCAGGCGCCGTTCCAATCGGTGGCGTGGAAATAGCGCCATGGTCCCCGGCACGCTCGACGTCGCGCTGTGGCGCGGGGACGCGGGCGGCGGCGCGTTCCGCCGCTACCGCGTGCCGGCCACGGCGCGACAGACCGTGCTCGACATCGTGACCTGGGTGCAGCGCCACGAGGACCCGGGCTTGAGCTACCGCTTCGCCTGCCGGGTGGGGATGTGCGGCACCTGCGCCATGACGGTGAACGGCAAGCCGCGCTGGACCTGCCGCACGCTGGTCGGCGCGGCGGCGCGGGACGGAAAGCTGGAGGTGGCGCCGCTGGCGAATCTGCCGGTGGTGAAGGACCTCGCCTGCGACATGACCGAGTTCTTCGAGAAGTGGCAGCGTGCGGAGGGGCGGTTCCAGCCCCGGCCCGGCGCGGACGCGGACTTCGCGGTCGTGCCGCCCGATAGCGCCGCGCGGCGCGCGGCCGACGCGGGGATCGAGTGCATCGGCTGCGGCGTCTGCTACGCCGCCTGCGACGTGGTGGCGTGGAACCCGGACTATCTGGGTCCCGCCGCGCTCAATCGCGCCTGGACGCTGGTCAACGACGTGCGCGACGGGGCGCGCGAACGCCGGTTGCGCGCGGTCGCGGGCGACGCCGGCTGCCATGCCTGCCACAGCCACCAGTCCTGCCGCCAGCATTGCCCGAAGCATCTGAACCCCACTGCCTCGATCGCGAGCCTCAAGCGCGCGGCGGCGGCCGCGGCGCTCAGGGGCGAGCTGTGAGCGCACGCGCCGAAACCGGCCTGTGGCTGACGCAGCGCGTCAGCGCCGCCGTGTTGGCGCTGTGCGTGGCGGCGCATCTCGTCACCATCGTGCTGGCGGTGCAAGGCGGGTTGAGCGCCGCGGAGATTCTCGGCCGCACGCGCGGCAGTGCGGCTTGGGCCGCGTTCTACGCGACGTTCGTCCTGGCCGCCGCGATCCACGCGCCCATCGGGCTTAGGACCGTCGCGCGCGAGACCTTGGGCTGGCGCGGGCCGACGCTGGAAGCCGCGGCCGCGGCGGTGGGCGTTGCGCTCGCGGCCATGGGCTGGCGCGCGGTGGCGGGGTTGTTCGCATGAGGGCGGCAGGCGCCGCCTCGCGCTGGCCCGCCCGCGGCCACGCCGGGTTCTGGGCGTTCGCGGCGCATCGCGTCTCCGGCGTGGCGCTGACGCTGTTCCTGCCCGCGCATTTCTGGGCCCTGGGCCAGGCGATCCGGGGCGAGGCCGCGCTCGACGGGTTCCTGCACTGGGCCGAGCGGCCCTCGGTCAAGGCGGCCGAGTTTGCGTTGGTGATCCTGCTCGCGACGCACCTCACGGGCGGCCTCCGGCTGCTCGCGCTCGAGTTCCTGCCCTGGAGCGACCGCCAAAAGACCGTCCTCGCATTGGCCGCGGGGGCGACCCTGGCGGTCGCGCTGGCGTTTCTGTTGAGCCTGGTTTGATCCCCGCCGTCGATCTGGTGGCCGCGGATGTCGTGGTCGCGGCGGCGGCGCTGTTCGGGGCGTTCGTCTCGGGCCTAACCGGATTCGCCTTCGGATTGGTGGTGCTGGGCGCGTGGCTGCAGGTCGTACCGCCCGCGGTGGCCGGGCCGCTGGTGGTGATCTGCGGCATCTTCACGCAAAGCGTCTCGTTCGCTTCGGTGCGCCGGTTCGTCGATTGGCGCCGGCTGTGGCCGTTCCTGGCGTTCGGCCTGCTCGGCATTCCGCTGGGGGTGTGGCTCTTGCCGCGCATCGACCCGGCCTGGTTCAAGCGCGGCACCGGCGTGTTCCTGGTCCTGACTGCGTCCTACCAGCTGTTCGGGCGCGCCGGCTTCATCCACGCGGGCGGCCGCGCGGCGGACGGCGCGGTCGGGTTCATTGGCGGGGTGATGTCGGGCATCGCCGGCCTTTCGGGCGCCGTGCCGACGCTGTGGACGATGATGCGGGGCTGGCGCAAGGAGCACGCCCGCGCCGTGTACCAGCCCTTCAACATGGCGATCCTGAGCGCGACCCTGGTCAATCTCTACGTGTCCGGCAACCTCGACGGCGAGCACCTGCACTACACGCTGATCTCGGTCCCGTCCCTGCTGGTCGGGGCGGGCGCGGGGCTTTTCGCCTATCGCTGGATCGACGCGGAACTGTTCCGGCGCGTCGTGCTGTGGCTGCTGCTTGCCTCGGGCGTCGCCCTGGTGGTCTAACTAGGGGCGGGACGGGGCCGGCATGCCGCATAGCACCTACATGGCCGAGCGGATGGGGACCGCGACGATCGAGCCCGGGGGGCCGGTCGAGGCGGGCGCCTTCGCCTCGTTCACCTTCACCTACACCGCCGGGTTCTTCGGCATCGACGATACCGGCAGCATCAAGATCGCGTTCCGCTTCGCCAGCGACATGGGGCGGCCGCAATTCACCGACCCCCAGGCCCCGGGCTATACCACGGTCGAGGCCAGCAACGGCGCGGTGCTGGAGGTTTCCTACGACGGCAAGCGCAACATCCGGCCGTGGGACAAGAACGTCTATATCCGCGTGATGCGCGGCTTCATGCGCGAGGGCGACACGATCACGGTGCGTTTCGGCGACCGCAGCAAGGGCTCGCCCGGCATCCGCATGCAGACCATGGCCGAGCCCACGTTCGAGTTCCGCGTGCTCGCCGATCCCTTCGCCGCTTACAACTACTGCGAACTGCCGCAGCACCCCTTCGTGCCGGTGGTCGCCGGCCCGCCCGCGAAGTGGGTGGCGGTGCTGCCGACGGTGCGCCGGGCGGGCGAGCATTTCCGCCTCGGCATCAAGGCCGAGGACAAGTGGGGCAACCCGACCGGCCAGGCGGACGCGCGGCTGCACTTCCGGCCCAGCCGGCCGGTCGGCAATCTCGCCAAGACGCTCGACTATGGGCCGGGCCGCCAGTCCGCGGTGCTGGAAGACCTGCATGTGGACCATCCCGGCGACCTCGTCATCGACGTGCTGGACGACGCGGGCACGGTGCTGTGCACCAGCAACCCCCTGCGCGTCGCCGACAAGACCGAGCTGCTGCCGTTCTGGTGCGACCTGCACGGCCAGTCCGAGGAGACCATCGGCACCAACTCGGCGGAGGAGTATTTCACCTTCGCCCGCGACCGCGGCTTCCTCGACGCCATCAGCCACCAAGGCAACGACTTCCAGATCACGACGCCGTTCTGGAACAAGCTCAACGAGCTGTCGGCCGCGTACAACCGCGACCACCGGTTCATCGCCTTTCCCGGCTACGAGTGGTCGGGCAACACCGGCCTGGGTGGCGACCGCAACGTGCTGTTCATGAAGGAGGGGCGGCAGATCCGCCGGTCCTCGCACGCCCTGGTGGACGACCTGTCCGACGTCGGCACCGACGCCAACACCGCCGAGCAACTGTTCCACGCGCTCAAGGACGAGGACTGCCTGGTGTTCGCCCATATCGGCGGGCGCTACGCCGACATCAAGATGGCGCACGACATCCGCCTGGAACGGTCGGTCGAGGTGCATTCGGACTGGGGCACGTTCGAATGGCTGCTGCACGACGCGTTGGACCAGGGCTACCGGGTGGGCGTGCTGGCCAACAGCGACGGGCACAAGGGCCGGCCCGGCGCGTCCTACCCCGGGGCGTCGCTGTTCGGCGCCTACGGCGGCTTGAGCTGTGTGCTGGCGAAGGAGTTGACGCGGCAGGGCCTGATGGACGCTCTGCGGCGCCGGCACCACTACGCCACCACGGGCTGCCGCATGGTCCTGGACGTGCGCGCGCGCTTCGACGGGCCGGCGGAGCGGTTCGAGGACGATCCGCGGCTCGGGCCCACCCGCGCCTTCGCGGTGCGCGAGGCGACCATGGGTGATATCGTGCGCAGCGACGGCATGGTGACGCTCGCGGTCGAGGCGCTGGGCTCTGCCCCGATCGAACGGCTGGAAATCCGCAACGGACACAAGACGCTGGAGACGGTGCGTCCCTACGGCAAGGCGGACCTGGGCAGCCGCATCCGCGTAATCTGGGAAGGCAGCGAGTATCGCGGGCGCGGCCGACAGACGATCTGGGACGGGGAGGCACGGCTAGCCGGCAACGGCTTCGCCGCGGTCAGGCCGATCAACTTCTACAATCTCGACAAGCAGGTCACGCGCCACGACGCCGCGCGCGTGTCGTGGCAGGCGCTCACCACCGGCGGCTTCGGCGGGTTCGACGCGTGGCTGGACGATCCTGCGGCCGGCACGCTCGCCATCGACACCGCGCTGGCGAAGGCGGAGATCCCGGTCGCGTCGATCGGGCTGGAGGATGCAGTGCTGGAGACGGGCGGCGGCATCAACCGCCGCATCCGCGTCTTCCGGCTACCCGACGAAAACGCGCAGCGTCACCTCAAACTCGAACGCCGCGTCAAGCCCGCACGCGGGCGCGACGACGCGCTGTACGTGTGCGTGACGCAAGAGGACGGGCACCTGATCTGGTCCAGCCCCATCTACGTGATCTAACCCCAATGCGCCTGATCGAGCTGGAACAGGAGATGCTCGAGGGCCGGCACGGCACGCCGCGCAAGTGGGCGATGCAGCAGCTGATGCGCGTGGGCCGCTTTTTCGACGCCGAGGACTTCGTCGAGGTGTCGCAGGTGCACCTGATGGCCGACGCGGAATCGCTTGGCGCGGCGGGGGTCGAGTTCCTGGAGCGCGTCGCCAAGGCGCCGCCCGAGCACCGCCGGGCGCGCGTGCCCACGGTGACCGACCCGCGCGGCATCGACTTCGAGGCCTATCGCCGCCTGGGCCAGACCGAGAAGATGGCCGAGCTGGAACGCCGCGCCATCGCCGCATTCCGCGCCATGGATTTCCTGCTCGCCGACACCTGCATCAACTACCAGACCGTGATGCCGCCGGTCCTGGGCGAGCACCTGGCGTTCGGCGATACCGGCTCCACGATCTACGCCAATTCCGTGCTGGGCGCGCGCAGCAACTTCGAGGGCGGACCGTCGGCGCTGGCGGCGGCGCTGACCGGCCGGGTGCCGCGCTACGGCTATCACATTCCCGTCAATCGCCGCGCAACCCGCGCCTTCATCGTCAAGGTCCGTCCGCGCGACTTGAGCGCCTGGGGCGCGCTGGGCGGCGTGATCGGCCGGCGCGTGCAGTCGTACTGGGAGGTGCCGGCGATCCTGGGGATCGAGGGCGCGCCCACGTCGGACGAGCTCAAGCATTTCGGGGCGGCGCTGGCGAGCTTCGGCACGGTCGCCCTGTTCCACATGGTCGGCGTGACGCCCGAGGCGACCGACCTGCCTGCGGTCATGGACCCCGGCGGGTCCGCGCCCGAAACCATCGCCGGCGGCGACATCGACGCCTTTTACCGCTCCTACGGCGGCGGTGGCGACAAGCTGGACGTCGTGGTGTTCGCGGCACCCCAGCTTTCGCTGATGGAGCTGCGGACGCTCGCCGGGCTCCTCGACGGCGTGGCGGTGCATCCCCAGACCGCGATGCTGGTCGCGACCTCGCCCGAGGTGAAGGCCGCCGCCGACCGCCTCGGCCTCACCCAGCGCATCGAGCGCGCCGGCGCCATCGTGCTCAAGGGCGTGTGCTTCTACCAGATGCACGCGCGCGAGATCGGCGAGGCGATGGGCTGGAAACGGCTGATGAGCAACTCGGCCAAGCTGGTCAACATCATCGCAGGCTATGGCTATGCGCCGAGCCTCGGCACGATGGAGCAGTGCGTGGCGGCGGCGGTCGCGGGCCGAGTGCCCAAGGGCGCGGAATGAACGGCGGCCGGATCATCCGCGGCCATGCCGGCATCGGCCCCAGCGTCACCGGCGTGGCGCTGGTGGCCGACGACTATTTCAGCGCGCGTTACGACCTGGACCGCAGCGCCGGCGTGTTCTCGCGGCCGGCGCACAAGCTCTACGGCCAGTCCTATGTCGGCCGGGTGCTGGTGCTGCGCGGGGCCAAGGGCGGCGTAGCGACGGCTTGGATGCTGCGCAACATGGTGGCCGCGGGAAAGGCGCCGCTGGCCCTTTTGCTCAACATCGCCAATCCCATCATGGTGCAGGGCGCGGCTTTCGCGGACCTTCCGTTCATGGACCGGTTCGAGGCCGACATCACCCAGGCGATCCGGACCGGCGAGACCGTGACCGTCGATCCCGAGGCGGGCCGAGTGACCGTCCACGCCGCGCAGTAATACGCACTTGGCTTGCGCGGGAATACCCGTATGATTCGCACGCCTTTGGGGAAAACCGGGAACCGGGAGGAAGCAATGACAAAAAACGGGATCGAGCGTCGGCGGATGTTGGGCGGCATGACCGCGGGCGCCGCGGCGCTCGCGCTGCCGCGCGGCGTGTTCGCGCAGGGCAAGCCCGAAGTGGGCGAAATCGTGATCGCGCCGCAGTTCGGCCTCGCCTATCTGCCGCTCCACGTCATCAAGACGCAAAAGCTGTTGGAGAAGCACCTCGCCAAGAACGGCCTG
>Ga0114930_10002807_pt1 | contig 15576 bp, 13 predicted proteins | sample AnhtaG_FD_87300 | JGI IMG/M metagenome (GOLD analysis project Ga0114930, IMG submission 87300) | Deep subsurface microbial communities from Anholt, Denmark to uncover new lineages of life (NeLLi) - Anholt_01485 metaG | ecosystem: Environmental > Aquatic > Marine > Oceanic > Sediment | place... | reverse complement strand
CGAACTGGAAAACGCGGCCGTACCGCTGGACGGCGTCGCGGAGGGCCTGGCCCTGCTCGACGCTCACCCCCAGCGGCTTCTCGCAGTAGACGTCCTTGCCGGCCTTGACGGCCATCAGCGACAGCAGGACGTGCCAGTGGTCGGTGGAGGCGACCGTGACGGCGTCGATGTCGGAGCGGCCGAGAAGAGCGCGGAAGTCCACGTACGTGGAGCACCCCTTGTCGGCGTAGCGGGCATCGACGGTGCGTTGGGCGTTCTCCCGCCGCGGCCGTTTCACGTCGCAGACGGCCACGACCTGGGAATCCTTGAAGCCCAGGAAGTTCCTCAGGAGCGCCGACCCCCGTCCGCCCGTGCCGATGAAACCCATCACGATCCGCTCGCTCGGCGAGACGGTGCCGTCGGCGCCCAGAACCGACGACGGGACGACGTACGGCGCCGCCGCCGCGCCTGCGGCCAGACGTGCTGCCTGTTTCAGGAACCTGCGCCGATCCATGGTATTCTTCTCGAACATGATCTGCCTCTTTCTATCCAGTGGAGTTGCCTCCCATAGAGTACCGTTCCGGCGGCGGGGAGCAAGGGTTGAGTGCTGTCATCGCGCGGGCGCGCCGGTCACCGCGCCACCCACGTCCGCAGCAGCACTGCGATCAGCGCGGCTGCGGCCAGGTACGGCCAGAGGGGGGCGAGCGCCGCCCGGCGGCGGGCTTCGATGGATGCGTTGACGGCCTCGATGGCGGCCGCGGAATCGTCTCGGCCGGCACCCGCCTGGAACCCCTCGTCGGTGCCGATGAAACTGACGCCGAACGACGCGTTGCCCTGCGTGTGGTATCCGCACCGGTTTGGCGCCAAGGCGCGCGAACCCGGCAGATGCGCCAGCGGCGCATGCGTCCGATGGGCCGCAGGGCGGTGATCCTTCGGCACGAGCCAATCCAGTGCCCGCGACCAGAAGATCGGGAAGCTCGGTCGGCGCGGCCAGTCGGTCGTCGCCTCATCGAAGTCGAAGAGCACCGCCAGCCGCCGCGCGCCGTCCTGTTCCCACGTGACTATCAGCGGAACGGCCTCCGCGCCGAGGAGCCGTTGGGCGGAGGCGTCCACCGCGCAGCGTCCGACGGCGGCGATTCGCGGCGGGTCCAGGTACAACGCCTGTGCCAGCGGGTGGGTCTCGACCACGCGCCATTCAGCGGTCCCCTGCCCTTCCACAGGACGAACCGGGCCGACGGTCTCCGGCGGCGCGATGACCGCGGCAGGACCCTTCCACGCGGCCGGCAGCACCGCCTTGTAGGCGATCATCAGGTCGGCCTCGGCGGCCGGCGAAGGGGTGTCGCCGGACGCCTCGATCGCGACGGTGTCCGTCGTGGCGGCTAGCGCGCGGCGAAGGGCAGGATTGGCCTCACCGACGAGCAGCACGCGCAGAGCGGCGGCGGGCTCCAGAACGAGGAACGCTGAGTCGTCCGGCAGAAACGCATCGCCGGGGCCTTTCAGGTCAACGCGAAGTCTTGCCGGCGGCAGACCGGTCACCGGCAGGACGATCTCGGCTTCCTTGCCGGGCACAAGGAAGGCGTCCTTCGTGACGTGCACGGTCCCGGCCGTTGACACGGCGAGCGTGCAGGGCCCCGGCGCATCCGGCGCAGCCCTGGCCGACGCCAGGACCCACCACCTATCGCCCTCGATCCGCGTCGCGACGCGCACCAGGCCGGCGTTGGCCGACGTCGCCCCCGGCGCGAGCACGTACACGTTCGCGGGCATCGCCGCCGTCGGCGCGACGTCGGTGACCACCACGACGGGGCGGTTGCGCCGGCGCGCGGCCTCGGCCAGCGCAGGCGGCCACACATCGGCGGCGGCCAGGACAAACTCCATGTCAGGACCGTAACGGTCGAGGACCTCGCGAACCGTGGTCGCCTCCGCGACCACAGCGCCCGTCGGCCCGGGAACCGAGACGACCCGGATCGGCGCGTCATCGACCGCCTTCAGCACCGCCGTGACCATGGCCTGTGCCTGCCGCCACCGCATGCCGAACGGTTGATCGGCCTCACAACCCATGCTGGCCGTGCGATCCAGAACAAGCGTGACGGCGGGCTCAAGGGCCTCCTGCGTCCGGAAGGCGGGCCGGGCGCACGCCAGCACGATGAGTAGAACCAGGAGGGCGTCGAGCCAGAGGAGCGGGTCTTTCAGGCGAACGCGGGCCGACGGTTTGCCGACAGCGCCCTTCCCCAACGCTCTGCGCCAGAGCATGAGCGATCCGACGACCACCGGCCGACCTCGCGGCGCCAGAAGGCCCCACAGAAAGATCGCTGGAACCAGGACAAGGCCTGCCAGTGACCACGGGGCAAGGAGTTCCATGGCGCCGCCTGCGATGGATCACACACGGTCCGTCAAGAAAGAGCACGGCCGGGCAAGACCGGCCGTGGCACACGTGTCACGAGGCGCTCCCCCCTCCGGAGCATCCGTCGTTCGGCGCTCGGCCTTCGTCATGGCCGTTACAGTTTCTCCTCCTCCGGCATGATCTGGGTGCAGTTGGTCAGCAGGAGGTAGTTGCGTTTGCCGTAGAGCGTCACGATGCCGGAGACCCGCCAGCGTGCCTTCTTCTTGGCGTACTCGGTCCGGGTTTCGAGGTACTCGCGCCAGGAGTTCTCCAGCAGTTGCATCGGCTTGTCGCCGGAATCGAAGACGAAGGTGGCGCGGCCGATCTTGTCCATCTCGAGCCGGCCCTCGCGGTTGAACAGGCGCTTGCCTTCCTCCACGACGTCGGGCGGCTTGACCCGGACGGGCGGCAGGCCGGGCTTGAAGGGGTCATCGTCCACTTCGGGAATCGGCGGAATATCGACGTCCGGCAAGGGAGGCGGCGGCAAGACCGGGGGCGTCACGGTCGCCGACGGCTTGCCTTCCTTCACCGGCCTGGCCGGAACCGCTTCGGTCTTGGTTTCCTGGCCGTGGACCAGGGCTACCGTCATCCAGCCCAGGCCAACCGCCATCACGAGGGCCAACACCACGCACACCCGTTTCATGGCCGCTCACCTCCTGTGGTTGCTCTGTCAGCGTCGCGCCAAGAACCGCCAAGCCGTTGGCGCCACGAGCCCACCGGGCGATCAGGTACGATCCGCTCGCCGCGACGCGCGTTCATTCTACGCAACTCTGACGGCTCCGCAAGGCCTGTATGCGATGAAGCGGCGCGCCCCAAACGACAGCGCGGCCCATGAGGGCCGCGCGCCGTCAACTCGTTTGCCTTGCGCCGAAGCGTTTACCGCTCGCGGCGCCCGAGCCGCTTCTCCATCTCGTCGAGGCGGCGTTCGATCCGCTCAAGGCGTTCGAGGATCCGACCCATGTCCTTTCCCACGTCGTACGGTTCGCGTTCGGGCTTCGGCCTGGCGATCTTGGGTGCCGGCGCCGGCCTGGGGAATTGCGGGGCAGGCCCGGGCCCATGCGGACGCAGCGGGCCCTGCTGCTCGCGCCACCGTTTGGCCCACTCCTCCAGGTCCGGTCGCAGTTGCTCGAAGTACTTGCGGAGTTCCGGCATGTTGCCGAAGAGGTCCATCGGCAGATCGAAGAGCGGCTTGCCTTCTTTGCGGCGCGGACCTTCGCCGGGCCGCTTGCCGAGTCTCACGCGCACCTCGCGGCGCTCGCCCTTGCGAAAGTACACGACGTGCACACGGTCGCCGGCCTTGCGCTCGCGCATCGCCTCGACCAGGTCGCCGGGCTTGCCGACCTCGCGATCATCGACGTGGGTGATGACATCACCCGGCCGCAGGCCGGCCTTCGCGGCCGGACTCCCGTCGGTCAGACTGCTGATGAGGACGCCCCTGTCGGTCCCCGCGAATTCCCTGACGTCGTCGGTCAGGGGGGAAATCATGATGCCGAGGAACCCTTCCTGGGGCTCGTCCTTCCTGGGCGGCGCCTCCTTCTCCTCGCGCCCTTCGGCCTCGCGTTCGATGGCCTCAATGCGGCTGCCCTCGTATCGGCCCAGGATGACGTTCTCGGACATCCGCCGTCCGTCGCGCGACCATTCCAGGCGGACGCGGTCGCCGGGGCGGCGGTCGCCGATGTACTCGGCCAGTTGCTGCGGCGTTTCGATCCGCTTGCCGTCGGCGCGTGTGATGACGTCGCCTTCCTTCAGTCCCGCCTTCTCGGCGACGCTGCCGGGCGTTGTGCCCTGGACGACGGCGCCGGCCTTGACGTCGGCCCTCTCGGCGGTCGCGTCGTCGAGCGGCGCGATCATGACGCCCAGGACGCCCCGTTCCTTGTCGGTCCGCCGCGCGATGTGGGGCTTGTCGGGCCGGTCGTCTCCTTTGCGTCCGGGGCGCGTGAAGGAGTAAACGCGCACCTGCGCCTCCTCGCCCGCTCCGACGTTCTTGCCGGGCTCGACCTCTTTGCCGTTGACCCACATGCGGACTTTGGGCTGCTCGCCGGGCTTCTCGGCGCGGGCCTCGACGCGGACGCGACACTGGGCGGACGAGACGCCGGCGTGCACCTTCTCGCCGCCCGGCCCGTCCGGGTCCATCAGGGCGTGGACGCTGATCTGGGCACCTGCACCACCCGGCACCGGCTCACCGGGCTTGACCTCTTTGCCGTTGATCCAGATGCGGACGGCCGGCTCCTCGCCCGGCTTCTGGGCCCGGACCTCGACCCGCATTTCGGGCTGCTTCGCCTCGGTCTCCTTGGCCTGAGCGGGAACCGCCAAGAGCGACGCCGCCAAAGCCACCATCACGCCACGAGCCCACTTGCCTTTCATCGTGTGCTCCTTTCCTTTTTCCATGCCACCTTCCATCATATCGCCCGGGAGCGGCGAATGAAACCAGTTTTGCTTTGGTTAGCCGTCACCGGTCGCCTTATAATCGCTTCATCTTAGACACGTCCGTCGGGCGGGGGTTTATGCGGCGAAGCGAACGGCCTTCCGCCGCCTTGGCCGCAGGGCGACGGGCGCGGCACCGACCGTGCGGCATCCTGGAACGGCTGGGTCGGAGGCAGCGTCGGGACATGGCTCAGGGCCTGGTGCGAATTATCGTGAACCCCATCTCGGGTCGCGGCCACGACGCCGGATTCGTCGCGGACCTGGTCCGTCACGTGTCGCTCCGTGGGTATCCGGTGGAGGTGATGCCGACGGATCACCCCGGCCACGCCCGTGAACTGGCCCGCGAGACGCCCGAAGCGGCGCGGTGCGTCGTCAGCATCGGCGGCGACGGCACGCACCGCGAAGTCCTCTCGGGGCTGGTGGGCCGGATCGTGCCCGTGTGCATCGTCCCTTCGGGCACCGAGAACGTTCTCGGCCGCACCTTCGGCCTGACCGGGACGCTCCGCGAGACGGCGGCGCTGATTCAGCACGGGCGTCCCCTGGGGCTGGACGTGGGCATGGCGGGCGAGTGGCCGTTCGTCATGTTCTCCGGCGTGGGATTCGACGCGGAAGTGACGCGGGACGTGCAGCGCCGGCGCCGCGGGCCCATTCTCCGGGCGACCTACTACGCGCCCATTGTGCGGGCGTTGTGGCATTACGGGTTTCCGCCCATCACGGTGAAGGTGGACGGCCGCCTGCTGACCGACGACGCGGGCGTCGTGTTCGTGGTGAACACGCCGCTGTATGGCGGGCGGTTGCGGCTCGCGCCCCGCGCAAGAGGCGACGACGGACTGCTGGACGTCCTGTGCTTCCGCACGCGGTCGAGGTGGCAACTGCCGCTGCACTACCTGCGGGTATGGCGGGGCACCCATCTTGACCATCCGCGTGTTGCCTACACGCAAGGGCGCCGCATCGAAGTGACGTGCGCCGAGCGCGACCTGCCCGTCCAGACCGACGGCGACGTGGTCGCGACGACGCCGCTCGTCTACACGGTTCAACCGAAGGCCGTGCGGCTGCTCGTGCGGCCGCCGTCAGAGAGACGACGTTCGTCGCGGGATGGTGCAGAATAGAGCCTATCCGAAGGGAGAGACCGATGGCAGAGCGAACGGCAACCGTGCGCGACCAGGTTCTGACGAGCGACCGACTCTTCCTCATCTCCGGGCCGTGCGTCATCGAGTCGGAGGACCTCTGCCGCCGCGTCGCCGAGCACATGAAAGCGGTGACCGGCCGCCTCGGCATGCCCTACGTCTTCAAGGCGTCGTACGACAAGGCGAACCGGACCAGCGGTTCAGCGTTCCGCGGGCCGGGTTGGGACGAGGGGCTGATGATCCTCCGGCACATCCGACAGGAGGTCGGCGTGCCGGTCCTGAGCGATGTCCACACGGTTGAGGAAGCCATGAAGGCCGGGAGCATCCTCGACTGCCTCCAGGTGCCGGCGTTCCTGTGCCGCCAGACCAACCTGGTGCAGGCGGCGGCCAAGTGGGGGAACGCGGTCAACTTGAAGAAGGGCCAGTTCCTCGCGCCGTGGGACATGAAACACGTCGTTGCGAAGGCCGAGGACGCCGGTGCCGCCAACATCCTGGTGACCGAACGCGGCGCGAGTTTCGGCTACAGCCGGCTGGTCTCCGACATGACGGCCATCCCGGCGCTGGCCGAACTGGGGCACCCCGTCGTGTTCGACGCGACGCACAGCGCCCAGGAGCCGGGCGGTCTGGACACGGCCACGGGCGGCAGCCGCGACGTGGCCGTGCTGCTCGCCAAGGCCGCCGTTGCCGCCGGGGCCGACGGCCTGTTCCTGGAAGTCCACCCCGACCCCGACAACGCCAAGTCCGACGGGCCGAACTCCATCGCCCTCACGGACGTCGAGGCGCTGCTGGAGACGTGCCTGGCAATCAGGGCGGCGGCTAACGTGCCTTTGTAGCGTCGGCCGGCGCGGGCGTAGATCTCGCCGTCGGCGACCCGAGGCGAAACGTGAAGTCGCCGCTCTTTTTCTGGTTGTCCCACGGTGCGCCGCCCTCGTCTTTCATGTCGCTGCCGATACTGTAGAAAACGACGGCGCCGTCCCTGATGACCATCCTGAGCGGCTTGCCATCGAACGGGTCGGGCGGAATAGCGGCAATGAACTTCGGCGTCAGTTCCTCGGGGGTTTTCGGACAGGCGCCCTTCTCGGCGCGATACCGCGCGGCAGCCAGGCCGAGGCGCGCCAGCCCGCGTCCGGCATCCGCCTGGGCAGCCTTCTCCGAGCATGCCGAGAGGGCCGGCAACAGAAGCGCGCTGATCAATCCCATCCTGGAACGATCGGTCGCGAGCCGAGTTTTGAGCGTCTCCCACTGCTCACGCGCTTTGTGGAAGGGTAAGGAAGTCAAGTTCTGGTAACCGCGCAGGCCGCTGCTGTAGAAATCGAGGTCGGCCGGAAGGAGGAAGACCCGCCAGACCATCAGGCCGAGCGACGCCCCCCCCGCAAACCTCATGCCTACGTCAGCGCCGCTGCCGAATATCTCTCTGAGTTCGTCGGCCGTTATCCGGTTCATGTCGGCAAAGACCGTCGTGCCGAACGCCTCTTCCATCCGAAAGGCCCGCCCGAGCGCATGGTTGTAGAACTGCGACCGGCGCAGCCTGACGCCAGACAGGTCGTCGGCTTTCACGTCGCCCGACTCCAGGACGCCTTCCAGCGTCTTCACGGCGGCCTGTTCCACGGCCATTGCCACGAGGACCGAGATCAGGAGCGGTTCGCTCTGAACGTGTTTGCCCATCCGGAAAATGGTCTGGATATCATCGAAAGCCGGGCGCGTCTTCCCTGCGGCGGCGCCGGCGCGGGCACTCAGCGCCAACAGATAGGCGGCGTTGCGGAAGTGCCCGAGTTCCGGCAGCAGCATCGAGATGCTCGGCCGGCCGTAGTCGCGGTCGAAGTAGCAGCCGGACATGGCCGCGGCCTCGCGCAGCAAGGCCAGGGCCGGTTCCTGCGTCTTGAGATACGCCAGCAAGGTGGGATCGGCAGGGTTAAGCGCGGCTGCGTCGTCCTGCCTTATCCAAGCGGTCCACTCCTCATCCCATTCAGGCGGCCGGTCTCCGGCCTGGTTCATGACGATGAACGCCTCGCGGTAGATGGGCGCGGCGTTCTCGGCGTCCGGCACGCGGGCCGGCGCCACCGACAAGGCGAGCGCACCCGCCTGAGAGCAAACGGCCTCCAGGCGGTTCTGCATCGCCAGGTCCATGTTCCAGAATGTCATGACGAACAGCACCGCGATGGCCGCGAGCGCCACCGCCAACTTGCCGCGCGGCCATGCCGACGCAGCCGGTACAGGCTCGGCGCCGCGGCGTCTGAGGCCGAGGCACGCAACACCCACAGCACCGCCGGCAATGAGAATCGTCCAGGAAACACCGTAGTAGAACCAGGTCGGTCCCATCCAGCGTATCAGCATCCCCATCGGGATCGTGAAGCAGACTCCCACGGCAAGCGGAAACAGAGCCGCCATCGCAATCAGGACGATCTGAAGCCAACGTCTCGTGAGCCTCGCCACGAGCGCCGTGATCGTTGCCACCAGAAGGCCAACTGCGGCCAGACCTTCGATCCACATCATTGCGTAACCCACGGTGCACCCTCCTTGAGTTCGTGGAGCAGGAGCGCGCCGGCGCCTCGGCCGGCCGGCTGCGGCGCGGGCACCAGCCGCGCACCGGCATGCAGGACGACCGCCTGGCGCCGTGCTTCCCGCTCGGGAAGAGACGGCACGAGTTCATGTATGCGGGCAGCCGTTTGCGCAACGGCCACGCCGTTGCCGGGCCCCCGGAGACGCCAACCGGGCGGATTGGCGGCACGCATCGCAACGTTCAGCCACACGAAGAGGACCGCAGCGGCGGCGACAGCGGCAAAATGCCACGTCTCCTTCTGCTGCCACCACGGTGTGCGGCCGGCGGCGAGTTCGCGGCGAACCGCTGCCATCACGCGGTCCCGGTGATCGCCCCTCGGCTCCACACGCGGCCGGGCGCTCAGGCGGGCCTCGATCTCTACCAAATCGGGCGGCAGGGGCGATGGTTCCATGGGTCTATCCTTTCAGGGCGTCGCGGAGTTTCTCGATGGCGTATCGGTAACGGCTCGCGGCTGTGTTCGCGCTGACGCCAAGGGTCTCGGCACATTCGGCGAACGTGAGGCCGCCGTCAACGTGCAGTGCGACGATCTCGCGCTGCGCGGCCGGCAGCGATGCCAGGGCACGTTCAAGGCGGACGGCGTCGTCGAACGTCTCTTCGTGCGGCGTCTCGTGAGAAGCAGGCATAGGGCGAAGCGGCTGCCGACGCTGCTGCTGTGCTCGTCGGATGGCAGCACGGCGCAGCGACGCGAAGACGTACGCCTTGAGGTTACGGACCGTCCGGAGGTGCTCCCCTGCCCGCACGAGCGCGACGAATACGTCCTGGACGGCATCGTCCGCCTCCTCCCGAGAACCGGCGATGGCGACGGCCACCCGGAACAGCGCGGCACCATAGCGGTCGTAGAGGGCGGCGTAGGCGTTCTCGTCTGCGGCGGCGAGGCCCTCTATGAGTTCCGCGTCCGGCGGTGGCGTCATCGCTGGCTCCACCCTTGAAGAGGCGACGGGGGGCGAGGTTCGTCTACGAAAATCGCCGAACCCGGCGGCGGAAGCAACGGGAATCCGTACGCCGGGGGCCACCTTCTTGGGATGCTCCTCAGCGCAGGGGCTTGTGGCCGAGGCGGCGGCGGATGCGGTTGGCGGCGTCCAGAAGGTCGGCATCCAGCAAGAGGAACTTGGTGAGGGAGGCTGTGGAGACGCCGAGGCGGCCGGCGGTCTCGCTCGCCTTCCCCTGGTCGGCATCGAGGTGGTCGAGGATCTCGGCGGCGGCCACGAGGTAGGCAGCGCTTCTTTGGCTGACGCGCGGCCACGCGGAGTCATCGAGGGCGGCCCGCAGCGCGTCGGACGGCGCGCACGGGGCTTCGCGAACTTCCAGCGCGATGGCCTTGCGGAGCCGTTTGATCGCCCGGCGGCGGTTCTCGTGCTGGCTGCGGCGTTCGGTGGCGGTCACGACCACGCCCGTCGGCCTGTGCGTCAGACGGACAGCCGAGTCGCGCTTGTTGCGATGCTGGCCGCCAGGGCCGGAACCGCGGTACGTCTCGACCGTACATGCGGCAAGGAGTTTGTCGTCGGGCTGCGTCAGGTACGTGTTGCGCTGGATCGTCATGGGCGTACCGAAAACAAGCCGTGCATGAGTCAGCCGCCGTGGCAGGCCCGGCGCGATTCGTCTCGCGGGCGCCTATGCGTTGCCTTCGGCGAGGCCTTCGCCCGTCAGGTAGGCGTAACTTTCGACGACGGCCTCGACCATGTCGGTGGCGCAGTCGTCGAGTTCAACGATGAGCCATTCAAGGACCTGGGGGTCGGCGGCCGCGATGCACTCGGGGGTAGGCATCTTGCCCTTGCCGACGGCGGTCTGCGGCTCGCCTTCGATAAGGGGCCCGTCCTTGACGTGGAGGCACGGGATGCGGGAGGCGTGCCTGGCGACGAGTTCGGGCACGTCCACGGCGCCGAAGTTGGCGGCCCAGTAGATGTCGGTCTGCGAGAAGACCTCCGGCGCCAAGTCCAGGAGCGCTTCCAGGCCCAGCCGGCCGTCCACGTCGTTCATCTCCCACCAGTGGTTGTGATAGCCCAGGCGCAGACCATGGGGCCGGATGAGTTCGACGGCCTCGTTGAAGCGGTCGGCCACGGCCTTGATCCGATCGAGCGTGCCGAACTCGTCGCGTCCCGCACCGGTGATGACCATCTCGCAGGCGAGGGCGCCGGCCGTCTCGACGACCTCCTGGAGGTTCTCATTCGTCGGCAGCGGCCCGTGCGATGAGGAGCAGACCACGCCGAGGTCATCGAGGATGCTGCGAATTTCCTCGGGCGTGTGTCCGTGCAGGCCGGCGGGTTCGACACCCTTGTATCCAACGTCGGCCACCTTCTTCAGGACGCCGATGAAGTCCTCGGCGGCCGCTTCGCGCAGGGTGTACAGTTGCAAACTGATCGGTTTCATGGGTTCTCCTTGCGCCCCGCCGGGTGGGGCCCTCTTCGGTGAAAAAGGACGTTGCTCCGTTCCCTTGCGGGCGTATTATAGCACCGCGCGGGTAGCCCGCAATCGTTTGCGTGATGAAAGCCGCGACATGGATGCCCACACGCTGGAACGGTTGGAGTTCGAGAAGGTCCTCGGCCGGATCGCGGGCCTGTGCATGCTCTCGCTCGGGGCCGAGGGCGCCCGGGCCCTGCGCCCGACGGACGACCTGGCGCGCATCAAGACGCGGTCGCAGCGGATTGCCGAGGGCGTGGCCGTCCTTGCCGAGGGGCACGACTTCGCCGTCGAGCGTTTCGACGATCCCAAGGCCCTGCTCGACCGGGCACGAATCGAAGGCACGGCCCTGCGGCCGGACGAACTCCAGACCGTGGCAGCCGTCCTGCGGAACGCCCGCGACCTCCAGAAGGCGTTCAGCCAGAGGGGCGCGGCACCGTCGCTCACGAAACTGTCGTTCGACCTTGCGCCGAATCCCGACCTCCTGAAAGAGATCGACCGCTGCATCGAACCCGACGGCACGCTGGCCGACGATGCGTCGCCGGAACTGAAGCGCCTCCGCCGCGAGGTGGCCGCACTCCAGGACCGCATCCGAACGCGGCTCGAAGCCCTCATCGCCAGTTCCGACCTCCAGCCGTTCCTGACGGGCGACTACGTGACGCAGCGAAACGGCCGCAATGTCGTCCCCGTCCTGGCCACGCAGTCGGGCCAGGTGCCGGGCATCATTCACGACCGTTCCGACACGGGGCACACGGCGTTCGTCGAGCCGACCTTCGTGGTCGAGATGGGCAACGACCTGCGGGGTCTCGCCGCGGACGAGGAGCGCGAAGTGCAGCGTATCCTGCGCGAGTTGACCGACGGCGTCCGTGCCCACCTGGAGCCGCTGCGGCTGACGGTCCGGACGCTCGTTCAGTTCGACCTGCTGCGCGGGTGCGCGCGGTACGCCGCCGCCCGCAAGATGACGCGGCCGGTCTTCTCGGCCGACGGCGTGCTGCGGTTCGTCGGCGGTCGGCACCCGATCCTGGAGGACGCGCTCGCGGCAAGCGACGAGGCGGTCGTGCCGCTCGATTTTACCCTCGGCGGTCCCGTCCGGACCATCGCCATCACGGGGGCAAACGCGGGGGGCAAGACGGTGGCCCTGAAGACGATCGGCCTTCTGTGCCTCATGGCCCAGACCGGCCTGATGGTGCCGGTCGAGGACGGGTCAACCTTCGTCCCCCTGCGACAGGTGCTCGTCGATATCGGCGACGAGCAGAGCATCGAGGCAAACCTCTCGACCTTCTCCGGGCACATCCAGCACATCCGCGATGTCCTGGAGGTGGCCGACGACGCGACCCTTGTCCTTCTGGACGAGATCGGCGCGGGCACCGACCCCGTCGAGGGCGGCGCCCTGGCCTGCGCCATCATCAGTGCCCTGCACGGGCGCGGGGCGATGACCGTCGTGACGACGCACCTCGGGCAGGTCAAGGGGTTCGTCCACGAGCAGGACGGGATGGAGAACGCCGCCGTCCAGTTCGACCCCGACACGCTGAGCCCCACGTACGAGTTGATCGTCGGCCGGCCGGGGGCCAGCCATGCCCTGCAGATAGCCCACCGGTACGGCCTCCCACAGGAGGTCCTCACAAGCGCCGAGGAACTGATCGATTCCGACGCCATCGAGATGGAGGGGCTTCTGGCGCGGCTGACGGCGTCGCTCAAGAAGGCCGAGGCCGACGCCCACAAGGCCCGGCGCGAACGGGCCGACGCCGAGAAGGCACGCAAAGACCTCGCCAGGCAACTGGCGGACCTCAAGAAAGAGCGGAAGGAGTCGCTGCGTCGCGCCGTCGAGGAGGCCCAGGGGCTCGTGGAGAACACGCGGCGCGAGATGCAGCGTGCCCTCGACGAGGCCCGCCGCGCGGGCGCCGACGCTGCCGACACCAAGCACCTGCGCCGCGAAGTCGAGGACAAACGCGACCGGTTCAAGAAGAAGTCGCGCGAACTGGCACCGGCGCGGCGGCCGCCGCTTGCCCTGGACAAACTGCGCGCCGGGCAAGTCGTGTACGTGGAAACGATGCACCGGCACGCCAGGGTGAGCCGGATCGACCTCAAACGCCGCAAGGTCACGCTCGACGCCGGGGGTCTGGCCATCGAGGCCGACGCGGAGGCCATCCGGAAAGCCGATGCCGACGCCGGCAAGGTCGAGGCAGCCCCCCAGCACGAGGGCAGGACGGTCGTCGAGCGCTCTCGGGCAGCGGTGGCGCCCGAACTCAACCTCCGGGGCATGCGCGTCGATGAAGCGATGCGGGCCCTCGACCAGTACCTGAACGAGGCGTGCGTGGCCGACCTGGGCTCGGTCCGCATCATTCACGGGCACGGGACAGGGGCCCTGCGAGAGATGGTCCAGCGAGAACTCAAGGGTCACCCGCTGGTCGAGTCGTTCCGATACGGCGAGTGGGGCGAAGGCGGCCGCGGGGTAACCGTCGTCGTGCTCAAATAGCAGCGCGGCGCCCCGATGTCTCGAAACGCCGCGCACCGCGCCCGCAGGGGCACAGCGTCCTGCGTCCCTGCGTCCCCGCGGTAGACTCGGGCAGCGCTGGGCGCCACCCGATGTCCGTCGATTTTCGTGTGCCCTTGCCGCTTACCGCTTACGGCGGATCAGCGTGAACACACCGCCAACCGCCAAGAGACCCAGTGTGGCGGGCTCCGGGATGCACCACGTGTCGACGACGAGTTCGTCCACGTTGATGGTCCCGCCCAGGATAAACCGCTCATCCGGCGGGTTCCAGGGGAGTTCCCAATAGTAGACGGTCACCCGCCAACTGAGCGGGTTGGCAACGTCAAGCGTGACCTCTTCCATGGGCAGAGGGTCCTCCAGGGGCGCCGGGTCGAGGAGGAGAAACTTGGGGACTTCACCCTCGTCCTGCGGCCGCCACGTCAATTGCATCCAGATCATCTTGATGTTCTCAGGCCTCGGATCGTGGTTGTCAACGATCACGTCGATGGTACCCGAGAGCGGGATGACGCCGAAGGCGTCCTCATCGAATTCCATCCATTGATCCCATGGCGCCGGCCCGGGCTCCCAGATCAACTGCGTGCTGGGCAGCCACGGCTGGCCACCGGGTGGCGAGCCGTCCGGCGGGATCGGCATCCCCGGCCCGGTGATGGCCGGATCCGGATCGTTGAACTCCCAGACCTGCGACGTGGTGCTCCTTTGGCCCCGCCAAGGCGGCGGCCGGAGGTCTTCGGCCAGTGCCGAAGCCGCAAGCAGCAGCATCGCACTGCCGACAACAGCGATTCGTCTCATATCGGTCTCCTTCAAACAGGGGTCGCGCGAGATGGCCACCGCCACGGTGTTCCGAGGCGGTGCCCCACGTCGACCGATTCGCAAAGCCTTCCCAACTCGGTGCGTCTCGACTTGGTCCAAACAGAAAGGGCCCGGCCCCACGCTGGGCCTGACCCTCCATACACGTTGTCCGTCCGTCTATGCCCGTACAACCTCAGCCGTCCGTGACGGCTACCGACTACCGCTCGCCTCGTCGAATCGCCTAGCGCGACCTGCGGCGAACGAGCATCATCAGGCCGCCGACCGCCAAGAGACCCAGTGTGGCCGGCTCCGGGATGCACCACGTGTCGACGACGAGTTCGTCCACGTTGATGGTTCCACCGATGACGAAGGTCTCCTCCGGCGGGTTCCAGTCGAGTTTCCAGAAGTAGGTGGTCTCGCGCCAGTGGAGCGGATCAAGAGGATCACCCAGAGGGATCTCTTCGATGATCTGCGGCGGATTTACAGGCTCCGGATCAAACCAGATGAACTCGGGGAATTCGCCCTGATCCTGCGGCCGCCACGTCAGTTGGACCCAGATCCACTTCTCGTTCTCGGGCTTCGGGTCGTGGTTGTCCACCAGGACGTCGATGATGCCCGACAGCGGGATGACGCCGAAGGCGCCCTCATCGAATTCGTACCAGTGATCCCACGGCGGCGGCCCCACGTCCCAGATCAGGTAGGTGCTGGCCAGGAACGGCTGCCCGCCGGCTGCCGGCCCGTCCGGCGGGACAATCTGCCCCGGCCAGATGTTCGGGTCGTTGAACTCCCAGACCTGCGACGTGGTGCTCCATTCGCCACGCCACCACGGCGGCTGGAGGTCTTCGGCCAACGCCGAAGCCGCCAGCAGCAACATCACACTACTCGCAACGGCAATCCGTTTCATCCCAGATTCCTCCCACTTAGGCCCGGCGGAATGATATGCGGCTGAGCAAACGCTCAAGCACCTCTTTCACCCGTCCGGCCGGTTCCAGGAACGTCGAGCACTCCACGGCCTGCGGTTTGAACCAAGCAAGAAGGGCTCGGCCCCACGCTGGGCCTGACCCTCCACGCGCGTTGTCCGTCCGTCTATGCCCGTACAACCTCAGCCGTCCGTGACGGCTACCGACTACCGCTCGCCTCGTCGAATCGCCTAGCGCGACCTGCGGCGAACGAGCATCATCAGGCCGCCGGCCGCCAACAGACCGAGTGTGGCGGGCTCCGGCATGCAGACTGTATGGACGACGATCTCTTCGATGTTCGTGCAATGGATCATGCCGAATTCGAGCCACTCGCCGTCCGGATTGGGACGGATCTCATTGACTCCGTTGTACGTATACCAGCCGCTCGTCCCGTCGCCATGCGCCGTTTGCGGGGGGTTCCCAGGTCCGGATGTGCCGGGCGGCTCCGTGGTGGGCGAGTTCCCTTG
>Ga0114930_10002804_pt1 | contig 15585 bp, 8 predicted proteins | sample AnhtaG_FD_87300 | JGI IMG/M metagenome (GOLD analysis project Ga0114930, IMG submission 87300) | Deep subsurface microbial communities from Anholt, Denmark to uncover new lineages of life (NeLLi) - Anholt_01485 metaG | ecosystem: Environmental > Aquatic > Marine > Oceanic > Sediment | place... | reverse complement strand
GTCATCCTGCGGGAGGTGGAGGGGCCGCCCACCGAGTGGGCGTCTCCGTTGGCAGTTTTTGAGGCTACATACCGGCACGAGCAAAGGGTTACGGGCCTGATCCACGACCTCGTGAGCGTAGCCCTCGGCGAACGGGACGACGCCACGAATACCATGCTCCAATGGTTTGTGAAGGAACAGGAGGAGGAAGAAGAGTCGGCGGATGCCGTGGTGCAAAAGATCAAGCGCGCCGGCGATTCCAGGGACGGGCTGCTTGCCGTTGATCGCGAGCTGGCCAAGCGGACGTTCGCCATGGCTCCCGGGACAATGGAAGGACGAGCGCAATGAGCAGCGGGTCGGATGACAAGTCGGCAAGGCTTCCGGCGGCTCTGCGGGCGGCTCTCGATTTGGAGCAGCGGGGGCATGACTATTACCGGGAGACGGCGTCCCGCGCCGAGAACCCTCTCACCCTAACGGTGTTCTCCGGTCTCGCGGACGAAGAACTCCAGCACATGAAGCGGATCAGTGAACTGTACGAACACGGTGGATCAGCCCCGATGACTTCATCAATCCCCGGGGGCTCACCGGAGAGCGCCGTCAAGCGGGTTTTCGAGCGGTTCGCCGAGCAGGAGCGGACGGCATGGGAGCTTGATAACGAGTCTGCCTACGAGTATGCGATGGAACTGGAACGGCAATCATACGCGCTGTACGACAGGCTGGCAAATGAAAGCGAGAACTCTGCCGAGGCGGAGTTCTTTCGGAACTTGGCGGGGCAGGAAAGCCAGCATCTCACGGCCCTCGAGAACGTGTTAAACTACCTGCGACATACCGGAGACTGGTTTGCCGCTGAGGAGAGCCGGGTCTGGAACTGGATGAACATGTGACGAGCGCGATGTATCGAGATCGTCTAACTCATGGCGTACCGATTCTCGTTCCGCCTGGCCCGCAGCGATGCCCTGGCTTCACCCTGGTATGAGCTGCATCTGCGAAGAGGAAACTATGGTGCTCAAGGCGCTTGCGCTTGGATGTATGATCGGAATGATCGCTCTTACCTCCCTCCCGGTGGCTGCACAGCCGAGGGTGAGGGACCAGGTCACCATTGAGTCTTCCGCTGAGGGAAAGCGCTACCTCGCATATGGCGGACGCCCTCTCCTCGCCTTCGGACCGGGCGACGAAAGTCGGCTCATCTCACGAAGCGACTTCGCTGCGACCCGACGGTGGGCAAAATGGCAGCGAGATAACGGCATGAATCTGGTCCGCGCCTACCCCACCTCCGTCCCGCTTCCGGATGCGCTCCATCCATTCAAGATGAAAAACGGCAAGTGGGATGTTGACGCCTGGAACGACGAGTACTTCCGCAACATGAGCCGCTATGTGTCGGTGCTGGAGGAGTACGGGATCATGCTGCACCTCCAGGTCTGGCAGATTTGCTGGTTCAAGGAGGACCGCCCGGACCGGTGGGCCCGGAACTACCTGAACCCCGCCAACAACTGCAACGAGTGGACGCGCGCCTACCCCCATGGCCGCGACTACATGAACGCCCCCGCCGACACGCCCGCCGGCAGACATCGCAGGCAATGGGTGATGCGCGTCCTGGATGCGGTCAAGGGACACGGGAACGTCTGGATAGATGTAATCAATGAGCTCGGGAACGCCGGCATCGGCGACTTCGCCTGGGCGCACGACGTGGTCTCCTGGATCCGCGAATGGGAGGACAAGAACGGCCAGAAGCTGCTCGTCGGGGTGGACATGTGCTCTTTCGATCCTCGGCAGTTCGGCGCCTTCGAGAAAGACTACGACCTCTTGATATTCAACGAACTCCACCGCGACGAGGCGCTGGCCGCCATAAAGGCTTTTCGCAAGCCGGCCGCGAGCGTCCGCTCGAGCGACGGGAGCAACATGCCCGGCGACTACATATTCACCTTGCCCGGCACGATGACCCCCGAACACCAGACCAGGTATCGCACGCTTTGCTACCGCAGCGTGTTCAGCGGGCTGCAATCCATCGGCGCCTATTGGAAGCCCGAGGTATCAGAGGCCGACTATGCGGACATGAAAGATTGGCCGGCGTATGCGAAGGCGCTGCGGAAGTTCTGGGAAAAGATCGGCCGGTTCTGCCCCGAACTCACCGTGGATGACTCTATTGTGGACGGGGCGATCACGTCCTTCGCATACGGCTTGAAATCCGACCGCCTGTACTGCGTGTACCTCGAATGCGGCCCCGCGGCGGCAGGCAAGCAGTATCCGGCTTCGATGCTCCGGATCACCTGCCCGTTCCGCGACTTCCGGATCGAGATCTTCGACCCGCGGACGGGGAAATCCACGCCTGGAAAGGGAACCAAGGCGAACGGCCAGATCGCCCTGCAGCTCCCCGGGTTCATGGAGGACCTCGTCGTCATGGTGTGGAGGCGCGGGCGAATGTAAGGAACCCTCCCGGTAGCCGCAGCTCTTTATGGCTGCGGTGCATGATTTCATCCGCAGGCTGTCCCGCCTCCGGACGGGATCCCGCAGTAGGCGGGAAAGACCTGCGGCTACCGTGGCGTGTTGCGGGTGTCCCTGGTAGCCGCAGGTCTTTACGGCTGCGGTGCATGATTCGGTCCGCAGGCTGAAGACCTGCGGCTACCGTTCCGGTCGCGCACAGGCCGGGCGGCGAGGAGATCAGGGATTGTGCCGAACGAGCGAATTACCGACAAGGATCATACCTATACCCGACCTTCTCGGCCCCGAGAGCGGCGACATCGCCTGCCGGCCGAATGCTATCGCGGTCGGCAGAGAGTAGCCTTTACCATATGCGGTGCCATCGACTGTATGAACTTGGCCGACAAAAGTGTCTTCAGCCATCTTCGCGCATGGCTCGCCGACTCATGGGCCAAACATGATGCCGATATCGTAGCGCTGACTGCTATGTCCGATCATGTACATGCACTACTTGAGGGTTGCACAGACGATGCAGATGTACTCAGCGCCGCAAAACTTTTCAAGCAGAGATGCGGATTCCGGAGCAAAAAGCGTTTCCCGCATCTTCGCTTACAGAAGGATTTCTACAATCACATACTGCGTGACGAAGAGGATTTCCCGAAGCATGTATATTACCTGCTGAACAATCCGGTCAGAGCAGGACTCGCGACTGGCTGGGACGAGTACCCGTACAGCTTTGTTCGAGATGATTTGCGGGACCAACTAACGCACGGGTAGGCGCAGCTCTTTATGGCTGCGGTGTACCATTTCATCCGCAGGCTGAAGACCTGCGCCTACCGTGGCGTGTTGCGGGTGTCCCTGGTAGCCGCAGCTCTTTATGGCTGCGGCGTACCGTCTCATCCGCAGGCTGAAGACCTGCGGCTACCGTTCTTGCTTCAGTGTCTCCAGCATTGCGAGCAGGTTTTCCTCGGGTGTCTGACCAACGATCAAGTTCGAGCAGCCCACGATGATGCTGCCGTACTCCTTGGCCGCCTCGATACACGAGAGCGTCTCCGCCACCACTTCCTCAGTTGTCCCACGGTGAAGCGTATGCGAGCTGATGTTCCCAATCAGGGTGAGGTGAGGGTAACGCTCGCGAAGGAGCTTGAGGTCCATCCCGGCCCGTCGGTCGATCTCATAATAACCGTCCACGATCGGGAACAGGTCATCGGCTATCGGCCACAAGTTCCCATCGCTCGCGAAGAAGTAGTACTTACCGAGGGCGCGGCATGCATCCACGATCCGCTTCAAGTTCGGCACCATGATTTCACGGAAGGCTTTCGGTGAATAGATCGGGCCGTGGTTGGTGGCCATATCTCCCCCGCCGAGCATAACGCGCACATCCAAGTCCGCGTACGAACCGATCCTCCGAAGCACGTACTCGGTCTGAGCGTCGACCAGCCGTTTCACCAGGGCCGGGTCAGCCGCAACCATCTCGATCCACGCCTGAGAGCGGTTGGGAACGGCGATACCGACGCCCAGGCCTGGCACCGCGCGCTCGCCCCGGTAGACTTTCAGCGCCTCAACAACGTCCTGGTATAGAAGCTCCGTCTTTGGGTCGTAGCTGTCGAGACGCTCCACCAGTAGTCCGACCTCGGCTTCCAGGTCTTCCACCGTCGTCTCGACCTTCGGGTGCCGGTCCACCGTCTGGTAGAGTTCCGTGCCGGGGTCGAAGCGCATCACCCGCCAGGAGCGTTCGGGGTCCCCGTAGAGAAAGGTATGTTCGTCTATCCGCCTGGCGGGTTTCTCGTTCAAGCGCCAGTACCACGGCCGCACGAGGTCGGTGTCCAGCACCTCGGGGAGTTCCAACGTATCCCTCCGCGTACGCTCGAGGAACTCGCGATGGGCGTCCTCACCGTTCCACAGGGCGACGGCTTCGCGCCACTGCTGGATTCCGCCGCCAACGTATGCCTCCCGTCCCAACACGATGGACGCCATGCGGGAGGAGATCGAGGCGTGGTAGATCGGGACGCGGTCCACCGGCCTGTGCTCGCAGGGTGCGATTACGCGTGCGTTGGGCGTCATTGAATACTTGCCTCCGTCATAATTGCAATACGCCGCGGGCGCTGAGTCGTCCTTCGCGGATGAGGGCCAGAGGGCACGAGGTTTCCGCGTTCCTTTGTCTAACTACTCTGATGAGTCAAGACGCTTTTTTCTGGGAGGGAGCTGTCTCAACCATGCTGATCGACGTTCACGCGCACGTGACGCCCACCAAGACCGTCGCGAGAGCAAACGGGTCGACTTACCCGACGCCGGAGGAACTCCTTGCCAAGTTGGATGCGGCGGAAATAGACAGGGCGGTTCTATTGCCCCAGGCAAGTCCGGAATGCGGTGACCGCAGAGTATCGACCGAGGAGGTCTTGGAGATCTGCGCGCGGTATCCCGGACGGTTCATACCGTTCTGTAATCTCGATCCGCGGATGGTGAGCAACAGCCCGGACGCAGACTTTATGCCGCTTATCGAGTACTACAAGAACGCCGGCTGCAAGGGTGTCGGCGAACTTACGGCGAATCTCGCGTTCGACGATCCGCTCGTGTTGAACCTTCTCGGGCAGTGCGAGGCGGCCGGCATGCCGATACTCTTTCACATGGGCCCGCGGTTCGGCGGATGTTATGGGTTGGTAGACGACCTGGGGCTCCCCAGGCTGGAGGGGGTCTTGCAGAGGTTTCCGAATCTTACAATCATGGGCCACTCCCAGCCCTTCTGGTCGGAGATCAGCTCAGACGTCACAGCAGAAACGCGGAACACATATGCGCCGGGCAAAGTGACGCCCGGCCGGGTGCCGGAACTGCTGCGGAAGTATCACAATCTCCACGGCGATCTCTCCGGTGGCAGCGGATTCAATGCCGTCAGCCGCGATCCGGAGTTCGGATATCAGTTCCTGGAAACCTTCCAAGACAAACTTCTGTTCGGCACCGATGTCTGGGCGCCGCACAATGAAACGCCGCTCGTCGGATTCTTGCGCGATGCGGCCGGACAAGGGAAGATCACGCAGGAGGCATTCGAAAAGATCAGTTGGCGAAACGCGGACCGGATCCTGGGATTGGGGCTGGGCGACTGACGAGTTGATTTGGCCGGCTTTGGCAACTGTTTTGGTGCGGGAGTTCCGATGCCGCCGGAAATGGGTGCATTCCGGCAGCAGGGCCTGTCGTCGCCGTGCAAACCTGTAGCGCAGCCCTTTATGGCGTTTGGATCTTGGGATGCAAACGGGGACAAGCCCCTAGGCTACTGTTGGGATGGTTCACAAATGCGGCCTAGAACATGTTTCAAAAGTGCTGTACCGCCCTTCGATACGCCCTTCGATACGCCCTTCGATACGCTTCGCTACTCAGGGCTACTCAGGGCTACTCAGGACTGAGGGATTATGCGGCTCCGATTGCCCTGAGTGTTCGCCGTAGCCTACTACTCTGCGAAGCGCTGCGTAGCACGAGGCAGAGTAGCAAGGGCCAAAACTGACTTTTGAAATCACTTCTAGTGCCCGGCGTCCTGATGCGCCGCACGCTTTCCACTTGACCTAAGATGCTTAGAGCGAAGACTGCAACGAAGCCACGCATAGGAAAACTGGCCCGGAAAGAGGCCTTCGACTGCTATATGTTCATATCGCCGTGGATCATTGGTTTCCTGATATTCGCTCTGGGGCCAATGCTCTACTCGATCGGCCTGAGCTTCTGCAAGTGGGACATCTTCACTCCGGCGGAGTTTGTTGGCCTGGCGAACTACAAGAAGCTTGCCGCCGATCCGTTGTTCGTGAAGTCCATCGGCAACACGCTGTTCTACACGGCGTTCGCGGTTCCGTTGGGGATCACCGGGGCCCTCGGTCTGTCCATGCTCCTCAATCAGAAGATCCGTGGGATCACCATCTACCGGACGATCTACTACCTGCCGGCGGTGGTGAGCGGCGTGGCTGTGGCTCTGCTGTGGCGCTGGATATTCAACTACGAGTATGGCGTGCTCAACGCCATTCTGGGCGATGTGTTCGGGATTGTAAACCCACCCGAATGGCTCGGGAGCGAGTTGTGGTCGAAGCCTTCGCTGATCTTGATGAGTCTGTGGGGGATCGGCGGCGGGATGATCATATTCCTTGCCGGGCTTCAGGGTATTCCCGAGCAGCTCTACGAGGCGGCGGAGATTGACGGGGCCAACGTCCTCGAGCGATTCCGGCACATCACCATCCCGATGCTCAGCCCTGTGATCTTCTTCAACCTTATCATGGGCATCATCGGAAGCTTCCAGGTGTTCGTCCAGGTCTACATAATGACGAGCGGCGGGCCGTCGAACTCGACGCTGTTCTATGTACTGTATCTCTTCAACAACGGTTTCCAGTTTTTCAAAATGGGGTACGCGTCGGCCCTGGCCTGGGTGTTGTTCGTCATCGTGCTGGCCGTGACGGTGGTGCAGTTCAAGCTGGCCGGACGGTGGGTTTACTACGAAGGAGTCAAGTAACATGGCCGTCAAGCATCTCGACCGAGTGAGGCCCGGGCGGGCCAAGCGTATCCGGCGGGGCCTCGTGGCGGGGATCACACACCTGACATTGGTCGCGGGCGCCGGGATCATGCTCATCCCCTTTTTCTGGATGGTTTCCACTTCGCTCAAGGTGCCGAATCAGGTCCTGATTCAGCCGATCAAATGGATTCCCGATCCCATCGTCTGGAGCAATTATGCCAAGGCGCTCACCGTGCTTCCTTTCGGGCTATACTTGAAGAACACCGTCGTCATCACGGGACTCGTCATGGTGGGTACGATCCTCTCGAGCGCCGCCTGCGCCTATGGGTTCGCACGCTTGAGGGCCCCCGGACGGGACGTGCTCTTCATCGTTCTGCTTTCGACGATGATGCTGCCCGGGATTGTGACCATGATCCCGACCTTCCTGATCTTCCGCTCACTCGGATGGATAGACACGATCAAGCCGCTCACCGTGCCGGCGTTCTTCGGAACCGCGTTCTTCATCTTCCTGCTCCGGCAATTCTTCCTCACCATACCCGTCGAACTGGAGGACGCCGCTCGGATCGACGGGGCGACGCCGGTGGACATCTTTACCAGGATCATGCTTCCGCTCGCAAAGCCGGCGCTGGCGACTGTGGCGATCTTCACCTTTATGGGCACGTGGAACGATTTCATGGGCCCGCTGATCTACCTGAACTCGGAGGATAAGTTCACGCTGTCGCTCGGGCTGGCGTCGTTCCAGGGGCTGTACGGCACCGACTGGCACTACATGATGGCGGCGTCGCTTGTTGTAATGAGCCCCATCGTAGTCCTCTTCTTCATCGGCCAGCGATACTTCGTACGCGGCATCATCACCACCGGGATCAAGGGATAAGCTGGATTTGGGAGTGCGGATTGGGGAGCAGAGCCACTGCTAGCCCGTACCGACGGCCTCTGCAAACGACAACGGTGTCCTCCCACGCCGGGTGCAATACGGGCGAGCGCACACCCGGGGCTTGAAGGTTTGCTATTGCCAGCCCTGTCCGCAGGTAAATTTACCAGTTTTTTGCATGTGGCTTGACTTGCGGACAAGTGGTGCTTACAATGCGTAAAGCGACCAAATCAGTGATTGGTTACCTCTACCCACTACATCTTTGATCTTTGCCTGGAAACATAAGACGACCCAGCTCTTGGTTAGGAGGAAAACTAGATGGGGCCATATGTTAGGTTGCAGGTTACGTTAGCTGTGGCAATAGCGATGCTGGCGCTGGCGCTGCCGCCGACCGCTTCTTCCGCCGAGTACGTTACCAGAGATACCTCACGGGGAGGCGCAGGTGCCGGCCAACTCGAAGTCCAATATCGGCCTGATAGGTTTCTGATGAAGCCGAAGAAGGGGCTGGCGCCCTCCACACTGGCGAATGTGCATGCGGTGAATCGAGCCCAGGTGCTGCGCACGTTTGACAGAATCGGCGACCTACAGGTAGTCCGACTGCCGGCGGGGGCCGACGTCATGGACTTCATCGCCAGATACCAAGAGACCGGGTTGTTCGAGTACGTCGAGCCCGATTACATAGTTCATGCCCTGGTCACGGAGCCGGACGACCCGTACTATCAGGACGGCACGCTGTGGGGGTTGAACAACACGGGCCAAAATGGCGGCACCGACGACGCCGACATCGACGCTCCTGAGGGCTGGGACATTATTTACGATGCTTCCAACGTCGTCGTGGCGGTTATCGACTCGGGTGTGCGCTATACGCACGAGGACCTCGCCGACAACATGTGGGAGAACCCTGGCGAGATACCAGGCAACGGAGAAGACGACGATCAGAACGGTTACATTGACGATGTCTACGGCATCAACGCCATCACCGGTTCCGGCGACCCCATTGATGACTTCGGCCACGGTACGCACTGCTCGGGAACTATCGGTGGGGTCGGCAACAACGGCCTGGGAGTTGCGGGTGTCGCGTGGCAGGTCCAAATCATGGCGTGCAAGTTCCTGGACGCCTGGGGTTCCGGTTCCACGTCCGGCGCGATCGAGAGCATCGACTACGCTCGCGCAATGGGTGCGGACATATTGAGCAACAGTTGGGGCGGTACCAGTTACTCGCAGGCGCTCAAGGATGCGATCGCCAGTATTCGCGATGATGGCATTATCTTTGTTGCCGCCGCAGGCAATTCTACTGAGAATATCGACCTCATTCCCCATTATCCCTCGGGCTACGACCTTGATAACGTTGTGTCTGTAGCCGCCACCGATAGGAACGATGCGTTGGCGTCATTCTCGAACTACGGCCCTTGGTCGGTTGATCTCGCTGCTCCGGGTGTCGACATCACCTCGTGCATAAATGACTCCGACTCATCATACTTGGAGGCCCAGGGCACCTCCATGGCTGCCCCTCACGTTTCCGGCGTCTTCGCCTTGCTGAGGGAGTGGTATGACGAGGACACCTACCTACAGCTGATCGGTCGTCTACTCGAGGGCACTGACGAGCTGCCCAGCTTACTGGGCAAGTGCCAAACCGACGGACGGCTCAACCTGCACAAAGCGCTTGCGGTGGTTCCCCCCGATCTTTACGTCATGCCCCGCGGTGACCTTAGCTTTGGGGGAATCGTGGACGGACCTTTCCGCGACCCGCAAACCTACACATTGGTCAGCTTTTCCGACGTGAATCTGGACTGGACCGCTACGAATACAGAGGACTGGCTGACTGTGTCTCCTTCAAGCGGTACGTTAGGAGCCGGGGGATCCGCCGTGGTAACAGTTTCGATCAACGAGAACGCCGAAACTTTGCCCGCCGGCACCTACAACGACGTAATCACCTTTACGAATCTTACCAGCGGCAGCGGAGACACTACACGTGACGTCGTTTTGACAATAGGCCCCATCCATGTGAAGCCTGACGGAGACGATGCGAACGATGGGAGCAGCTGGGCTCTTGCGAAGCGCACGGTGCAGGGCGCCTTGGATATCGCGAATTCGGGTCAGGAGATCTGGGTGGCTGCGGGAACTTATGAAGAATGCATATTACTGAAAAGCGGAGTTGGCCTGTACGGAGGATTTGCCGGGATCGAAACGTCGCGGGAACAGAGAAACCCGGCGGTGAATGTCACAATTTTGGATGCCGACGAGTTCGACACCACAGTGTACGCACCTGCATTTACGGAGTCCGCTGTGATCGACGGCTTCACCATACAGGACGGAAGAGGCCACTACATCGGGGTCTTCTTCGGTGGTGGCATCTATTGTCAAGCCTCAGTCCTAACGATCGCCAACAATATCATTACCGGGAATTACGCGGAATACGGCGGCGGTATCGGGTGTTACAGAGCCTCACCGACAATACATGACAACGTCATCACAGGGAACAGCGGATCTTACGGGGGCGGCGTGTGTTGCTATGATTCGTCCGCGGAGGTCACCAACAATACGATCGTCGACAACTACGCTTCAACGGGCGGCGGGATCGACTGTCATTATGCGTCGCCGACTATATCCAACAACATCATCGTTTTCAACTCCTCCGGCATATCCAGTTGGTGCAGCACCGCGATCCTGCAGAATAATGACGTTTACGGCAGCACCGGTTATGACTATTTCGGACTGGCACCAGGGGCCACAGACATATCGGCGGATCCGCTGCTCATTGACTGGCAAGCCGGAGACTTCCACCTCACCACCTCATCCCCGTGCATAGACGCGGGAGATGATGCATCGGCACAGTCGGACTGGCTGGACATAGACCGGCAGCCGCGCATCCAGGGCATGCACGTCGATATCGGCGCCGACGAAGTCCAGGCGGTGGCGACACCGACATTCGATCCGGATGCCGGTTATTACGCCGATCCGGTAAACGTGACCGTCGGTTGTGGCACGCCCGGAGCCACTATTCACTATACCACTAACGGCGCTGATCCTACCGAGAGCGATCCGACAATCACCTCCGGATTGAGCTTGCCCGTGGACGAGAGCATGGTTCGGAAGGCGCGTGCATGGAAGACCGACATGGCTCCCAGCGCCATCAAGTCCGCCGAGTATACGATCGAAGGTACAACCGGCACAGTGGCGACGCCGACGTTCAGCCCGGACGGAGGCACTTATACATCCGCGGTAACTGTGACCATCGGATGCGCCAACCCGGGAGCGACTATTCGGTACACTACGGACGGGAGCGATCCGACGGAGAATTCGCCGCTCTACACCGGGCCGGTAGTGATCTCGACAACCACCACACTCAAAGCGAAGGCCTGGAAGACCGGCTGGGACCCCAGTGCCATAAAGAGCGCCGACTATGTTATGGTAGACCGGCTGTATGTCGACAAGAACGCACCCGGACCGACCCATGACGGCCTATCATGGGACACCGCATTCCTTACCATTCCGGAAGCCATGGCGTTTGCCAGCGCCGGCAACGAAATATGGGTCGCGGCTGAAACATACGACGGCTCCATCACTGTCAAGTCCGGAGTTGCTCTATACGGAGGTTTCGACGGAACCGAGACATTGCTGGAACAGAGGGATTGGGACGTCAATGTCACCATTCTGAATGGTGACGGATGGAGAACGGTCGTGACGATCCCCAGCGGTGCAAGCACAGAAACCCGAATCGATGGTTTCACAGTGCAGAACGGCGCCGGACTAATTGCCGGCGGGATTGCGTGTCAAGAGAATTCGTCGCCTGTTATCTCGCACAACCGAATTGTCCAAAACCACGTATACGACGTGGGTGGCGGCATCTATGCCATCGATGCATCTCCCACGATCACCTACAACCTGATCGATTCGAACACGGCCTTCTACTACGGCGGAGGGATTATGTCCATCCGTTCGTCGTGCACCATCTCCCACAATGATATCACTAACAACGGCGCTATCGGGGGTGAACTCTCTGTCCCGGGGTTTGGCGGAGGGATCTACTGCGGTGGTACTTCCAATCCGACCATCACGTACAACACCATTCAGAACAACTCTGCTAGTTCGGGCGCCGGCATCGAATGTGAAGGAAGCGACCCCCTGATCTCGTATAACGACATTTCCGGAAACGAGGCGACCTGGCTGGGGCAGGGCTACGGCGCAGGGATCGACTGCGTGTCCAGCTCGGCAACCGTCTCCCATAACACGGTTACCGACAACTATGCCGAGTACCTTGGCGGCGGAATTTACTGCGGGGGATCCGGTAATTCGACGATTTCGAACAACACGATCAGCTGGAACGGTGCCTACTTGGGCGGCGGCGTATGCTTCAGTAACTACTCGTCCGCGACTATTTCGAACAACACGATTACCGGCAATATCGGTTGGGATGGCGCCGGCATCTCCTGCAACTACTATGCTTCTCCGCAGATAGTGAGCAACAACTTGTACGGAAACAGTGCATTTGGCCACGGTGGAGGAATCTCCTGTCGTGACTACTCTTCGCCGGAGGTGTACAACAACACCATCTGCAGCAACGGCGCGACGCAGGGCGGCGGGATCTCATGCGAGATCGGCTCCTCGCCGACCGTCACGAACAACATTGTTGCCTTCGACTCGTCGGGCATTTACAAGGATTCCAGCAGCTCACCGACCGTAGATTCCAACTGCGTCTATGGAAATATGGTGTATGACTACAAGGACGAAAGTGGAAGCCCGTGGGATCCGCCGGGCAATATCTCAGACGACCCATTGCTGGCAAGCGCGACATATGGAAACCTGCACATTCAGCCCGATTCGCCGTGCCGGGACAGCGGCGACGACAGCATTGTGGAAACAGGTTGGCTGGACATTGATGGTGAGCAGCGCATCCAGGGCGACCACGTTGATATGGGAGCGGACGAGTCGGACGGCACACAGTGGGACGTGACGCCGACCGTCGTACGGGTCAGCACCGACGGTGACGATGCGAACGACGGCTCCACCTGGCCACTGGCGAAGCGGACAGTCCAGGCCGCCATTGACGCGCTTTCGCCTGATGGCGGGGAAGTTTGGGTCAAGACAGGGGTATACAACGAGCGGATCGTCCTACCTTCATTTGCGTATCTATACGGCGGATTCGACGGCACTGAAACCGAAAGAGAGCAGAGGGACTGGGCGGCGAACGTCACGACTCTGGACGGCCAGCAGGGCGGAAGCGTCGTCACAGCGGAAACAAGTGGCTACATGCTCTCTGCGGTCGATGGCTTCACGATTGTAAACGGCAGCGGCTGGTACGGCGGCGGGATCTACTGCCAAGCGGCCTCGCCGATCATTGCGAACAACACAATCACCAGGAACATTGTAGATTATTCCGGCGGCGGGATTTACTGCGAGTTCGCTTGCCCGGTCATCGGGAATACCATCATAGCCGGGAATACCGCTCAGACCGGCGGCGGCGGCATCTACTGCGCTACCGCTTCGCCCCTGATAGTGAACACTACGATCTCAGGGAATGCATCGGGCGAGGGCGGCGGCATTTCTTGCTATTGGGATTCTTCGCCAACGATTACCAACACCATTATCGCCTTCAACGCGTCGGGCGTGTTTAGGTATTGGGGTTCCCCCACCATCAGCTTCAGCGACGTTTACGGCAACGTGGCGTACGATTACCGCGATGAGTCCGGAGACCCTTGGGATCCGACTGGAACTGACGGCAACATATCTGAGGACCCGGTCTTCGCATCAGCCAGTTACGGCAATCTGCACATCCAGCCGAAGTTCGCCCTGTGTCGATGTGGGAGACAACGCCATGGCGCTTGCATGGGCCTCATATGACATAGACGGGCAGGACCGGATACAACCCCAGGGCGGAACGGTTGACATGGGCGCCGACGAGTCGGATGGCACGATTTGGGACGTAACGCCGTTGATTGTGCGAGTCAGCAGCGATGGTGACGACGCAAACGACGGCTCGACTTGGGCCCTTGCGAAGCGGACCGTGCAGGCGGCAATCGACGCGGCTGCGGCAGAAGGTGGAGAAGTCTGGGCGAGAGAGGACATCTATAACGAGCTAATCACGCTGGCCCCTTACGCGCACGTGTACGGCGGCTTTGCCGGAACAGAGACGGAGAGAGACCAGAGAGATTGGGAAACGTATGTCACCGTTCTTGACGGCCAGCAGGGCGGAAGCGTCGTCACGGCCGACAGCGGCTGCTTGATCAGCACCATTGACGGCTTCACGATCCGGAACGGTAATGCTGCTACCGGCGGCGGGATAAGCTGCGACGGCGGCTCTCCGCTCATCTCGAATAACGTGATCACGGGGAACACGGCGACAGGCTTCGGCGGCGGCGGGATAAGCTGCTTCCAGTCGGCCCCGACAATCACGCATAACACCATCACAGGGAATCAGAGCGCCAAGTACGGCGGCGGAATCTACGGCAACTTCGCCTCGCCGCTGATTGTAAACAACAAGATAGATGGAAACACGGCGGCCTGGAATGGCGGCGGGGTTCGCTGCACACGCGGCTCACTAGTTTCTGACAACTTGATAATCGGGAACAGCGCACAGCGGGGCGGCGGATTACATTCTGCAGCCTCAACCGTCACGAACAACACGATCGTGGATAACAACGGTACGTTTGAGGGCGGTGGCATCTACTGCAGTTCTAGTTTCCCCTCGATCATCTCAAACAACATCGTCGCCTTCAACTCTTCCGGCATAGACGCGACTTTCTCCAGTTTGTCCATACTGAGCCACAACGACGTGTACGGGAACACGGAATATGACTACCGAGGGATAGATCCGGGCCCTGGTGATATCTCGGAGGATCCGCTGTTCGTCGACCTGCCGAACGATGACATCCACCTGACATCGGCATCGCCTTGCATCAACACAGGCGACGACAATGCGCCCGGCCTGCAGCCGACGGACATGGACGGGCAGCCTCGAATCAACGGCGTTGTTGACATGGGTGCGGACGAGTACTTGATCCTGCGCGTCAGCCCGAGCGGTGATGACGCAAACGACGGTTATTCCTGGGATGCGGCGAAGCGGACGGTACAAGGGGCGCTGGACGCCGCGACAGCCCCGGCCGACGTCTGGGTTGCGGCCGGCACCTACGCCGAGAGCAACGTCACGTTGAAGGCGGGCGTCCAACTATACGGCGGGTTCGCCGGCACTGAAGTCACGAGGGAAGCGAGAGACTGGGTGGCGAACGTCACGACGCTTGATGCAGGTGGGAGTCGGAGCGTAGTGATAGCGCCTGACACTACGACAGAGAGCACGATAATCGACGGGTTTACGATCACGAACGGAAACTACTATTTCGCGGGCGGGATCATGTGCAACGGATCTGCATCGCCCACGATCTCGCACAACACGATCACAGGGAACCAAGCCCAGTACGTAGGCGGCGGGATCTACGTTGACAGCGGAGACCCGAAGATCATAAACAATGTGATCATAGAGAACAGCTCCGGCTACAATGGCGGCGGGATCTACTGCGGCGAGGACTCGCCCTCCATCATAAACAACACAATCGCGGCAAATACCGCAAGCGAAGGCGGCGGCATCCACTGCTCCGTCAGCTCCGCGACGATCACGAACAACATCGTCGCGTTCAACTCTTCCGGTATATACAGCGAGCCGGCCGGCACACCGGTGCTCAGCTACAACGACGTCTACGGAAACGCGAGTTATGACTACCTCGGGGTATCGCCGGGCACCGGCGATATATCTGCGGACCCGATGCTGACAAGCGTGGACTACGGCGACATGCACATCCAGCCTGATTCACCGTGCCGCGAGGCTGGTGACAACAGCGCG
>Ga0114930_10002802_pt1 | contig 15590 bp, 15 predicted proteins | sample AnhtaG_FD_87300 | JGI IMG/M metagenome (GOLD analysis project Ga0114930, IMG submission 87300) | Deep subsurface microbial communities from Anholt, Denmark to uncover new lineages of life (NeLLi) - Anholt_01485 metaG | ecosystem: Environmental > Aquatic > Marine > Oceanic > Sediment | place... | reverse complement strand
GTCCGGGTCCAGCGCCTCGACCAGCTTCTTGACCGGCTCGAGGCGGATGCGGACCGAGTTGATGTTCCAGGTGGTGACGCGCATGGGCGCGGGCGGGATCAGCCGATCGCGACGTCGAGCGTGCCGACCTTCTCGATCTCGCCGTGCAGCTTGTCGCCCTTGACCACCGGCCCCACGCCGTCGGGCGTGCCGGAATAGATGACGTCGCCGGGCGCCAGAGCGACCAGGGCCGAGAGGTACGAGACCATCTCCGGCACCTTCCAGATCATCGCGCCCAGATCCGAGTTCTGCTTCACCTGCCCGTTGACCGCGAGCCTGATGACGCCCTTGGCGGGATGGCCGATCTTGGCCGCGGGCATCAGGGCCGAGCACGGCGCGGAATGGTCCCAGCCCTTGCCCATCTCCCAGGGCCGGCCGCGGTCGCGCGCCGCGAACTGCAAATCGCGCCGCGTCATGTCCAGCCCCACGCCGTAGCCGAAGACGAGGTCGAGCGCCTTGGCCACCGGCACGTTGGCGCCGCCCTTGCCCAGCGCCACCACCATCTCCAACTCGTAGTGCAGGTTCTTGGTCTGCGGCGGATAGGGCACGGTGCCGCCGTCCTGCACGATGGCGTCGGCCGGCTTGGCGAAGAAGAACGGCTCCTCGCGGTTAGGGTCGTAGCCCATCTCGACGATGTGCGCGGCGTAGTTGCGGCCGACGCACCAGATGCGCCTGACCGGAAAGCGGTCCTTGCTGCCGCTGACCGGCACGCTGGGCAGGTCCCAAGCGGGAATGACGAAGCTCATGCTGAATGTCCCGATGGCTCGAGTAGTGGTCCGGAAAAAAGGGTCAGAAGATATACGCCCGGCCGCCGCGGATTCCCAGCGGCCAGCGCCCGCTTTGGAACAGGCCCAGCTTCGCGGAAAACGCATGGTCGGGGCCCGCGCCGGCCAGCAGCGCCAACGCCCCCAGGTAACAGGCCTGGGTGGCCGCGCCCGCCGCCGCGGCGGCGAAAAGCTGATCGGGGAATTTCCCGTCGGCGGCCCCGGCGGCGCGGTCGTGCGCCCGCATCGCCGCCTCGGTCAAGAGCTCCAGCGCGCGGCGCCGGCCCAGCTTGCGCTCGGCGCGCCGCAGCAGGGCCGCGCGCAGCCGCTCTTCCTTGAGCCACCAGCCGCGTTCCCACGCCGGATCGCTGGCGATGCGCCGCGCCTCGCGCCAGTCCTTGGCGTGCGCCGGGCGCGCCCGGAGAAACCCCAGGCCTTGGGACCAGGCCTTGGCGGCGCGGGCTTCCGCGGGCGACGGCTTGCGGCCGACCCTGGCGAACCAGCTTGTCTTGGCGACGGCGCCGAGCAGCGCGTCGATTTCGGCCGCGCGCGCCGCTTCCGTCACCGGTTGCCGCGCTGCTCGCGCCACAGGCCCAGCGCGTCCTGCACCGGCCGGTCCGAGAAGCTGAACAGCACCGCCTCGCCCGCCGCCTCGTGCTTGATCCAGGCCCAGGACGGCGCCACGAAAATGTCGCGCGGGCCCCAATCGAACGTCCGGCCGCCGACGGTGCTGCGGCCCTTGCCCTCGACCACGCTGAACACCGTGCCGTCGGTCGAACGATAGGGCGCGCTGCTGAACCCTTTGGGCAGAAGCTGGATGAACGAGCCGATGGTCGGCATGGCGTAGCCGCCGGTCGCGGGGTTGCTGTAGGTCATCTTGAGGCCGTGGCACGGGTCCCATTCCCCGGCCCGGCGCATGGTCTCGAGCGCCTCGCGCGTGCGCGCGTAGGGGTAGTTGAACACCGGCGAGGTGCGCCCCTTGGCGGCGTAGCCCAGCGGCAGCAGCCCCGCGCCGTAGCGCGCCGGGGCGTCGCCGACGGGGCGGCTCAACGGCTGCGTGTCCTCGGGGTAGTTCTCGGCGAAGCCCGCGTCCAGCACCCTGACCATCGGGATGTCGAGCCCGTCCAGCCACACCATCGGCTTGTCGCTGTCGTTGCCGTGGTCGTGCCAGGTCCAGGAGGGCGTGATGATGAAGTCGCCGGGCCGCATCACGGTCTTTTCGCCGTCCACGGCGGTGTAGGCGCCGTCGCCCTCGACGATGAAGCGGAGCGCCGACTGCGTGTGGCGGTGCGACGGCGCGATCTCCCCGGGCAGGATCAGCTGCAATCCCGCGAACAGCGTGCGGGTGATCGCGGCCTCGCCGCCCAGGCCCGGGTTCTTGAGGATCAGCACGCGGCGCACCGCCTCCTTGGCGCCGATCAGGCCGCCGGCCTGCATCAGGTGCGGCCGCACCTCGGCGTAGCGCCAGATCGCGGGCACGCACGGGCTGGCGGGCGCGGGCGGGACGAGCTGGTGCAGCGTCTCCCACAGCGGCGCGAGGCTCAAGGGCGCGATGCGCTCGTAGAACGCGCGCCGCGCGGCCTTGTCGGCGCCTGTGGGCCCGCTCGGGGGCGCTTTCTGCGGCTGCTTCTTGGCGGCGGCGGTCTTGCTGGCGGTCATGCCGGACCTCCCGTGCGTGGCCTTCGCCCGAAGTCTAGCGCGTCAGGCGTTGGCGTCGACGCGCATCTTGGCGCCGGGGTCGAGCTTGGGCAGCTTGAGGCCGAGCTGCTTTTCCACCAGCTCGCGCGCGCGCTTCAGGTAGTCGGCGAGCATCTCGTCGTTCCTGCGCTGCTTGATGCCGAAGCGCCGGAACGTCTCGTTGTTGGCGGAATCCTTCTTGCCGAAAAACGCCGGCAGCATCGGGAAATAGCGGTCGATGGCGTCCTGCACCGCCTCGCGGCCTTCCTTGGACTTGCACAGCTCGACCGTGAAGTCCTTGCCGAATTGGGCGTGGAAGCGCTCCTCCGGCATGGTCATGCGCGCCAGGTTGCGCAAGGGGTGGAACGTGCAGGTCGCCAGATCCTCGACCTGGAGGATCTCCGCGAGGTCGGCCAAGAGCTTGATAACGCAGAACTCGGCCCAGGTCTTCAAGGGGAACTCGAAGATCGACAGCGGCCGCTTGCGCTTGGGCGTCATGTCCTCCGCCGGAATGCCGATCTGCTCGCCCAGCTCCCGGAAGCGCACGTGGTGGCCGTATTCCTCCATCGCCACGCGGCAGGTCAGCCACTTGGCGTAGGGCGTGGGCGCCAGCGCGATCGCCGGCTCGTCGAACACCTGCGCGCCGTACAGCTCGTTGACCGCGTGGCTGCGCACGATCTTGCGCACCGCGTCCTTGTAGGCGTCGCTCTGCCGGCGGAATTCGTCCACGCTGCGGACCTGCGCGTGCGTCACGGTCATGGCGCTCTCCCTCGCGTTGCCGGCGTCATATCTCCGGCTCGGTGTTGAAGGCCTCGAGGTCGGTTTCGAGCGGCGCGAAATGCGGCGCCAGCGCCGCGGGGTCGCCCGCCGTCGTGCGTCCGGCCGGGCGGCTTTGCGAGAACACGAACAGCTCGCGCCCGCGCACGCCGAACAGCTGGCCGGTGATGCCGTCGCCCGCAGGCAGGCTCAGCCGCACGGCGAGTTCGCCCACCGGCCCGGCGTCGATCTTCAGCGCGCGCTCCTTGTAGGCGGCCTGGGCCGGGTTGGCGGGCTGGATGGTCTCGGTCACGCGGGTATGGGCGAAGGGCGCGATCGCGTTGCAGGTCGCGTTGCTGCGCGCCATGTCGAGGGCGGTTACGCGCGTGAGCCCCATCAGCCCCGCCTTGGCGCTGGCATAGGCCGCCTGGCCGTAGTTGCCGTAGAACCCCGCGGTCGAGACGATGTTGAAGATGCGGCCCCAGCGGTACTCGCCCTGGTTTTCGCGGGCGCCGCGCTTGGCCTTGGCCTGCTCGCGCATGAGCGGCGTGGCGGCGCCGATGCAATAGAACGCGGCCGACAGGTTGTTGCGGATCACCGCCTCCCAGTCGCGCGGGTCGGCCTTGAACACGAAGCCGTCGCGCAGGATCGCGGCGTTGTTGACCAGGATGTCGAGGCCGCCGAACTCCGCGCGCGCGAGCTCCACCGCCGCTTTGGCCGAAGCCGGGCTCGCGACGCTTTCGGTGTAGGGCACGCCGCCCAGCTCCTTGGCCGCGTCGCGCGCCGGCGCAGGGTCCGCGCCCTCGCCGCCGATGCCCGTGCCGTTGTCGGCGATCACGAGTCTGGCGCCGGCCTTCCCCAGCGCCCGCGCGATCGCAAGGCCGATGCCGCGCGCGCCGCCTGTCACCAGCGCGACGCGGCCCGCGAGCGGCCCGGTCACGGCCGCGCCCCGCCCGCGGCCGACAGTTTGGCGCGCTCGGCCTCGGTGTAGAACGCGTCGGCGTGGACGTCCTCGCGCCGCATGCCGCGGCCCTCCAGCATCGCCTGCGCCGCCTCGGCCATCGCCGGCGGCCCCGCGACATAGGCCTTCCAGCCGTCGAAGTCCCGGATGTCCGCCGCCACCGCCTGGTGCACGAAGCCGGTGCGCCGGTGCGTCGGCGCCCCCGGCTCCGAGAGCACCGGAACGAATTTCAGGTTGGCGTGCGCGGCGGCGAGCGCGTTGAAATGCCCCTCCAGGTAAAGATCGCGCTCGGCGCGCACGCCGAAATACAGGTGGATCGGCTGCGGCATGGCGAGCGCCAGCGCGGTCTCGACGATCGACTTGATCGGCGCCAGGCCCGAGCCGCCGGCGATCGCCACGATCGGCCCGGTGTGGTTCTCGCGCAGGAACGAGCTGCCGTAGGGCCCCTGCACCCGCACGCTCTCGCCCAGCTTGAGCTTGGTCGCGGCGTAGGCGCTGGACGCGCCACCCGCGACGTGGCGGATGTGGAACTCGATCTCGGCGTCGCCCTCGCCGCCGCGCGCGGGGGAGTTCGCCATGGAATAGTCGCGCGGCGGAATGCCGTCGAAGCCCACCTGGGCGTATTGCCCGGCCGAGAAGGTGAACGGCCCGCCGTCCTCGACGCTCAAGCGCACGCGCGTGATGTCGTGGGTCACGGCGTCGAGCGCGGCCACCCGGCAGGTGAGCTCGCGCAAGGGGTGCGAGACCACCTCGTCGAGCTCCAGCCACGCGATCTCGACGTCCGGCCCCTGCGGCAGCGACCGGCAGGCCAGCACCAGCCCCTCGGCGCGCTCGTCCTCGGTCAGCGCGAACTCGGAATAGGGGGTCATCTCGACCGCCCCGGCCAGCAGGCGCGACTTGCACGCCCCGCAATTGCCGCTGCGGCAGCCGTGCGGGTAGGGCACGCCCTGCGCCAGCGCCGCTTCCAGCACGGTTTCGCCCTCGGGAACCGCGACGGGCGCCGCCCACTGCCTGATTTTCACCGCTACGGCCATCGTCCTGCCGCGGCCCGGAAATGGGTCCGCCCGAAAATTGTTGGATAGTCCAACAATATAGCCAAGCCGGACGCAGGGGCAAGCGCGGCGCGAGAATTCGGGGCAGACGGGCGCGCGATTTGCCGCTATCATGGCGCGCGCCGCGGCCGGCGAAGTCCCGCTTCAAGGGCACTGCCGGGCGCGCGCTAGGGGACGCGACCAAGGGGAAGGAATACGCCATGCGGAAGTTCGTGTTGTTCGCCGCCGCGCTGGCGGCGCTGGGGCTGGCCGGCGCCGGGGCGTCCGCCCAGGACGTCACGCTCAAGGTGCACCATTTCCTGCCGCCGGGCGCGCCGGCGCAGAAGGATTTCATCCAGCCCTGGACCGAGCGCGTCACCAAGGCCTCGGGCGGCAAGATCAAGTTCCAGATCTACCCCTCGATGCAGCTCGGCGGCGCGCCGCCGGGGCTCTATGACCAGGCGCGCGACGGCGTGGCCGACATCGTCTGGACCCTGCCCAGCTACACCGCCGGCCGCTTCCCGCTGGTCGAGGTGTTCGAGCTTCCGTTCATCACGCGCTCCGCCAGCGCCACGGCGCCGGCGGTGCAGGAATTCGCCGGGAAGCACCTCAAGGACGAGTTCAAGGAAGTCCAGCCGCTGGTGTTCCACTCCCACGCGCCGGGCCTGTTCCACATAAAGAACAAGCCGATCATCTATTTCTCGGATCTCCAGGGCCTGAAGATCCGCGCGCCGACGCGCACCATCAACGAGGCGCTGAAGGCGCTGGGCGCGAGCCCCGTGGGCATGCCGGTGCCGCAACTGCCGCAGGCGCTCTCCACCGGCGTGGTCGACGGCGCGGTGATCCCGTTCGAGGTCGCCGCGGCGCTGAAGATCCAGGAGCTGGTGAAGTTCCACTCCGTGGTGCCGAACTTCTACACCTCGGTGTTCATCTTCGCGATGAACAAGAAGAAGTACGACGGCCTGCCCGCGGACTTGAAGAAGGTGATGGACGCCAACACCGGCCTCACGCTCGCCAAGGAGCTCGGCAAGGTGTGGGACAACGCCGAGAAGCCGGGCCTCGCGGCGGCGCAGAAGGCCGGCAACCGCTTCAACACCATGGACGGCTCGGAGCTCGCGCGCGCCCAGGCGGCGGTGCAGCCGGTCTACGACAACTGGCTCAAGGCCGCGGCCGCCAAGGGCGCCGACGGCAAGAAGCTCCTGGACGAGGCCAAGGCGCTGATCGCCAAGTACGGCAAGACCAGCTGACACGCCCTTAGCCGGACCCGATCCGGCCCCCGTCCCTGGCGCCGCAAGCGCCGGGGCGGGGGCCTTCGATTGCCCAGGCGCGCCTAGGGCGCATTCCTATATAGTCGGCGGCCGCGATGCAGGGGACCACCTCGGAACGATTTTCGGCCGGCCGCGCGTTGATGGCGTTGAGCCGCGCCGTCGCCATCGCCGGCGGCCTGATCCTCACCGCGCTCACCGTGCTGTCCGTGGGCAGCATCGCCGCGCGCGCCGCCGCCGGCCGGCCCATGCCCGGCGACTTCGAGCTGGTGGAGATGGGCTGCGGCATCGCGGTGTTCGCGTTCCTGCCCTATTGCCACTTGAAGCGCGGCAACGTGATCGTCGATTTCTTCACGCTCAAGGCCTCGGCGGGCCTGAAGCTCGCGCTCGATCTCGCGGGGCACCTGATCTACCTCGCCATCGCGGTCCTGCTGGTGTGGCGCATGGCGCTGGGCGGGCTCGACCGGCTCGCCAGCCACGAAAGCACCATGATCCTCGCGATTCCGCTCTGGATCGGCTTCGTGCCGGTCACGCTGTCGCTTCTGCTGCTGATCGCGGCGCTCGCCTACACCGCCTGGCGCGACGCGGCGCACCTGTTCGCGGGGGCCGGGCGTTGAGCGGCATCGAGCTCGGCCTGATCGGATTCTTCGCCGTGATCGGGCTCATGTTCCTGCGCATCCCGATCGGCGTGGCGATGCTGGCGGTCGGCATCCTGGGCTACCTGTGGGTGGCGGGGCCGCTGCCGCTGCTCAACCACCTGAAGAGCGCGGCCTACAGCCGGTTCTCCAACTACGAGCTGTCGGTCATCCCGCTGTTCCTGCTGATGGGCCAGTTCGCCAGCCGCGCGGGCATGAGCCGCGCGCTGTTCCGCTTCGCCGGCGTGTTCCTCGGGCACCGGCGCGGCGGCCTCGCCATGGCGGCGATCGGCGCCTGCGCCGGGTTCGGCGCGATCTGCGGCTCCTCGCTCGCGACCGCCGCGACCATGGCGCAGGTGGCGCTGCCCGAGCTGCGCCGCTTCAACTACTCGGGGCCGCTCGCCACCGGCACGCTGGCGGCCGGCGGCACGCTCGGCATCCTGATCCCGCCCTCGGTCGTGCTGGTGGTGTACGCGATCCTGACCGAGCAGAACATCGCCAAGATGTTCCTGTCCGCGTTCCTGCCCGGCATCATCGCCACGATCGGCTACATGACGGTGATCGCGATCTACGTGCGCGCGAAGCCGGGCTCGGGCCCCGCCGTGCCGCGCGCCACCGCGGCCGACAAGCTGCGGAGCTTCAAGGAGGTCTGGCCGGTGGCGCTCATCTTCCTGCTGGTGATCGGCGGCATGTACCGGGGCTGGTTCACGCCGACCGAGGGCGCGGCCGTGGGCGCCTTCGGCACCGGCACGCTGGCGCTGGCGAGCGGCGGGCTCGACCGCAAGGGCCTCGTCGAGGCGATGCTCGGCACCGCCGAGTCCACGGCGATGATCTTCCTGATCCTGCTCGGCGCGGACGTCCTCAACGTGTTCCTGGCGCTGACCCAGATGCCGGTCGAGGCCGCGCGCATCATCTCGCAAAGCGGCCTGGCGCCGCTCCTGGTGCTGCTCGCGATGCTGCTGCTCTATCTCGCGCTCGGCTGCGTGATGGATTCGCTGTCGATGATCCTTTTGACCATCCCGATCTTCTTTCCCATCGTCATGGGCCTCGATTTCGGCATGCCGAAAGAGGACACCGCGATCTGGTTCGGCATCCTGATCCTGAGCGTGGTCGAGATCGGGCTGATCACCCCGCCGGTGGGCTTGAACGTGTTCATCATCAGCGGCCTGGCCAAGGACGTGCCGATGTACGACATCTTCCGCGGCGTCTCCGCGTTCCTGCTGTCGGACCTGGTGCGCGTCGCGCTGCTGCTGCTGGTCCCGCCGATCTCGCTGGTGGCGCTGTGGCTGCTGCGCTGAAGCTTGCGGGGCCGCGGACAGGCGAACGCCCGGTCAGGGGGGGACCGGGCGTTCTCGAAGCCCCTTGCGGGGCCCGGTCCCGGCAGGGGAAGGCCGGTTCCGGGCGCCGCCCGCCTTTGCGGCGGGCGGCACTACCTCTCTCACATGGGGGTCCGGCCGGCGCGAATCAATGCCCCGGTCGATACCCGCCCGGCCAATACCCCGATGATCGACATGGGGAATCCGCCCGCCCCATGCGCCCCGGGCATGGTTAAATCCGGGCCCAAGGGCCGGCGCGACGGCCCGCCCGGCCGCGGGGTGCTCGAGGCGCTGGTGGGCTACCACCTCCGGCGCGCGCAGATCGCGGTGTTCCTCGATTTCGCCGCGGCGATGGGGGCGCTGAGACTCACGCCCGGGCAGTTCGGCGTGCTGGCGCTGATCCAGGCCAACCCGGGCATGAGCCAAAGCGCGCTGGGCTGCGCCATGGGCGTGGATCGCTCCACCGTGGTGACGGTGATCGACCGGCTCGAGGGCCGGGGCCTGGTGCGCCGGCATCCCTCCGCGACCGACGGGCGGCGCTACGCGCTGCGCCTGAGCCCTTTGGGCCTGCGCCGCTTCGCCGAGGCGCTGAAGCGCGTCGACAAGCACGAGCGGCGCGTCGCCCGGCGCCTGAACGCGCAGGAACGCAAAAGCCTGGTCGAGCTGCTGCGCCGGGTGGGCTGAGGCGCTACTGCGCGGCGGCGGCGTGGGGCGCCGCGCGCCGGGCCGCCGCGCGTTCCGCCACCGCGCGGCCGAACGCCGCGAACATCGCGCGCGACAGCGGCCACCGCATCGACAGCGCGTGCTCGGGGTGCCACTGCACGCCCAGGGCGAAGGCCCGGGCGTCCTTCACGCGCACCGCCTCGATCAGCCCGTCCGGCGCCGTCGCCTCCACGCTCAAGCCCGGCGCCAGGCGGTCGATGCCCTGGGCGTGCAGCGAGTTCACCCAAGCCTCGGCGGCGCCGGCGTTGAGCTGGCGCAGGTACCCGCCCGCGGGCATGGTCACGGCGTGCGCCGCGCGATAGCGGTCGTCAAGCGGCACGCTCTTGTCGGAGCGGTGGTCGAGCTTGCCCGGCAGCTCGTGCACGCGCTGGTGCAAGGTTCCGCCCAGCGCCACGTTCAGTTCCTGGATGCCGCGGCAGATGCAGAAGATCGGCACGCCCCTGGTGATCGCGCGGCGGATCAGCGGCAGCGTGGTGGCGTCGCGCGCCGCGTCGTGCAGCGTGCCCGGCGCGCTTTCCGGCCCGCCGTAGCGGTGCGGCTCCACGTTCGACGGGCTGCCGGTGAACATCAGGCCGTCGAGGCGCTCCAGCAGCCCGTCCATGTCCTCGCGCTCGCCGATCGCCGGCAGCAGGACCGGCATCGCGCCCGCGCCCTCGGCGACGGCGGTCACGTATTTCTCGCCCACGCCGTGGAACTGGGTGTGCTCGCCCATGCGCATGCAGGCGGGCAGGCCGACCACGGGCAGGGCCATCGGCGTGGACGCGGAAAACCTGGTCATCCCTGGCGTCTCCGGGCCGGTATCTCGCCGGCCTCGCATGCTATCTTCTGCCGCGATGGACCTCTCCCTGCAAGCGCTTCTGGCCTGGAAAAGCGTTGCCGTGGGCGCATGGCTCGCGGCCCTGTTCCTGGCGGAACGGCTGGTTCCCGCGGCGGATTGGCCGGGCGCGGGCCCCTGGGACGGCGCGGGCTGGCGCCGGGTCGCGCGCAATTTCGCGCTATGGGCGGCCAACGTGGGCCTGTCGCCCCTGGTGGTGCTGCCGCTGACCGCCTTGGCCGCGTCCCAAGCGCCCCACTGGCGGCCCGCCTGGTGGGCGGGCGGGCAGGGTCTCTTGCTCGATCTCGCGCTCCTGGATTTCCTGATCTACTGGTGGCACCGCGCCAACCACGAGGTCGCGTTCCTGTGGCGCTTCCACCGCATCCACCACCTCGACCGCTTCCTCGACACCTCCACGGCGCTGCGCTTCCATTTCGGCGAGGTGCTGCTCTCGGCGCTGGCGCGCGCGGCCGTGGTGTTCGCGCTGCAAGTCCCGCTGTCCTCGATCCTCGCGTTCGAGGCGCTGCTGCTGGTCGCCACGATCTTCCACCACTCGAACCTCAGGCTCGCGCCCGGGTTCGAGCGCGCGTTGAAGCTCGCCGTGGTCACGCCCGCGATCCATTGGGTGCATCACCGCCGGGTGCGGCGCGACACCGATTCCAACTACGCGACGGTCTTAAGCCTGTGGGACCCGCTGTTCGCCACGCGCAGCCCCACGCCGCGCGATCCGCGAATGGAAATCGGCGTGCAGGGCGAAGAGGAGGCCGGCGTCGCGCGCCTCATCGCCCGGCCGTTCCGGTCCTGAAGGCCGCAAACTACCCGAACCTGGAAATCCGCTTGGCGGAATCGGGGTCCAGGAATCCGCCGACGGTGGCTTCGGTTTCGGCGGCCATGGCCGAATCCAGCCCCCCGCCGGCGCGGCGGGCGAGGATCCGCCGCAGCGCGCGCACGGGGGCCGGCGGCAGGGCGGCGATGCGGCGGGCGAGCGCGAGCGCCTCGGGCATCAGGTCGGCGTCGGGCACCACCTTCCAGACCAGCCCCCAGGCCCGCGCCTGCGCGGCGTCGAAGCGTTCGCCGAGCATGATCAGCTCGCGCGCCCGCTGCAGCCCGACCAGGCGCGGCAGCAGCTCCGTGACCCCGCCGGTGACGAAAACGCCCCAGGACGTCTCGGGAAAGAAGAACCGCGATCCTTCCGTCGCGATCGCGAAGTCGCAGTTGACGACCCACTCGAGCCCGCCGCCCACCGCCCAGCCGCGGATGGCGCCGACGACCGGCGTGTCGCCCAGCACCATGGCCCGGGTGACGTCCTGGATGCGCTCGATATAGGCGCGCGTCGCCGCCTCGTCCTTCGATTGCGCGCCGAATTCCTTCAAATCGTCGCCGGAGCAGAAGGCGCGGCCCCTGCCGGTAAGCACGACCGCGCGGATGTCCGGGTCGCGGTCCGCCGCCCGCAGCGCCGAGACCAGGTCGCCCAGCAGCTCCGGCACGATCGCGTTGAGCCGATGCGGCCGGTTCAGCGTCACCACCCGCACGCCGTCGCCGGCATCTTCCGTCAAGACCGTTCCAGTCATTGCCGATCCTTTCTGACGACGCGGCGGGTCTTGCCTTCGGTGCGCGGAAGCGCGCCGAAAGGCAGAAGGGCCACGCGCGCCGTCATTCCGAGCTCGCGCTTGATCGCCGCCGCGACCGCCTCCGCGAGCCCCGGCGGCGCTGCGTCGGCAAGCGGCTCCGCCAGCTCCGCTTCCACCGGCAGCCAGTCGTACGGGCCCGGGCCGCTCAGCGCGATGCGATATTCCCCGGAAAGCCCGTCGTGCCGGTTGATCACCGCCGCGACCTGGGTCGGAAAGGCGTTGACGCCGCGCACGACGACCATGTCGTCGCTGCGGCCGACGACGCGGAAACGGGGCGCCGTGCGGCCGCAGGCGGCGCGGCCCGTCCCGGTCAGGGCGACGATGTCGCCGGTGCGGAAGCGCACCAGCGGCTGGCATTCGCGGTCGACATGGGTCAGCACCAGCTCGCCGCGCTCGCCTTCGCGCCAGGGCAGCGCGGCGCCGGTTTCCGGCGCGATCAGCTCGGGGTGCAGGACGTCCAGCGCCATGAAATGCAGGTCGTCGTCGAATTCCGTCTGCCCCGCGAAATTGCAGAAGACGTCGGACACGCCGTAGTTGGCGTTGCGCACCTTCCAGCCCCAGGTGTCTTCCAGGCGGCGGCGGAAATCCGGGTCGTCCAACCCGGCCTCGCCGCCGAACAGCCCGAGGCTGAGGCCGAGATCGCGCGGCCGTAGCCCCGCGAAGCGCCCGGCGATCGCGCGTTCGAGCACCGCCGGGTACGAAGGGGTGCACGAGATCGCCGTCACCCCCAGCTCGCGGATCGTGCGGATCAGCAGCTCCGTGTCGCCGACGCCGAACGGAACCACCGCGGCTCCCGTGGCTTCCAGGGTGGTGTGATCGGTAAATCCGCCCATCCACAGCCTGTAGTTGAGGCAGTGCACGACGCGATGGCCGGGGCCGAGTCCGGCCGCCGACTGCGCGCGCGCGCCGACCACGGCGGTTTCGAAAGCATCCTTGGCGGAGAGCGCGAGGTTCATCGCCGCGCCGGTGGTGCCCGAGGTGCGGTGGATGCGCGCCACGGCGGTCGGCGGGCCGGCCAGATAGCCGCCGAAGGGCGGATCGTCCCGCTGGCTTTTCCGCAGCGTCTCCTTGTCGGTGAGGGGCAAGTCCGCGAGGCCCTCGAGACGCCGCGGCGGGTCCGCGCCGGCCCAGACCTGGCGCAGCATGGGCGAGCGGGCAAGCACGTACTCGCGCTGCCGCTCCCAACACGCCTGGCGGTGCCGCGCAAGCGCGCCCAGGTCGGCGAAGTCGGCCCGTTCGATCAGCATGCGCGTCGCCTCGTCGAGCGAATGATCGACGCCGGTATCATTGTCATTTTCGTTCCGCCCTGTCGAACGCGCCGCGCCTTGGGGTTGACCGGATTGCGGCGCGACAAATCGCGGCGCCAGCGGGCCCCCGCGGTTCGGGTCGTCACGCGAAGCGGAGTGGCCCCGAAATGCAAAGGGCCGCGCCCTCGCGGTGCGGCCCCTTGAGCCGGCGGCACGCCGCCGGCGGGTAGATTCGGTTTCGGCGCGAGCGGTGAGCGGCCTTGGCTCAGTTCGCCTGTCGGTTCTTCTGGTCGATGATCTTCTTGTTGTCGAACACGAACAGCTTGGGGTCGAGCTTGATGCCGAGCCTGGGGTCGAAGATCGCGACCTCGACCGTGGTGCCCTTGGAATCCACCAGCGCCCACTTCTTCACCTCGATCGGCCGCTCGGTGAAGGTGATGATCACCTGCCCGTCCTTGGGGCTCGAGGTCTGCACCAGCGTGATGCGCAGGATGCCGGGCCGGCGCTCCACGTTGGTCACGGTCACCAGGCCCGAGAGCTTCACGGTCGGCCCGAGGAAGAATTCCAGGGGCGTCGAGCTCAGCGACACGTAGGTCGGCGTGTCCAGCTCCTTGTCGTAGAAGATCACCTGCGTGCCGTCCGAGATCAGCAGATAGGGCACCGGCGGGTCGTACTCGAAGCGCAGGCGCCCGGGCCTGGAGATGTACAGGTTGCCCTCGGCGGTGCGCCCGTTGGGCGACAGTTGCAGGAACCGCGCCTGCAAGGTGGTGATGCCGTTGAAGTAGTCCTCGATGCGCCCAAGGTCGCGTTTGTCGCCGTCGGTCGGCGCCGCGGCCGCGGCCGCGCGCAAGGCTCCCGGCAGCATCGGCCCCAGCGCCAGCGCGCCCAGCGAGAACGCCAAGCCCTGCACCATCCGCCGGCGCGCCAAGGCGCCGGAAGTCCGGTCGTTCGTTCCGTCGGTCATCGCTTCTCGATCCCCATCTTCGCCCCCAACCCAACCCAAGGGGCAGCCGTCGAATGAAACTCAATCCTCCGCGCCGCGGCCAAGCACCTCGCGTTTGCCGACATGGTTGGCCTGGCTCACCACGCCCTCGGTCTCCATGCGCTCGATCAGCCGCGCGGCGCGGTTGTAGCCGATCTGCAGGTGGCGCTGCACGAAGCTAGTGGACGCCTTGCGCTCGCGCTGAACCAGGGCCACCGCCTGGTCGTACAGGTCGTCGCCCGCCTCGCCGTTGCCGCCGGGCAGGGCGCCTGCCGGCGTCTCGTCCTCTTCCTCGGTGATCGCGTCCAGGTAGGCGGGCTCGCCCTGGTTCTTGAGGAACGCCACGACCTGCTCGACTTCGTCGTCGCGCACGAACGGCCCGTGCACCCGCGAGATGCGGCCACCCGTGCTCATGTACAACATGTCGCCCTGGCCTAGCAACTGCTCCGCCCCCTGCTCGCCCAGGATGGTGCGGCTGTCGATCTTGGAGGTGACGTGGAAGCTGATGCGGGTCGGGAAATTGGCCTTGATGGTGCCGGTCACCACGTCCACCGAGGGGCGCTGGGTGGCCATGACGATGTGGATGCCCGCGGCGCGCGCCATCTGCGCCAGGCGCTGGATCGCGGCCTCGATGTCCTTGCCCGCGACCAGCATCAGGTCGGCCATTTCGTCGACCACGACCACGATGTAGGGCAGGGGGGTGGTGTCCAAGGGCTGGTCCTCGAACACCGGCTTGCCGGTGTCGGCGTCGAAGCCGGTCTGCACCTTGCGCAGCAGCACCTCGCCCTTGGCGCGCGCCTCCGCGAGCCGGGCGTTGAATCCCTCGACGTTGCGCACGCCCAGCTTCGCCATGCTGCGGTAGCGGTTCTCCATCTCGCGCACGGTCCATTTCAGCGCCACCACCGCCTTGCGCGGCTCGGTCACCACGGGGTGCAGGAGGTGCGGAATGCCGTCGTACACCGACAGCTCCAGCATCTTCGGATCGATCATGATGAAGCGGCACTGGTCGGGCGGCAGGCGGTAGAGCAGCGACAGGATCATCGCGTTGACCGCCACCGACTTGCCCGAGCCGGTGGTGCCCGCGACCAGGAGGTGCGGCATGCGCGCCAGGTCCACGATCACCGGGCCGCCGGCGATGTCCTTGCCCAGGACCAGCGTCAGCTTGCCGCCGGCGCGCTCGTAGGCGTCGGAGGCCAAGAGCTCGCGCAGGTAGACGACGTCGCGCCGCGCGTTCGGCAGCTCGATGCCGATGGTGTACTGCCCCGGCACCACGGCCACGCGCACGCTGACCGCGCTCATCGAGCGGGCGATGTCGTCGCCGAGGCCGATCACGCGGCTGGTCTTGGTGCCCGGCGCGGGCTCGAGCTCGTACATCGTGACCACCGGGCCCGGCCGCACCTTCACGATCTGGCCGTTGACGCCGAAGTCCTTGAGCACGGTCTCCAAGAGGCGCGCGTTCTGCTGCAAGGCCTCTTCGCTGACGGTGCTGTGGCCGCGCGGCACGGACGGCGGCGGGCTCAACAGGTCGAGCGCGGGCAGGCGGAACCCGGCGTCGTCGCCCAGGTCGAGCCGGCGCTGCTTGGCGGCCTGGGCCTTCCTGCCGGGCTGCGGGCGCTGGGCCTTGGGCGCCACCAGCGGCTCGCGCGGCGGGCGCGGCGCATGGGGCGAACGGGGCGCGTCGTCGAGGCGCGGCTCCACGGGGCCGCGGTCGTCGTCGAACAGGGTCGGCTCGACGCGCGCGCCGCGGCG
>Ga0114930_10002801_pt1 | contig 15595 bp, 12 predicted proteins | sample AnhtaG_FD_87300 | JGI IMG/M metagenome (GOLD analysis project Ga0114930, IMG submission 87300) | Deep subsurface microbial communities from Anholt, Denmark to uncover new lineages of life (NeLLi) - Anholt_01485 metaG | ecosystem: Environmental > Aquatic > Marine > Oceanic > Sediment | place... | reverse complement strand
TAACGACTCCTGATTTCAAGACAAACCTAAAATCTCGGTTTTTCGAGTCATAAGTTACGCAAAGAATATCATGCTCGTCAAGATCCAAACATTCGACAAGATTTTCGATGGCTTGCCAAATCTTTGCATAATGTTGGCGTATCCTAGATATAGATTCCTCTTTGTGCAGCAGCTTTCGAGTTGAGTGCATCACACTGTTTCTGAGAGGCACGAGAGATGTTAGATTCTCCTGGATTCCTTTCTTAGACGCAAGTCCCAACAAAAGCCAAAGATGCACTCTTCCTGACTTTGAAAGCAGATTTGCAGTATCAGTAAAAGATAGGTATTCTTCAATAGATATTTCCACATTCCCAGATCTGTCCTTCCAATAATTATACAATACTTCCTTTGCTCTGGCTTCACTCAGAAGATGTAGATGACTCTCGCAGGGACGTTCTATTCGAACCAACTCGACGAGAAGCTCCTCAAGTTCCGACAAAACAACATAGAAAAGGGTTCGAAAACCACGCTTGTTTACATCGGCTCTGGTTATTATTCCCTGCAGTCGGTTGTGTTCAAATACGAAAAGAAACGGTTCATTCGTTAAGCGCTCTAAAACTGTTTCCAAAGTGCGCGCGCGTGTGCTGGTCGATACCCGCCTCTAGAGGCTGGTTACCTGTTTGGAGAGACTATGCAATCGTGGAATTTGTGTCGAGCACACACGTTCCTGATTTCCCTGTTGATGAGTTTTGCGCGCGCGCCTGTAATTTTCAGGGCAAATCTCTTTTTCTAATAGATGCCCACTATTTCTATACACCAAACCACGATTTACCTTTCACTCAGAAAACTAGCCATCATCTCAACTAACTGCTATTTCCGCGGTAAGCGATATGCGCGCGCATGGAAAGTTGAAAGACCATTTCTACTAGCACGCGCGATGTCAGATGAGATTGAGTTCTAGGTTCAGATATATGTTTCAGTCTTTTCATTGAGTAATATCCAAATAACACGATGCAAAAACTTTAATATGGCTTCGCAAAGAAATATCCGAAATGAGGAAAGTTCATGAAAAAGGAAATTATCTCCACTGGAAACATTAAGGCTGTTTCAGGGGCTCCATACTCCCCTGCAATAAAAATCGGGAATCTTGTATTCATATCCGGTCAGATTCCAGACAGTCCTGATGCTGATATTAAGAAGCAGACAAGGCAAGTACTTGAAAAAATACAGACTCTAGTAGAAGCTGCGGGTACTAGTTTAGCGAATGTTGTTAAATGCACTGTCTATCTATCAAGTCTTACCGACTTCGCGTTAATGAACGATGTTTATCGAGAATTCTTCCCCCATGAACCCCCAGCACGTGCAGCTGTCGAAGTTTCTGGACTTTTCAAAGGCTATAAGGTAGAAATAGATGCTATTGCCTATGTTTCCTGATTAGCAAATGTAAAGGCGCATGGGAAACTTGTACTCCACCTAAATATGGGAAGGTGGGGTTGCCAGGATTTGAACCGGGGTCCCTAGCGTCCGAGGCTAAGAGCCTAGACCAAACTAGCCGACAACGCATTATTCCCAGTTTAGCCTCCTTTTCTAATTTACCGTTGATTATTAAAACAATTGCGAAAATTCAGCTCTAAAGCGGCGCAAATCAGAAGGCAATCAGCCAAAAGCTTAAGCGTTTAAGTAAGCCAGTAGATTTCCAAGATACTGGCAAGGTTAAATGGTTTATTACAAGCTGGATGTGTCAAAAAACTACAAGAACAATCTTTTCAGCGCATACCAGCGACTTTGGGAAGCTAAGAATCTGAGCTACACGAAGCCTAGGAGTCTAGCAGTGAAACCCCTCGTTATCCGTGTGCCAACGGAGCAGAGAATTAACATGATTATTGCATACTTCGAGTGGGTTTACTCAGTCGCGCGCGCGGAATTTTGGCTCTGGCTATATAGATGGAGTCAGTAAAAGTTAGGTAAAGGAGTTTCTAGATTCAATCATCAGACTAGGAAGATATGTGCCTTTAGCATGGGGTCTTTTTTGAGATAACATAAAGTAATGAGATGATTCTCTTGAGCTCTCGCACGGTCAAATAATGTGCTCGCGCCTTCTAGTGCGATGAGAATTGAGTTCACGTGGAGATAGGACCTACAGATGTGTGCAAACTCAGTGCTGCTCAGCTCAATCTGCTCTGCTCATCGATGAGTTCCGGAATAGTGGCTCACGTATGTCATCCTATGCGCGGGACACGAGATTCTCTCACGAGTTCCATTGCGCTCATTATAACTGTCTGCTTCAACTGTCCTACTGTGTATATACATGTCTCTCGAGAAGATCCATCAATGGTTGGTGTGCACATTGCACTAGCGCCATCAGGTATGCCAACGTTTGCACAATTCTCGAGCATCCTATTTTCTGTGTACTCATCGTGCATTACAGTGGGTTTTGATAGAATCTTGGCGAGGCAAGCCTCGATTCCGTAGCACGCCCAGTTTGACGAGTTGGCTGGAATAACAATCTCTGCTTTGGAGGCTGAAACTATTCCCTCACCGCATGGACAGCCACAATCAGCACAGAACTCGTGATGCTTCTTCAAGATGTCTTCAATTGTGCCAAAACCACACTCATTACCATTATCGCCAGTTGCCAGCGTAAGAATACCCTTTTTGTTGGCTGCGTCTAGCAATTCATTCCATCTCACAATCTTTTCATCAGGACTGCCCGTAGGATTGAATGGTCCACCCAGGGCACCATGAGAAACTCCCTTTTTATTGCACGACAAAGCTTCGACAGTGATTATAGCTTTAGGTCTAAACTCCTCGAGAAGCTTTCTAGATTCTTCTCTTGCTCCAGCTACGGATTCCTTGGGCCAGTTTCTAATCAGAACAGTATATGGGGACCATATGCTTCCCTTTAGTTCTGTCTTGTCAGTAACTGGAATAAGCTCCGCGCCTACACATGATTGTGGTAAGCATCTCTCATATTTCGTGTTTTCCTTGTAGTGTGTGACTATAACAGGAATTGCTCCCAGTCCAACAATCATTGCACGTGCTATAGCAGCTGCACCCAATGGGCCATCCATTTCAAAACTGTTCGTTGCTATTACTACATACTCACCCTCAGCTATAGACTTCCTTAGTTTCTCGGCGGCTAGGAGTGTCAAAGGCCTGGCAAATCTTGCACGAGTTTCATCATAAATCTTCATCCATGAATATCTAGATTTCAAAGGTCCTCCCCGCCCTTTTCTTATCAAAGGTATAGTCCCAACTGTTGTACACACTATCCTGTCTATCACATCTCCAAAGCCCACAAGTAACTCTTCATTCAAGCTTACCATTTTTCTCACCGAATTCGGTAGATCACAGAAATAGAAGATACCGAACGGACATAAAAAATATATTGTTGATTTAGCCATCAATTGGAAATGGAGAGAAATGATCATGACGAAGTTCTCACTTTCAAGAACGACATACGAGGCAAGAGTTGAAAAGATCAGAGAAAAATTATCTAAAAGAAATCTGGACGCGTTATATCTTTCTAGTGCAATAAATATTTTTTATGTTTCGGGCTTCTTTCACATCCCAACAGAAAGACCAATCGTTTTGGTGATACCATCTAACGGAGAGATCTTTTGTATAGCGCCTTCTTTGGAGCAAGACAACATTGAGCAAAAAGTACCGTTCGTAAGGGATTTCAGCTTCTACTTTGAATATCCTGGAAAAACGCATCCGATGAGCCACATAGCAAAAACTCTAAAGAAGAGAGGATTCGACAAAAAGAGGATAGGCATAGACTACTTCGCTGCAGCCACATGGGGATACAAGGGACCAGCATTGACTGAGAAGCTAACATCCCTGAGATGCGTAGACGCAAAGGACATGATTGACAATATGCGAATTATTAAAACCGAGGAGGAGATTGATCTGATAAAAGAAAGCGCGAAATGGGGTAACCTAGCACATGCATATCTTCAGGAGTACATAGAACCAGGTAAACTGGAGATGGAAGTATCCCTCCAGGCTTCATTTGAAGCTTCGAAAGCACTCATTAAAACTCTGGGGTCTGAATATGGCGAATTAAGATGGGGACGTAATCCAATTTTCGCTGGAGTGAAAGGTGGTCCACAGACAGGTTTTGCACATCCTCTTTCTCCAAACAGAAAACTTCGACAAGGTGATATTCTAATGTCTTTCTCGCGAGGAGCAGTAATTGGCGGATATGATAGCGAACTTGAACGAACGATGTTCTTGGGGCAACCTGATAAGAGGCAAGAAAAACTTTTCCAGACCGCGTTGGAAGCTCAAACGCTAGCTTTGGAAGCTCTGAAACCAGGAGTACGTTGTTGCGATGTGGATAAGATCGCAATGAACGCTATCAAGGAAGCTGGATATTCGAAGCTAATTAGACATCGGACCGGTCACGGCCTAGGCCTCGAAGCTCACGAACCGCCATGGATAGACGAAGGTGATGCCTCGGTCCTCAAAGAGGGAATGGTAGTTACTTGTGAACCTGCCCTATACATATCAGGATACGGAGGGTTCAGACATTCAGACACGGCTATTATCACTGAGGATGGAGCAGATATAACGACCTATTACCCAAGAGACATAGAATCTCTAACGATAAGGCGATATTAGAAATGGGAAGCTTAGTTTGGTTTGCGATCCCGTGGTACTTGAGATATGCGGAAGAGGGCTCCGAATAATGTGCAGAAAAGCTGAAAGAATAAGGCTGGCTACTAAAATCAAATGTGATGAATATGATAGTTGACATTCACACACATGCCAACGGGCACTTCTATGCAATAAGAAAGCAAGCGGGCATGTCTGAAGCAAGCGTTAGTGATTGGATCAATCGAATATTGATTCCTTATCATCCATACTTGAAAGCTGAAACCGTAGACCAATACTATTCCGAATTCTCACCAGAGAAGTTCATAACAGAAATGGATGAGGCGGGGATTGACAAAGCAGTCATACAATGTGCAGAACCATCAGGCTTGAAGGATGAATACGTATACAATACCTACATCAAGAGATACCCGGATAGAATTCTTGCCTTTTCTGGCGTCAACCCCCTAAATAAACTAAAGAGGTTTGATAGAAAGAGTCTTGATCGTGTGGATAAGGCAGTCAAAGACTATGGCTTTAAAGGGGTAGGGGAGCTACTTCCTGCATATATGGGCTACTCCCCGAACGACAAAAGGATCTATCCATTGTATGAAAAGATTACCGAATTGAAGGTTCCCATCTTAATCCATGCAGCAGCAACACCAGTGGTCACTGCAGTTTCACACATGGAATTCGCCAGGCCTTGTTTCTTGGAGCAGGTAGCGGATGATTTTCCTGATCTGAACATAATAGCGGCTCACATGGGCTATCCCTGGGTTGAGGAGCTTCTAGCGCTGATGGAGAAGAACGTGAATATATACGCTGATATTGCTCATCTCTGTATTCGGGAATTCTTGCTAACATGGTATCTCGTTATGGCCAAAGAATATCGAGTAATAAACAGAATAATGTTTGGTACAGACACATCCTGCCGACCACCCAAACACTATATAGAATTCATCAAAGTTGGCGTCAACCACATTGCTAAGCGAGCTGGATGGCCAACTTTATCAAGGGAAGAGATTGATGGCTTGTTAGGAGAGAACTCCAGAAAACTACTAAAGCTTTAAAGCACCCTTGATGGTGCACAAACCTTATAAAAACATTTGTGGCTTTAACTTCGAGAGTTGATGAACATGAGTGTTGATGCCGCGACTGTGGAGATAATCAAAAACAGAATTATCCATGCGAGTAGAGAAGCTTATACAGTTCTCGCTAGAACCTCGTCCAATCCTATTATATATGAAGGACTTGATTTTAGTGTTGGTCTTCTTTCGCCAAAAGCCGAGCTTGTCGCTCAGGCTGCAGGATTACCTCAGTTTTTAGGTAACCTTGGAGTCTCCATCAAATCTATCGTTAATGACATTGGTGGATTTGAAGCTTTCGAGCCTGGCGACATATATATGACCAATGATATTTACACGGCATGCCTGCATCTTCCAGATATGACAATCTGCTCACCAATCTTCTTGAAAGATGAGCTAGTTGGATTCACATTTACAAGGGCCCATTGGTGGGATATTGGAAGCAGTGTTCCAATAGGCGGTATCGCAACAGATAGATTCCAAGAAGGAGTAACTTACAAGTCTGTAAGATTATATGAGCGAGGAAAGCTCAACGAAAGCATTATGAGAATTATTCTGTCAAACACAAGACTCCGAGACTTTATTGCAAGTGATGTGAATTCTCAAGTTGCAGCGTGTCGTATTGGTGAAAAGAGATATCTTGCAATTATCGAGAAATATGGTAAAGACACTTTGATGAAAAGTATCAATGAGATGCTTGCACATGGTGAAAAAACTGCACTGAACGCTCTCAAACAGATACCTAATGGAGAATATGTGGCGGAGGGCTACGCGGATAATGATGGAATAAAGCTGGATGTGCCGCTGAAGGTTAAGGTCAAAGTAGTGGTTGACGAAGACGAAATGACTATTGATCTCACAGGCTCAAACAGTAGATGCAAGGGTAACGTGAACGCTGGGATAGGTCAAACAATTACGGCATGTCGCACCGCATACATGAATCTCATTGCGCCTAATTATCCAATAAATGAAGGACTTTTCAGACCACTAAAACTTGTTATTCCCGAAGACACAATTTTCAACGCAAAGGAGCCTGATTCAACTATGTTTTCTTGGATGCCTCTAGAAGTTGCGATAGATCTAGTTTTTACAGCACTTTCCCCTGTCATTCCAAACAGAGTTGTCGCACCAAATTATGGAAGTTCATGCATCTCTCACATACATGGAATTGACCCCAAAAACAAAAAACTCATTGTTTGGTCTGATACCGAAGGAGGTGGATGGGGAGCTAAACCCTTCGATGACGGAGAAAACGCTATTCTCTTTGGTGATACCAGAAATACTCCAATTGAATTTATGGAGAATCGATATCCATTAATGGTTGAACGTTATGAGCTGAGGCAAGATTCAGGAGGGCCCGGGAGGTATAGAGGCGGACTAGGCGTAAGGAAAGACTATAGGATTCTTGCGGAGGAGGCGCGAGGAATTTGGATATTTGAAAGGGCGATATATCCGCCTTGGGGAATATTGGGAGGAAAAGAAGCTGTCCCGAGCAACGTGGTTGTTAATCCGGGAACGCCTGGTGAGGAAGCAGTTCCGAAGCAATCGGACTATCCACTGAAAAGGGGAGATATAGTCAGCCTTCGAACGGCTGGCGGAGGAGGCTATGGAAGTCCTTCGGAGAGGAAGATAGAAAAGATTGAATCAGATATTTTAAATGGTTATATATCGATAGACCATGCTATACGATTCTACGAAATTGAATATAACGCTCAAACCAACAAGATCACCAGAAAAGGAAGTGAAAACTGAATGCTCAGAATCAGTGTTGACATAGGAGGAACATTTACAGATCTCGTAGTCTTCAATGAAGTGAATGGGAAATGTATTCTGAATAAAGCATCAACCACACCGCAAGACCAATCGATAGGGGCATTGGAATGCCTTAAGAAATCTAAGGTTGATCTTACGAACACAAAATCTCTACTTCATGGTACAACAGTTATAATTAACACCCTCCTTGAAGGGAAAGGTGCTAAGACTGGCTTGATAACGACGAAAGGATTTCGAGACGTATATGAGATCGCTAGAATGGCTAAACCTGAGATGTACAACCCATTTTACGAGAAACCAAGACCACTAATCCCTAGGCATTTAATTCTAGAAGTAAGCGAACGAACTAATTCTGATGGCAAGATTGTTCAGGTATTGGATGAAAGTGAGGTTGAAGATTGCCTCTCTACATTTAGAGAGAAAGATGTTATTTCCATCGCGGTTTGTCTACTAAATTCCTATGTGAACCCTGACAACGAAATCAAGATTGGGGAAATCGCAAAGAGGCGCTATCCTGAAGCTTTTGTTTCACTTTCTCATAGAGTGTCCAACGAGTGGCGAGAATATGAGCGAACCAGCACAACTGCTATGAACGCATATGTTCAGCCAATCGTAGGAAGGTATCTTGGAAAGCTTGAAGCAGAGCTGCAAAAGGCAGGTCTAGAATGTGGTGTTAATATAATGCAATCCAATGGAGGTCTAATGACATCAGAAATTGCCAAGGCTCAACCAACTCAAATGATTGAGTCAGGACCCGTAGCTGGAGTAATAGGAGCTGTTTTTATCGGGGGACTTACTGGGTTCAAGAACATCATAGCATTCGATATGGGAGGAACAACTGCGAAATCTTCATTATTGGAAAATTTGGAACCCCAGATCAAAAGAGAATTTACCGTTTTGGGGCACCCTGTAAGAGCACCTATGATAGAGTTGGAAGAAGTGGGTGCAGGCGGAGGGAGTGTGGGATGGATTGATCCTGGGGGAGCTCTCCATGTCGGCCCCAGAAGCGCAGGTGCAGATCCTGGTCCTGTATGCTATGGTAAAGGGGGATTGGAACCAACTGTAACAGACGCCAACTTACTGGTAGGCAAAATAAATCCTGAATACTTCTTAGGAGGAGAAATGAAACTCAACAAGAGATTGGCGAATACAGCGATTCGTGAACTTGGCAACCATTTCGGGAAGAAACCTATTGAAATGGCCAATGACATAATTGAGATTGCCAACTCTCACATGATGGGGAGCATAAGGCTGGTTTCTGTACAAAAAGGGTATGATCCGAGAGAGTTCTCGCTTGTCGCATATGGAGGTGCGGGACCATTACATGCATGTGCACTTGCAGAAGAGCTTGGAATCCCAAACGTGATAATACCCAACAACCCTGCTCATTTCTCAGCCTGGGGTATGCTACTTGCAGACTTTCGACACGATTATGTTCAGGTTTACGTGAAGGAGACAGAAACTGCAGACGTGAGTGAAATTAATGAGGTTTTCGCCAATTTAGAAGATAAAGGACGCGAAACCTTGTCCAAAGAGGACCTTGAAACCAGTCCAATTGTGATGCTAAGATCAGTGGATATGCGATATGTTGGCCAGGAACATACAGTGAATGTTGTTGCTTCAGGCGGGATTTGGGTAGAAAACCAGAAGAAGTTGCTGGAAAACAATTTCCATTCTGCCCATGAGAAACTGTTCACTTTCAATCTGAAGAGTATTCCTACAGAAATGGTTGCGCTTAGAGTAACAGCAATCGGGAAGACTAAAAAGCCTACTCTTGAAAAGCTGGAACGAACGCGTAGGACTGTTGAGAACGCTATGAAAGGAAAGAGAGACGTGTACTTTGGACAAAATGACGGCATTGTTGAGTGCAGAATATATGAACGACGGTTATTGAGTCCAGGACATGAACTCTATGGTCCTTGCATTGTAGAGGAACAAGCTTCAACTACTGTACTCAATGCAGATCAGAAGTTGACAGTTGACGACTATGGACACCTAGTAATCCAGATAGCATAAGTTGCATTGAAGCTTTAAATAACAGTAGCGTACCTCAGTAGATATTATCTTAAGATATGGAAGTAGCTATTGATGACAAGAAGACACCCCAAGAAAATTGTGTTAAATAGTGGAATAGCAAAGACACAGTCGCTTATGATAACTGCAATAGTCATAATTGCAGTTATCGCGTTATTGATTTATTTCTTCTATCCATCTCTTACACCAGTACCTGAGGAAAAGAGATTATATAGAATGACCCTTGCCTTCCCGACGCAAATTGACCCAGCTGTTGCGGGAGATGCTTCAAGCATGACTGCATGTTCAAACTTGTATGACCGCCTAGTTTACCAAGGACATAATGAAGAATTGATACCAAGTGCTGCTACGGGTTGGGAAGTGACACCAGATGAGTTGGATTGGACTTTCAACTTGAGGAATGGAATCATGTTCCACGACGGTACTGAAATGAAAGCGGAAGACGTTGTGTTTTCAATGGAGAGGCTTCTCGAAATCGGAGAGGGTGCAGCTTACATATACGAACCCTACATAGAATCAGTTAGTGTAGTCGACGATTACACAGTAGAATTCGCGTTGAAAAAGCCATTTGGTCCCTTTGTTGGTGCTTTATCAAAGTTCTTCATCGTCAATAAAGACCTTTTACTGGAGCACGTAGAGACTCCTGGTCCTTATGGCGATCAAGGAGACTATGGCAAAGATTGGCTATTGTATAATGACGCTGGCTCCGGAGCTTACAAAGTGAAAGAGTTTCTACGTGAAGAAGTCCTTAAAATGGAGCTGTACGAAGATTATTGGGATGTAGTTCATCCTAACGCGCCAGAGGAGATACACCAGATTGGAACTACAGAACCTATTCAGGTTAGGGCAATGATAAATGACCGGGAGCTTGAGATGACAGACAAATATCAAACTGATGAGGCACTGGAAGTGCTAGATGGAATTGAGGGAGTAGATCTCTATGTGCACCCATCAGGACCGATAACATACTCTATTACTCTCAACACTCAAAAACCACCACTTGACGATATTTACGTGCGGAAAGCTATGTTCTACGCTTTTGATTACGAAGCATTGAAAGGAGCTTTCAATCAATACTGGGGAGCCTATGGTGACTTCATGGCTACAAACATTGTGACTTCCACTCTGCCTGGTGCTCATCCAAACTTCACGGTGCCATTCCAACGCAACCTAACAAGAGCAATGGAGGAACTGGAGAAATCCCCGTATTATGGTCAGCTTGACGATTATGTTGTTGAACATCACTGGGTTTCTGAGGTTCCTGCAAGAGAGAAAATATCCTTGCTTTTTGCATCTAGCATGGCTGATATAGGCATAACTGTTCAATCCGTGAGAACTCCTTGGCTGACTATGGTGGAAGAATATGAAAGCTCAGACACTCATGCATTTAGTATTGGTTTTTTCCTGGATTACTATGAAGCCCTTTCCGAACTCAAGATGCGGTATCACTCAGATACAGCAAGCACATTTTTTCAGAACGCGTGGCTGCTCAATGAAACTATTGATACGATGATAGATGAAGCTGAGGCAACCAGCGATCAAACGGATAGGTTCGAGAAATCCTATGATATTCAGGAGCAAGTAATGAACATGTATGCCGAGATCCCGCTAGTCGAATGGGTCTTCAAGCAGGGCTATCAATCCTACTATTTGAATTTAACTGAGGTTACCAAGATACCACTATTCTATGATGTGTTTGCCTTCTGTCGACTCATAGAGGTTTACCCTGAGAAAAGAAGTGAACTAATCGAGGGTTCTAACTCCTTGATGATAATCACACCGCAGACTACTCTATTGGCCATTCCAAAAAAATACATTGGCAAAAGCATTTAGAATCGACTTAAATTTCCTTTTTTTTACAAGTGATTCGGAGCTCTGTAAGAGCAAGAAGGAATAAGATTGATTGATCAGAAGAGAATTATTGCGTTCACAAGAAGGTTGCTGATTAGGATTGCTCTCGCAGGATTTGCCCTTCTTGGTTTGTCGATCATAGCGTTTGTCATCGCTCGTGTCTTGCCAGGAGACCCGGTGAGATTTGCCTTGGGACCTAGTACCCCTGAATGGGTGGCAGATAGACTGAGAGAACAAATGAATCTCGATAAGCCTATTTACATTCAATACGTACTTTGGCTGAGAGATGCACTTAGCGGCAACCTTGGAGAATCCTTATTTACGCGTCAAAGTGTGACGAGTGACATCTTGAGGCTAATGCCTGCAACTCTTGAGTTGATTCTATATTCCATTTTCATTCAGATAGGAGTAGCAATCGTGCTGGGAGTGTTATCCGGCCGCTATGCAAATAGCTTGATTGATAACCTGATCAGAGTATTCTCTTATCTTGGAGCTTCTATTCCACATTTCGTAACCTCTATTATTCTGATCTTCATTTTTGGACTTACTTATGGTATTCTTCCCTATCGAGGAAGATTGAGTAGCAGCATCGCAATGCCTCCTAGAATTACCGGAATGGTTACTATTGATGCGTTGTTCGCAGGTAACTTGGTCACGTTTGCTGACGCGTTTCTACATATTATTCTGCCCGCCTTGGCCGCATCTTTCGTAAACACCGCAGTTTTGGCAAGAATCATTCGAGCAGGAGTTGTAGAGAACAAAGATCAGGATTACATCATGATGGCAACATCTCATGGGATACCCGAGCGAGTAATCATGCTGAAGTACCTTCTGAAACCATCGATAATACCCGCTGTGGCAGTTATGGGGTTAACTGCTGCCTCAATGCTTAGTTACCTCTTTGTTATTGAAAGCATTTTTTCTTGGCCAGGGTTTGCTTGGTATGGGATGAACGCTATGGTAACAAAAGATCTGAATGCAATGGTAGGTGTAATAGTCGTAACTGGGTTGGTGTATGCTGCCATCAATATTGTTGTTGACCTTGTGACGGAATATCTTGATCCAAGAATTCGGACTACAGTCGTGAGTAAGTGATTTCATGCAGATAGATTGGACGGAGAAAAAGGAAACTATCAAAAAAGGATGGTTTAAGTTCAGCAAAAGCAAGCTGTCTGTAGCTGGGCTAATTATTGTAATTGCCATAATCTTTTCAGCAGTTTTCGCATCGTATATTGCTCCGCATCCAGAGCATGCTGGTCTCTATCTTGATTTAGAGTTAGGAAGTCAGCCACCAAGTGCGAATTATCTGTTCGGGACTGATATACTCGGCAGAGATATTCTCAGCAGAATAATCTTTGGGTTTAGATACTCGCTGCTAATGGCTTGTATCGTTCTTTCCATAGTTGTTCCTGTTGGTTCTCTTGCTGGATTGCTGGCTGGATACCTTAAAGGCACGTTCATAGAGTTATTGATCATGAGGATCACAGATGTATTTCTTGCCATTCCAGCATTGATTCTTGCAATGGCAATAAGTGCTGTCTTAACACCTAGCACTTTAAATGCGATGCTGGCTGTGACCGTCATGTGGTGGCCATGGTATTGTCGAATTACATACGGACTTGCCAGTTCCCTCAGAAATGAGTCTTTCGTTCAAGCTGCTCATGTAACGGGAGCGGGCTCTTTCCACATTGTGATTAGAGAAATACTACCGAATAGTCTAGGCACTATTCTTACAAGAGCAAGTTTGGATGTAGGTATCGTAATCTTGCTAGGTGCCAGCCTGAGCTTTGTAGGGCTTGGAGCTCAGCCCCCTACACCCGACTTGGGAACGATGATTGCAGAAGGTTATAAGTATATGCCTGAGCGGTGGTGGATGACTATATTTCCAGCATTTGCGATTATGCTAACAATAGTTGGGTTCAATATGCTCGGCGATGGAATTCGGGATTTGTACGCGACTGAGGCGGTGTGATTTCTAATGGACACTCTGCTAGAAGTTGCCAATCTCCGTGTGAACTTTCGAGTTTATGGCGGCGTGCTTAAGGTCTTGGATGGCGTGAACTTCAAAGTGGGTGAAGGCGAAAAGATAGGTTTGCTTGGTGAAACCGGATGTGGAAAGACCACGACAATGAAAGCAGTTATGAGAATTCTTGCCAGTAACGCCATTATACCCATGAGTTCTCCAAGGAGTACGATATTCTATCAGAAGAAGGATGTTTTGAGTCTTGGCATTCGTCAATTGCAGAGGATTCGGCGAAGTAGCATGTCTATGATCTTCCAAGATCCTACTGCAAGTCTGAATCCCGTCTTCAAAGTTGGAACTCAACTTATGGATGTGATTAAGTATTCGGAGAGTGAGATAAGTGGAAAATCCCCATCCAAAGAGGAAACTAGACAGCGTGCTCTCAACATCCTTAAGGAAGTTGCTTTACCCGATCCGGAAAGAATTATGGAAAACTATCCGATCCAGCTGAGTGGTGGGATGAGACAACGAGTGTGTATTGCCATGGCTTTGGTTTCTGCCAGAACTCTTCTAATTGCTGATGAACCTGGTACATCTCTTGACGTCACCATACAAGACCAGATATTACGCCTGTTGAAGGAATCGGTGGAAGATAGGGGAACATCAATCATTCTGATAAGCCACGCGCTTGGGACGGTTAAAGGCTTGGCAGATAGAACTTACGTTATGTATGGAGGTAGCATGGTTGAGGTTGCACGAACGGAAGATGTTTTCTCGAAGCCGCTGCATCCCTACACTCAAGGTTTGTTCAAGGCTGTACCGAAACTGACCGGTGGCGGAATACCTGAAGGGATTCAAGGAAAGGTTCCCGACTATCTCAACCCTCCTAGGGGATGCAGGTTTTCTCCAAGGTGTACCCATACAATGGGTATATGCGAAAAGAATCTTCCTCCGTCTTTTAGAGTTGATGAGAGTCATGAAGTTGCCTGTTTCCTCTATAAGGAGTAGAGTTCTTCTTGAATAGTGAGATTTTGAGTGTTAAGAACCTTAAAAGACATTTCTCAACTCCATCGGGAAAGGTCAAGGCGGTGGATGGGATTAGTTTCTCAGTTGCTCGTGAGGAGACATTCGGAATTGTGGGTGAATCAGGCTCTGGAAAGAGCACAGTAGCATATACAATAATGGGGATTTACCCTCCAACGAGTGGGGAGGTTATCTTTAAAGGGGTAAAACTAGACAAGAGCATCAAGAAACGCTCCAGATCCCTGAGGAAGGAGCTACAGATCGTGTTTCAAGATCCTGGCTCATCTCTGAATCCCAAAAGGTCAGTGGAACAGATATTAGAGTTGCCTTTGAAAGTGCATGGTACTTTCAAGGGTAGTGATTATAGAACCGGAGTAGAGGAATTGCTACGGATGGTTGAACTGCCAGCCCACTATAAAGACAGGTATCCACGAGAGTTGGGAGGAGGAGAGAAACAAGCAGTGGCAGTAGCAAGAGCAATCGCCACTTATCCATCACTAATTGTCTTGGATGAACCCACTTCTGCGTTAGATGTTTCAGCTCAGGCAAAGGTAATACGGATGTTGATCCAATTTCAGAAGAAATTCCACTTATCATATGTTTTTATTACGCATAACTTGAGCCTAATGCGGAACGTGGCATCGAGAGTAGCAATCATGTACTTGGGCAAAGTTTGCGAAGTGGCGTCTGCGCCAGAGTTTTTTACCAATCCTCTGCACCCCTATACTAGGATGCTTCTTTCTGCTATACCAGTAATAACGTCAGAAGAGGAAAACATCAAGCCTAGGAAGGTAACCTCTATAGGCGAGATCCCTAGCCCTGTGAATGTTCCTTCTGGGTGCAGTTTCCATCCGAGGTGCCACAGAAGAATGGAGATTTGTGCAAGAGTGGATCCTGTGATCGTCGAAGCTGAAAAGGGCCATACTGTAAGATGTCATTTATATAACTCTTAAATTTTCCCCTTAAATCTGTAGCATAGAGGAGGTAATAAAAATAAGTCTTTGCTTGAGTAGGCAGTTTCTTCAGGGGCAACTTAAGATTTTTACCTACGGGCTTAGTATGAACAGTCGATCTCGCTTTACGTTTTTTCCAGAAAGCGATGACACGAACATCATTGAGCTCCTCAAAACAAGTGCTGTCTGAAGGAGAAAGAGTGGTTTTCCAATAAGTAACTTCAACAGATAATTCATCAACGCTCTATCTTACATCCGGGTTGCGTTGGTGGTGTTTTCTCAGCTTGTCTGGTTGCGGATGCTAATTCAACGATAGCCACAGTTCTAGGTTTTTC
>Ga0114930_10002799_pt1 | contig 15598 bp, 14 predicted proteins | sample AnhtaG_FD_87300 | JGI IMG/M metagenome (GOLD analysis project Ga0114930, IMG submission 87300) | Deep subsurface microbial communities from Anholt, Denmark to uncover new lineages of life (NeLLi) - Anholt_01485 metaG | ecosystem: Environmental > Aquatic > Marine > Oceanic > Sediment | place... | reverse complement strand
GACAATCCCGTTTACGGGCCTCTTTCAACAGGTAGTTAAGTCTTGGAATGATTGATCTAGCTTCTATTGTCAGGGGCAGGTGATCTTCCTTTGGAAGGTTATCCACAATCATATCTATAATTAGTATGGCGGCTTTCATTAATCAATCACATTTATATCATGGGCGCTTATTGTGCCTTGTTGATGGAATTCTGCTCTCCAGTAACAGCAGATCTAACCATAACCGCTTTCCGCCGTAATTCCTAATCGGTCGCTCGCATTTTCTTAGAAGCTATACCTGTCCACAAAATAGCTGAGAATTCATTTGTGATTTACTCGGGCTCATGGCCTGGCAAAATAAAATCCTACTGGCACCAGGCATCATCAGGATGAAGGCCAGGAGGACAAAATATGCATTGAACCCTTACCCTTGGATCGACTACCTTGATAACATTATTGAAACAAGCATCAAAGGTAGCTTTGCAGGGAAACTCCCCTTTGCCCATGTTAACTCTTTGCTCCTGCGGAGGGCATCGTTTGCACGTCCAAATTGCACGGTTGAAAGCTCATATTCATAACCAAAACTGGGTGCCCAGCTCATGAAGTTAATGGTCTTTATGATATTATCCAATCCACCTGCTTCCAAATTGAGCACATTATTAATCCTTTTAGCCTCAATCATGGATCCTATTTGCCACATCCTCACATCGAGCTCAACTGCCACATCCAATTTATATTTCCCTTCCACCCCACTAAACCACAAACCTCAAGGGTCAGCCAGTTACGAGAATACATCTTTATCAGGTCTATGAGAATCTCTTTTGGCAATTTTTCTAATTCTTGCGAAACAGGATTATCCTTTGCAGACTCCTTTGCTTTCAGAAAAAAGTTGTTATCTTAATCCAATCAAAATGTTTTAATTAGCGGAGTAATCGTGTATTAGTGGGAACTCCATGTTCCACGAACGCCCATAGTTTGAAGTTCTGAAAACTCCTAAATTCGAAGGTCTTATGAATAATATTAAGGCTTTCTTTCGACCAACAAGGATTTCTATTACTTATCATAGATGAAGCGAACCCCGTACTTCTCCACGGTGCATCCAGGGCTAGTTTTTCATAAATTTTCAGTTGAATAGTTAACTTTGACCATTTTTCTGTCTATGGATCCATCCTTTGTCTTAGGCAAAGAAGTAACAAACGAAATATATCTTGGCTTTTTATAGCTAGCGATTTTATTGCTGACAAAATCGATCAGTTCCTGTGTCGACAATTCTGCCGATTGTCTTATAACGCACACCCCTTTTATTCCTTCTCCATATTCGGGATCAGGCACCCCAAAAACAACAGCCTCTTGTACATCAGGATGTTCAAGAAGCGCCTTTTCAACCTCCACAGGATAAACATTTTCTCCTCCTGGCTTTATTAGATCCTTTTCTTCCTTTCGACCCATGAACCAAAGATAGCCATCATCATCCAAACGCCCCATGTCACCTGTATGGTGCCAGCCATTCCGTAAAGTATGTTTTGTTAGTTCTGGCTGTTTCCAATACCCTTGGAATACTAAAGGTCCCCTAACAAGAATCTCCCCAGATTCTCCTGCATCTACTTCTCGGGAATATTCATCTGCTATTATTAGATCCACCAGAGGGCCAGGACTCCCGGCTGAACCCAATTTCTCATTACTTAGACATGGTAACATGCATCCCGTTTGGCCATAAAGCGACCAGAATTGGCAATCCGTTTTTCTTTTAAAATTTTCGACAACATCAGGCTTTTCTATGCCATAGGCATGTTTTAAGGAGGAAAGATCATATTTCCCCTCTTGTAATTTAGCCAGCAAACTTAATAGGATGGGAGGGAAGGAGCCAATTAAAGAAACTTTTCTCTGACTAATCAGATTTAGTGTTAATTGTGCGTCAAATTTAGGGACACTGATATTTTTCCCTCCAACGTGTATAACCATGAGGGCCATACTCAGACCGAGCATATGATAGAACGGTAGAATATTCAAATGGACATCTTCAGGATTAAGACCCATCGTAAAGGCTGTCTGAATGCTACACGAGATAATATTATCATGAGTGATGATCGCTCCTCGGGGTTGCCCTTGCATAGCCGCGGTATAAGAAATTATATATGGATCACCTCCCTCAAGCTCTTCAGCTTCTTCAATAGCCGACCTGTCATCAATCAGTGAGGTGAGCAGAGGAAAGTTTTCAACCGCATCATCCATGAAAAATACTTTTGATGGTGACAACCCTAAAAAGGTAGATTTCGTTAAATCCTTAAATTCAGATTCAAGAAAAACGACCTTCGGATCTGAATCTGTCAAAATGTACTGGATTTCACCCAAAGAAAGTCGAGTGTTGATCGGAACAATGATGGCACCGATATAGGCAGCAACACAATACAGGAGTAAAGCACGATCAGAGTTCTTTGACAGAACTGAAATGCGGTCACCTTTACATATCCCGTGTTCCTTTAAGGCTTTAGATAAACATCTAACCTGTTTCAACAGTTCACCAAATGTAATTAGTCTGTCGTCATGCTCAATAGCTATTTTCTCATTAAACAACCGCGCATTTCTTTCAAGCATGTTAGAAACGCTAAAAGATCTAATACTCATAATCATCCTCATAGTCTTATTGTAAAAGGCCTTCTACAAAGCGAATTTGATTCTTTGCCAACACGGATAATGTTGGACAATACATTCTAACTACTTAACCATCTTTTGCGCCTTTTGTAATGCTTTATTGCACGATAGCTGGCTCTGACTTTATCACTGCTTCCTAAATAAAACTCCTTTACATCTTCGTTTTCAGCAAGTTTTGCGCTTTTGTCATCTATAACGATTTTACCGTTTTCCATAATATATCCATACTTGGCTAACGAAAGTGCCATTCTTGCATTCTGTTCTACCAGAAGTATTGATATCTTTCTTTCCATATTAATTTTTTTTATAATTTCAAAAACCTCTTTCACCAAAAGAGGGGCGAGACCCAAGGATGGTTCGTCTAAAAGAAGAAGTTTGAGATCATGACACATAAGAGAGCGCCCAATAACTAACATTTGTTGTTCGCCCCCACTCAGGTAACCAGCCTGCCATGATATTCTTGCCTTCAACAACGGAAAATAATAGAAGACGAGATCAATATTCGACTTTATCTCTTTTTTGTCTCTTCTTGCAGTATAGCCACCTACTTTTAAATTCTCAAGGGTAGTAAGGTCTTCAAAGACATGTCTTCCCTCTATTATCTGAACGATGCCCATGCGAACAATTTCTTCCGCAGGCTTTTTGTCAATCCTCTCCCCCATAAATTCGATTGAACCATCGGTAACTTCTCCTCTTTCCGTTCTCAATAGCCCTGAAATGGCTTTTAGGGTGGTACTTTTCCCGGCACCATTAGAACCCAAAAGAGCATAAATTGAATTCTTTGGAATTTCTAAGGAGACACCTTTCAAGACCAAAATAACGTAATTATAAATTACTTCAATATTATTAACATTAAGAATTGTTTCCATCAAAGATCCCTCTTAAAAGCAAAACGTGTTTTATTCGAAATTTGCACCCCGATGTACTTCGGGGTGCAAATTCCCGGGGCCATAGGGCATCTTTAGTCAATATATATCCAGTCGGTAACGGGTTCGAGAATGTTCTTTTTGACATTGGGTGAAAATAACTTGACACCCCTTCCGCCGGAGTGGTCTGTTGCTGTATAGGTAGTTGGTGAGATTAGCCCCATACAATCGAACTTGTTTAGGGTCAACAAGGCCTCCTTCAAAGACTCCCCTGATATCTCTTGATTCTTAGGGATCCTTTTCAGACCCTCCGCCACGATCATGGCTGAACTAAAACCATAGACATACCATGGGCTCTGGTAAGTTATTTCAGGATGATACTTTTTGCTCACTTCTTGTATGAGCTGAATGCCTGACACATCTGTATCATTCCAGTCGCTGAACGGGCTGGCTCCGACCAAAGATTCAACAACCTCGCCACCCAATGTGATTACCTTTCTCGACAACGCATTAATTGGCACGAGAAATCGTGTTCTCTCAAAAGATATTCCAACCCTTTGCGCATCTTTCATTACATTAGCTATGGTCGGTTCTGTACCGAACAACACAAAGAAATCAGGATTTGCTCTCATTATCTTTGCCATTTGCACCCTGGCATCAAGAATCCGTGTAGCAACAATAACCGATTCAACCTTTTTTAATTTTTTCCTCTCCAAAATCTCATTACACATATTCGCGCAAAATTTTCCGTAAGTGGTATCTGGATATCCTACAGCGAAAGTCGGTTTATCTCCTTTTCCCTTAAACTCCAAAACCCCATAATCGAACAGACCTTCAATCTGCCTTTCGTAATTCGTTCCGACAAGAAAAGAATAAGGTCTTTTGGAAGCGTCGCCAAACGTGCCGGCCATGGAACCGGCCATTTGAACCACCTTGTCCTTGGCTGCCATCTTAGAAATGGTAAGAGCGGCGCCCGTGTCAAAATTAAAAAACATTACTGGACTTTTAACTCTCAAATACCTTTTATAAGCCGCGACTTCCTGTACAATTTCCTTCTGACAATCCGTGACTGTAAGGTCAATTTTGCTCCCGTTTATTCCTCCCTGGTCATTTATATATCTAAAGTAGTCCTTAATCCCCTCCATCCAAGGAATACTAACTTCACTGGAGCGACCTGTAATATCGGGCGCCATGCCTATACTAATAACATCCGCACCATAGCATTGGCGATCCTGATTAAAATAAAAAAATGATCCCAACAGAATAAAAAGGATTAAAAAGAATTTCCTATCCCTTCTCATTTTCATCCCCCCCTTTTTTTTAATAAAATGTATCATTTTAGGTTTTACAAAAAGCGGCAATTTTTCATAAAAACTGGTGGACCCCTACACGCGATCATTTTTGCAACTCCTCTGGAAACTTTGCTAAAACCCTTTAAAATAATTGAATGATCAAGCGTTTCAATAGGCATATGGCCATAATTTAAAATATTTCTTAATTCTTTGATATATTTCGGCCAGCCCTTTTGGTTCGAAGATAAGAAATCCCACAATTATTAACCCAAACAATATCATTTTCATATAAAACATGGAAAGCGCGAGATAGGGAAATATGTCTCCCAGATGGCGTATAATGATATTTAGAAATTCGGGCAATAGAATGATAAAAAAAGAGCCTATGATCGAACCAAGAATGGTGCCCATTCCACCAATAATGACTATGGCCAGATAATTAATTGATAGGGTGAGTGTAAAATTCTCTGGGGTGATAACACTCAGATAATGCCCAAGGAGGCTACCGGCTACGCCGGCATAAAAAGAACTAACTGCAAAGGACTGTAATTTATATTTAAAAAGGCTGATCCCGATTACTTCTGCCGCTATGTCACGGTCTCTTATGGCGATATATGCCCGACCGTTTTTGCTCCTGAACAGTTGCTTGGCGCTCAGAGCCGCTATCAAAACCATGGCCAGTACCAGATAATAATACTTGTTATCAGTATCAAAAACGATAGGGCCTATCCTGGCAGTAGGAACAACATATCCATCAACTCCTCCGGTCAGACTTTTCCAATTGAACATTAAAAAATTGAGCAAGACCTGGGCAGCTAGGGTGGCCATTGCCAGATATAAGCCCTTGACCCTTAAAGAAGGAAGTCCAAAAATAATCCCTATTATACTTGCTATGACTCCGGCGACTGGGAGAGCAAGCCAGAATGGGAAGCCCAATTTCGATACCAACAGGGCCGAAGAATAAGCCCCCACACCTACAAAAGCCGCGTGTCCAAGTGATATAAGTCCTGTAAATCCCGTTAGTATATTTATCCCCAATGCTGCTATGATGGTTATACCAATAATGATAGCAAGATATTGCAGATAACCGAAACCCAGGAAAGGGAAAAAAATCGTGAAACATAAAAAGGCAATTAGTAGATTCCTCCGGAATCTCGTTGGGAAAATAGCCTGGTCTTCTTGATAGGTACTCTTTTTATGTCCACAAAACTCCGCCATTTGAACTCACCTCTATATTCTTTCTATTTCCTCTGTGCCGAATATGCCGTATGGCTTGATGATAAGCACAACTATAATAATGAAGAACGCAATCGAGTCACTTATAGACCCGCCTATAATGTCACTTATATAGGTATCTCCCAGAACTTCGGTAACGCCAACTATGAAACCTCCCAGAACAGCTCCCGCAACACTATCTAATCCTCCTAAAATCATAGGTGCGAGGGCCTTCAACCCATATATCTTTACGCTCAGGTTTAGGCCACTAAGGTTCCCCATAAATATGCCTGCTGCAGCTGATAACACGGCTGAAAGACCCCAAGCTATTATCAGAGTCTTTTTAATACTAACACCCAATGCCAAGGATGCCTGTTGGTCACTTGCCACCGATCTCATAGAAATTCCAATTATTGAAAATTTAAAGAAGCCAAGAAATATTAAGACCAGGGATACGGAAACCACAATAATTACCAATACTATGGAAGATGGAGAGAGAATTAAGGGAAAGGCCTTGCTGTCGGCTCCCCATATTAAACCGACAACCCCCCCCAATATATTAGCCATGCCAATAGTCACCATTAGAATAGCTATGGGGCTCTCTCCGAGCAGGGGTCGCAGGATGGTCCTTTCAACTAATATACCAATGAGAAAAACAGCAAATAGGGTAATAGAGAAGGCTATGAGAAAATGTATGCCTGTAAAAGAAATTATGGAAAAGCAAACATAGCCGCCCAACATGGTCAATTCGCCCTGACATAAGTTAATCACCTTACTGGTTTTATATATCAGGACCATACTCATCCCGATCAAAGCATAGAAGCAGCCTGTTACAACACCTGACACTAATACGTGCCATATAAATATAAAATTTTCATCCATTGGCATCCTTGAATTATTTATTATTGATTTGCTTGTTTTTCATTATACATCCCATCTATCTGTTCCTTATATTTTTCCGCAACGAATTTCCTCCGTATTTTTTGAGTCCTGGTCACCTCTTCATCATCGGCATCTAATTCTTTTTTTATCAGGATAAATTTCTTGATTTGTGCAGCAGCTGGAAGGTTTTCATTTATTCTTTGCACCCCCTCCTTAACTAGGTTATATACTTTTTCGTTCTGGGCTAGATCAGTAAAGGTTGTATACTCAATTTTCATTTTTTCTGCCCAATGCCCTACATTTTGATAATCAATCTGGATAATTGCAACAACATAAGGTCTACTCTGACCGAAAACGACAGCTTCCCGTATATACGGGTTGAACTTTAGTTTATTTTCCAGAAGAGAGGGTGAATAACTGGTGCCGTCATTGAGTTTCATCACATCTTTCATCCGATCTACCATAATCAAATGACCATCATCTATTATTCCTCTATCCGTGGTATGAAGCCACCCGTCTACCATTACCTTGGATGTCTCATCCGGCATCTTGTAATATCCTTTAAAAGTGCCGACGCTTTTGATCAGGATCTCTCCTTTGTCAGAAATCTTTAAATCAAGGCCAGGGACAGGTCTTCCCACGGTTTCATACCTGACATCTCGCAGTCTATGGGTACATACCATCCCCCCGGCTTCTGTCTGCCCGTACATTTGCAAAAGATTCAGGCCAATTGCTTGAAAATAATTAAAAATCTCTGGCCCTAGAGGCGCTCCCCCTGTGAAGGCAAATTTTACTCGTGAAAGGCCAAGTTTGTCTTTTATAGGTCTAAAGGCAAAAAAATCTATGATAATGTCAATGATATTCCACACAATATTCATCTTGCCTTGACCGAATTTTTTATCAACTAATTTATAACCTAAAGGGGAGCAGATATTTACTATTGCCCGTTTAAGAAAAGAGCTCTCTGATATTTTAACCTGGACTTCAGAGCACATGTTTTCCCATATCCTTGGGGGGGCAATTAACATGTCCGGGCCAACTTCTCTTATATTTTCCCGGACGGTTTCAGGTTCCTCCGGAAAGTTAATAATAAATCCATATTTCAAAAACCAACATATTGATACCGTTTGTTCAAGAATCCAGGCCAGCGGCAAATAAGTTATAATTTCTCTGCACTCATAAACTGGTATTACCTTTTCAAAGGAGTTAGCCATTTCAATACTGTTAGTATAAGTTAAAAGAGCTAGTTTTGGCTTCCCTGTAGTACCGGAGGTTGTGGCCAGGAATGCAATATCTTCCCCACGAGTCTGGTTAATTGATTCATCAAAGAGACTAGGCTTGCTTTTTTTCAATTCCAGACCTTTTTTCTGTACATCCTTGAATTTTATTAAACCTGGTTGGTCGTATCCTCTTAATCCCTTCCAATCATCCACTATAATATAAGTTAAGTCTGTATTTTCTTTGATATTCAAGAGCTTATCTACCTGCTCCTGATCTTCAACTATCGCAAATTTAACATCTGCATAATTTAAGTAATATTTTATCTCTTCCTCATTGCTGTCCTGGTAGATTCCCAGATTGATACCACCAATGCATTGAGCAGCTAAAAAACCTATCCAGTATTCTGGCCGATTATCCCCAATGAAAGCGACCACATCCAGCTTTTGAAGGCCAAGCTCGATTAGACCTAAAGATAATGCTTCCGCTTCGAGATAAAGATCATTCCACGTCTTAGGGGACCAGATACCTTTGTCTTTTTCGCGCAAAGCAATCTTATCGCCAAGAGATTTTGCTTTCTTTCGAAAAAGCTTTGGAAATGTACCATCATCCATGATCTGTCCTCAGATATGAATTAATATCCCAGATATGAATTAATAACGTCCTTATTATCTTTTATTTCTGCAGGTATGCCTTCCGCAATCTTATTGCCGAAATCCAGCACTACAATCCTGTCAGAGATATCCATAATAACCCCCATGTCATGTTCAATTAACATTATGGTAATTCCTCTTTCCTCCACAATATCAAGGATATACCGAACCATATCCTGAGTCTCTTCGGTGTTCATCCCTGCTGTTGGTTCATCCAGCAATAAAAGTTTTGGTTTCGCTGCCAAAGCTCGGGCCAACTCAACCCTTTTTTGAAAGCCGTAGGGAAGAGACCTAACAGATTTATCCCTGATGAACTCCAATTCAAGTAGATCAATGATATCATCCTCTATTGCCTCTCTGAGGGCGAGTTCTTCTTTTTCTGCCCTACCGTAATAAAACAAAGATCCTAAAATGCCTGTTTTTAAATGTACATGCGCCCCGAGACGTATATTGTCTAGAACAGTCATACCCTGAAATAGTTCAATATTTTGAAACGTACGTGCTATGCCCATCCCTGGAATTTGATGTGGCTTACAGAAGGTAATATTCTTATCTCCAAAAAAAATCTCACCTCTTTTAGGTTTATAGAAACCACTGATACAATTGAAAAGAGTTGTCTTTCCAGCTCCATTTGGGCCTATAATTGAAAAAATTTGCCCTTTTTCAACAACAAAACTAATATCGTTCAAGGCAAGAACACCTCCAAATTCAATACCCACAAATTTTACTGTAAGAAGGTCCATTTCTTCCCTTGTCATTTAGATTGTTTGCCGAATTGATGATTAGTTGACAAATAGCACTACATCGTGGACTCTAATCACATGGCCCTGTACCCACCATCAACAAACAGAATTGTTCCTGTGACATAGTTAGAAGCTTCTGAAGCCAAAAAAACCACAGCACCTTTGAGATCGTCATGCTCACCAAATCTTTTTAGTGGAACACTCGCTAAAAGCTCCTCCTTTTTTTTTGCTATGGTTTCTCTGCCCATATCTGTCAAAAAAAAACCAGGGCCAATAGCATTCACACACACTTTGAATCTTGCCCATTTCACTGCCAGATCCTTCGTAAATGTTAAAATGGCGCCCTTGCTGGTGTTATAGGCAATCGCATCAATAAGCTCAGGGGGGGTCCCCACCACGCTCACCACTGATCCAATATTGATAATTTTCCCTCCACCTTGCTCAATCATTACCTTACCAAGCACCTTGCAACAAAGGAAAGTACCTGTAACATTCACATTTATAACCTTATTCCAACCATCTATTGGATAATCTATGCTTGAAGCGCCCCAGTTAGCTCCGGCGTTGTTCACCAGCACATCAATCCGGCCAAATTCGGAAATAACAGTGTCCTTTACCCTATTGACATCATCTATATTGGACACATCGCATCTAATCCCGATGGCTCGAACTCCCAAATCCTTTATTTGATCAGCCGCTTTCTTGCAATTAGCCTCTTTTCTCGAGCATAAAATTACACTTGAGCCAGCCTCAGCTAGGGCCTCGGCAAAAGCAAGCCCCAATCCTCTTCCACCACCTGTGACAACGGATACTTTATCTGTCAGATCAAATAATTTTTTTACATCCATTTGTTTGCCCCAAATCTACGATTGAAATAGAATCATGGAAAAAAATATCACCTCAAAATGTCGCTATGTTGGATCCGTAAAGTCCTTGGTTTCTGCCTCAAAACTTCTCCACAGCATCATCCACAAACAATAAAATGCCTTTTACCATTAATCCCCTTTATAAACCGCCTTTCTTTTTTCCAGAAAGGCAGATACACCTTCTTTAAAATCCCTTCGGGTAGAAAGTGCCCCAAAGGTTTCGGATTCAAATACAAGTGCAGAGTTCAGGTCCATATTCATTCCTGTATTAACTAATAGTTTAATAGCTGTTATTGCTGATGGTGATTTGCTAGCCAATTTTTCAGCCCATCTCCTGGCTTCATTCAGGCATTCCCCATTAGGGACAACTCTGGCTGCGATGCCCATATTATAGGCCTCTTGAGCACTTATCCTCTCACCAGTGAAGAGGATTTCTTTGGCTCTGGCCGCCCCGATTAATCTTGGTAGTTTTTGGGTCCCTCCCCCGGCTGGAAACGCTCCGATATTAATCTCCGAAAGGCCAAAAGAAGCGCTTTCGGATAAAATTCTCACATCACAGGAAAGCGCAAGTTCAAAACCTCCACCAAGAGCAAATCCTGAAACAGCAGCAATAACAGGTTTTTTCAGTTCTTCTATCTTCTGGAACAGCATCTGACCATTTCGACTGAATTCTGTTGCTATAGCTGCATTTTTAAGATTCATAACATCATTAATATCAGCTCCGGCACAAAAAAAATCCTTATGCCCTGTAATTATCAACGCTCGGGCATTTCTGTCACTGGCTGCATCGTCTAAAGCATTTTGAATCTCCTCCCTGCATTCGGTATTAATAGCATTATATACCTGCGGTCTGTTTAACGTAATAAGGCATACTGCATTATCTTTCTCATATTTTATCGACTTAAAGGACATAGTAATATTCTCCCTTGCATTTTTCTTCTCCCCTTGGATGAGATGGGGTAACAGGTGAAAAAAAAGAATTTATCAATAATTTAACATCTCCCCTCCCATCCTATCCCTTTAGGATGAGGAAGGAGATAAGATAAAACATTGTTTACTTCGTCAGAAATCACTTGACTTGAGTAAACTTCCAGTATTAGGTGCTGTGGTAATAATTAATATTATTTTTAGACCTTTATCAAACACGCATCGGCCTGACCCAATCCACCACAGATAGCGCCGACAGCATATCCTCCACCTCTTCGCCTCAGCTCATAGACCAAATTCATCATGACCCGCGCCCCACTGGCCGTGTTCGGGTGACCAATGGCGATGGCACTGCCATTGATGTTTGTTTTAGCCTTAAGGCTCTTCCATTTTTTGTTGTCCCCCCTGGCTAACACTTTTGTGCTTACGAGGGGCATAACGGCAAAAGCTTCATTGATTTCAATAACCGACACCTCGTCCAAACTCAGATCGCCTATTTTGAGTACCCTTTGTATAGCGGCCGCCGGTGCTTCACAAACTAAACGAGGTTCGACAGCTATAGATGTCATAGCGACAATCCTGGCTAACAATTCTAAACCCAATTCCTGGGCTTTCTTTTGCGTCATGAATAGAATCGCCGTTGCTCCATCGTTTAACCCTGGAGCGTTGCCCGCTGTCACCGTTGCGCTCCCATAAACCGTCTTTAACTGAGCCAGCTTCTCCAAGCTCGTGTCCGGCCTATACTGCTCGTCAATTTTCAATACTTTTGATTCACCTTTCTTTTGGGGAATATGGAGGGTCATGATCTCTTCCTCGAATTTCCCCGCTGCATAGGCTGCCCCATACTTCTGGTGGCTTCCCAAAGCCCATTCATCTTGCTCTTCCCGGCTCACTCCCGCCTTCAGTGCCCCATTTCCTGCATCTACCGCAACAGGTGCAAAATCCTTATAACCAAGTTCAAACAGTGGATCCTCCATATTCACATTGCCAAGCCGATAACCAGAAAATCTCATATTTCGAACAACCAACGGTTCCTGGCTAAAGGAAGTTGCCCCGCCCCCGATAGCGCATGAAATTTCTCCAGCTTTTATTGCTCTGCAACCATAATGAACGGCAGACATTGCTGAAACGCAGGCCTTGTCAAAAGCAACAGATGGTGTTTCAAAGGGCAATCCTGCTTTCAGCAGGGTCTGCCGGGCCGCTACAGGAGTATACACATCCTTACAGACTGACGTGTCGCCGACACCCCAATAAACCTCGTCCACATTCTCCCCCGAAACTTTAACCCGGGCTAAAACTTCGCGCATTGGTATTGCTCCCAGGTCAAAGTAATCAAAGTCCTTTAACGAACCTGCGTAACGCCCAAAGGGGGTTCTACATGCACTCACGATTACTATCTCTTTATCATTCATTATATATCTCCCCTTTTTTCTTTTAATTAGTTCTGATAATCATAAAATCCTTTACCTGTTTTTCTACCCAAATGCCCTATTCTCACCATATGCCGAAGGAGGGGAGCAGGATGATATCTATCGCCATATTCTTTTTCCATTGTTTCCAAAACATTCAGTAAAATATCAGCGCCTGCGAGATCAATAATCTCCAGCGGACCCATTGGAAAGTTACAGCAAAACTTCATGATTTTGTCAATCTCTCTAGGATCGTTTCCATCCATGACACATTTAACGGCCTCATTCAACATCACATCTAAGACCCGACTGCCTACAAAGCCAGCATAATCACGTGCTATGAAAGGCTCTTTCCCAAGGCTTTTGATAAACTCTTTGGTGATATTCAAGGTTTCATCGGATGTCTCTGCTCCCGGAATAATTTCAACCCCACGCATCAATGGAACCGGATTTATGAAATGCGTACCGATAACTTTATCCTGCCTATTCGTTGCTGTGGCAATGGCGCTGATCGGAAGGCTGGATGTATTTGAACTCATGATAGTATCTTTTTTGCATATCTTATCTAGCTCTTCAAACAATTCTTTTTTTTCTTCCAGATTTTCAAAAATTGCCTCAATAACATAATCAGCACCTGAAGCATCTTTCAAATCAAGTGATGGGGTAATTCTGGATAAAATGTCTGTTTTTTCTTTCTCGGTTTTTTTCCCTTTCTTCACAAACCTCTGTAGGCTATTTTCAATATCTTTCATTGCCCTATCTATTATATCTTTCCCCAAATCATGGATTTTAACTTCATAACCACTATCAGCAACTACCTGGACAATGCCACTGCCCATAGTACCTGCTCCGGTAATAAAAACTTTTTTTATTTCCATCATGTTAATCCTTCCTCTATTTGTTTATTTACCCCTAAAAATCGGTCCCTTTTTTCAATAAAAGCCTCAATGCCTTCCTTTTGATCCTGGGTGGCAAAGCATTGAGAAAAACATTCAATCTCATAATCAAGTGCTGATGGGAGATCAAGATTCCTGCCCGTATTGACGGCAGATTTTATGAGTTCTAACGTGAGAGGAGATTTACTTGCAATCTCCAAATCAGTCTTCTTAGTCTCCTCGATCAGTGATTCCGGAGGAACAACTTCATTCAGGAGACCATAGCCATGCGCCGTAGGGGTGTCGATTGCCTTGCCCGTAAAGAGAAGCTCTTTGGCTCTGGCCGATCCCACCAATCTGGTAAGCCTTTGTTTACCTCCTGATCCGGGAATGACCCCTAAGTTTATTTCCGGCTGTCCCATCTTTGCATTTTCTGAACCGATCCGGAGATCGCAGGCCATTGCTAATTCGCAACCACCGCCAAGAGCAAACCCGTTGATGACCGCTACGACTAGTTTTTTCAAGGCTTCAATTTTGTCAATGGCTTTTCTGGTAAGCATGGCCAGATTCCTTGCCTCATTGCATGACAAATTTTCCAATTCCTTGATATCGGTACCAGCGGCAAAGGCCTTGTCACCCTTCCCGGTTATAATTGCCACCTTTACATCATCGTCTTCTTCCACATCTTGCAACAGAGAAAAAATCTCTTCAAAGACCTTGCTGTTTAGCGCATTAAGAGCTTGCGGACGATTAATAGTTATGGTTCCTATCTCACCCTCTTTTTCATACAACAGTGTTTCGTATTCCATCAATCATCCCCCCAATATCTTTTTCTACCCTGTTCAATTGTTCTTTTCTTAATTTGATGTTTTTGCCTTTCCATGGATCCATATCCCATAATCAGAAAACCCTTTACTCAGTTCCTTTATGTCTTCCCGCTTCTTGGCGTATCCCTCCTTTTTCCCCCTAAGCCATTGCAAATGCCGGGCCCGGTCTTCCAACTCCATAACCTCGCTCTCAGAAGCCCTCTTGACTTTGACGTAAAACACTCCGTTATCAGATACTATTTCACCCTGATTCTGGCAGACAAGGCACTCAACGCCATCCTCAATAAATTTGAATGATCGCGATCCACATATCTGGCATCTCTTCCCGTCCTGTGTGATTTCCTTCTTTGGAGAAAATAACCTTCTCCCCAGTTCCCTTGCCAGCTTGTGATTCTCATCATTAGATAGAACCTCACCCAACCCGGCCGCAAAGAACTTTGCCTCCCCCACAATGTCAAGCCCCATTGTCATAGCTGCACTTCCCAGTGCGGCTGATGTATATCCGTCCTTTCCTTTAACCCCCAAAAGGACTACTATCAGACATGGTTTCCCGTAGAATTCATCAAAACGGGGATACATCATAGCGCTTCTGTCAACGACCATCTTAATCATGCCATTGGGGCCGAAAAAATACACAGGCACCGCTAATATAACCCCCTCCGCATTTCTGAGCGCATCCAATAAAATCTCCATATCATCATCTTGAACGCATTTCCCATCTTTCGATATACAATGATAGCAGCCCAAACACGGCTTTATGTTCAAATCGCTTAATCTGATTAGATTCAGTAAATGGGGCTCAGGTATATGACGGCTCACCATCTTTACTGCCAATTCGGAATTGCCCCTTTTTCTGGTGGAGCCGATTATTCCAAGAACGCTTTTCATTTCTTCTCTGTATAACGCCCTAATCCCTTAGTAATTCCCTGGCAATTACGGTTCGCTGAATCTGATTTGTCCCTTCCACTATCTGGAAGATTTTCGCCTCACGCATATATCGCTCAACAGGGAACTCCTTGATATAGCCATATCCACCAAAAAGCTGTACCACGTCAGTGGTGACTCGCATGGCTGTATCCGTAGCATAGCACTTGGCCATAGCCGCCTCTTTGGAAAACCGCTTTTTCTTATCGGCCAATGAAGCAGCATTATACAGAAGCAACCGTGAAGCAGAAATGTCCATGGCCATGTCTG
>Ga0114930_10002798_pt1 | contig 15602 bp, 16 predicted proteins | sample AnhtaG_FD_87300 | JGI IMG/M metagenome (GOLD analysis project Ga0114930, IMG submission 87300) | Deep subsurface microbial communities from Anholt, Denmark to uncover new lineages of life (NeLLi) - Anholt_01485 metaG | ecosystem: Environmental > Aquatic > Marine > Oceanic > Sediment | place... | reverse complement strand
GTTTCACTCAATCTGACGCCTGCCGCGCGTCTCGCGCCTGGGATCCTGCTCACCCCGTGCCATGCTGCCATCCAAAAACCGCGATTTCGCAAATGCCTCGCCCGGTGTGGGCCACATGCCCCGGAGGATCCTTGAGCGCGCCGCCACGGGGTGCTGGCACTCGCTAGGCAAGATCGCTAACAACGTGCCATTTTGGCATCAGCCCGGGCACCCGACAACGACGTCCCAGGTGCCCTCGAGGATACAAGGCGGCCTCACCAGCCCCGACGACCATCGAGGCAATCGACAGAACCCATCCATTGACAATGATTTAGTGGGGCTTGACAGGAGCAGTCGCCTGCTGGTATCATACTGGTTCGATGGCGCGGGAGCGTCCTGGCATATGGCCGATGGGCCTTTGCCAAAATGGCAGGGTAGGCATAGCGGCCTACCGGTTGCGTATTGAGAGACTGCGTTGGGCGGCAACAAGGCGGCCCGAACGGGTTGCCGAGCGGCATTCGCTGCCGCAAAGAGGAGAAAGGGACGAAATGAAGATAAGGCCACTTGCAGATCGGATCCTTGTGAAACGCGCGGAACCCAATGAGACCGTCCGCGGGGGGATCATCATTCCCGATACCGCCAAGGAAAAACCCCAGGAGGGCAAGGTCGTCGCCGTAGGTCCGGGCAAGGTGGACGAGAACGGCAAGCGCGTCAAGCTCGAGGTCAAGAAGGGCGACCTGATCCTTATTGGGAAGTACGCGGGCACGGAAGTCAAGATCGACGATGAAGAACACCTCATCATGCGCGAGGACGACGTCCTTGCGGTGATCGAGTAGGCGTCGGCAACGCACGATTCAACGGGCGAAATAGTCGGCCCGCGCAGCGGGCTTCGTCAAGAACGGAGGAACATCGAGAATGAGTGCAAAACAACTTCAGTTTGGTGAAGACGCTCGACGGGGTGTGCTTGCCGGCGTGGCTCAGCTCAGCAAGGCGGTCAAGGCCACCCTCGGGCCCAAAGGGCGCAACGTGGTGATCGACAAGAAATGGGGCGCCCCAACGGTCACCAAAGACGGCGTGACGGTCGCCAAGGAAATCGAGCTGGAAGACAAGTGTGAGAACATGGGCGCGCAGATGGTCAAAGAGGTCGCATCGAAGACCTCGGACGTGGCCGGCGACGGCACGACCACGGCCACCATTCTGGCCGAGTCGATCTATCGCGAAGGCCTGCGCAACGTGGCCGCGGGCGCCAACCCGATGGCCCTCAAGCGGGGCATCGACAAGGCCGTCGGCGCGGTCGTGGAGTCCTTGGCCAAGATGAGCAAGAAGGTCAAGCACGACCCGGACGTCATCAAGAACGTGGCTGCCATCAGCGCCAACGGCGACATGGAGATCGGCACCATCATCGCCGACGCCATGCAGAAGGTGGGCAACGACGGCACCATTACGGTCGAGGAGGCCAAAGGGATCGAGACGACGCTCGAGGTGGTCGAGGGCATGCAGTTCGACAAGGGTTACCTGTCGCCGTACTTCGTGACGGACGCCGAGGTCATGGAAGTGACCCTCGAGGACGCCTACATCCTCATCAATGAGAAGAAGATCTCGAACCTCAAGGACCTGCTGCCGCTGCTCGAGCAGATCGCCAAGGGCGGCAAGCCGCTACTCATCATCGCCGAGGACGTCGAGGGCGAGGCCCTGGCCACGCTCGTCGTCAATAAGATCCGCGGCACATTCCAGGCGGCGGCCGTGAAGGCCCCGGGCTTCGGCGACCGCCGTAAGGCCATGCTGCAAGACATCGCCGTGCTCACCGGCGGCCTCGCCATCACCGAGGACCTCGGCCGCAACATCGAGAGCATCGAGCTGGGCGAGCTCGGCCGCGCCAAGCACGTCGTTATCGACAAGGACAACACGACGATCATCGAGGGCGCGGGCGCCAGCAGCGACATCGTGGGCCGGATCAACCTGATCCGCCGCCAGATCGAGGAGACCACCTCCGACTACGACCGCGAGAAGCTCCAAGAGCGGCTGGCCAAGCTGGCCGGCGGCGTGGCGGTCATCAGCGTCGGCGCCGCCACCGAGGTCGAGATGAAGGAGAAGAAGGCCCGGGTCGAGGACGCCCTGCACGCCACGCGCGCTGCGGTCGAGGAAGGCATCGTCGCGGGCGGCGGCGTCGCGTTGCTGCGCTGCCAGGACGCGGCGGCCAACCTGAAGGCCAGCGCCGAGGAGTCCGTGGGCGCCAAGATCGTCGCGCGTGCCCTGGAAGAGCCCATGCGGCAGTTGGCCACGAACGCGGGGGACGAGGGCGCTACGGTCGTGCAGAACGTCAAGGCCAAGAAGGGCGCCTACGGCTTCAATGCCGAGACGAACGAGTACGAGGACCTGCTGAAGGCGGGCGTCATTGACCCCACCAAGGTGGTCCGGTGCGCGTTGCAGAACGCGGCCAGCGTGGCCGGACTGCTGCTGACCACCGAGGTGCTTGTGGCCGAGATGCCCGAGCCGGAGAAGCCCGCGCCGGGCGGCGGCGGCATGCCGGGCGGCGGTATGCCGGGCGGCGGCATGTACTAAGCCGATATCGTCACATCCGAGCGTTCTATCGGGGGCGTTTGTCCACCAACGGCAAACGCCCCCGTTCGGGTTTCGGGTTTCGGGTTTCGGGTGCAGGACAAGAAACCCGTCGTGAGTAGTACGCACCTCGCCCCATAGGCAATCGGAACGGCGAGAATAAGGCGGGTAAGTGCGCAACGGCCCCCTGTCCCGATGCATCAGGCGCTCGGCCGCGGCAGCCCGAGAGGGCCTAGGCGGTCTTCGAAGCGAGTTCGCTGGAGGACAACAGACCCTGTATCTGGGCAAAGGCCTTTGCGGCGCACGTGGGGCAATAGCCGTGACTCACACAGCGACCGACCAGGTCAGAACCGGAGGCATTCACCCAACGGTTACCCTTGCGGACCTTCTTGCACTGGCAACACTGAACTACCATCTTCATACATCCTGTACTATGTTGATCTGCCGCTCCCGGCCAAAGAAGCATATCGTATGCCAATCGCTTGGCCCTCGGTCGGACTTGATTCAACCTGTTGTTACGCAATAGACTATACAGACGCAGGGCGGCCCCGTGTCACGGGGACGCCCGGAACTTCAATACCACCGAAGGCATAATGTGCCGAGATGAGCATGCGCTCTCAAGCGCCGGATACGTGCGGGCGGCACCCAGTGCCCTGGGACTGCGCGCAGATCGCGGATTGTTAGAATTTTTAGTGCCCCTATCGATTATCAAGATTTAATTGTCTTTCGGAAACACTATATACGGAATACCCGGATTTGTCAAGCACAATATGAGGGAAAACGGGCTTGAAACGGGTCCGCATTTGTTGCCGTCTCGTGGGGAAATCTGTTCCCAGCGGCCTATGGCGAGGTGCCCATGATTGAAGTCGTAGGGCTGACCAAGTACTACGGTCAACTGGCCGCCATTGAAGACGTGACCTTCCGTGTCGAGAAGGGCGAGATCATTGGCTTCCTGGGCCCGAACGCGGCCGGCAAGACCACCACGATGCGCATCCTGACCGGGTTCTCGCCGCCGTCGCGTGGGAAGGCCATGGTGGCCGGCTTTGACATCACCGAGCGGCCCATCGAGGTGAAACGCCGGGTCGGCTACATGCCCGAGAGCGTTCCACTCTACGGCGAGATGGTCGTGTCGGGCTTTCTGGCGTACGTGGCGGAGGTCAAGGGCGTTGCTCGGGCCGAACGCAAGCGCGAAGTCGCCCGCGTCATGGAACGCTGCGGGCTCGAGGATATGTCCGGCCGCCTCGTGGGCCATCTGTCCAAGGGCTACCGGCAGCGGGTGGGGTTGGCGCAGGCCCTCGTGGGCAACCCGCCGGTCCTGATCCTGGACGAACCGACCGTGGGCCTGGACCCCAAGCAGATCATCGAGATCCGCCAGATGATCAAGGACCTGGGCCACGAGCACACGGTCCTGCTGAGCACCCACATCCTGCCCGAAGTGACCATGGTGTGCGAACGCGTCATCATCATCGACCGCGGCCGCGTGGTCGCGCAGGATTCCATGGCCGCGCTCGCCGAGGGCGGCAGCCCGCTGCTCGAGGTGACGGTGGACGGCCCCGAGGAGAAGGTCCGCGCGGCCATCGAGCAGGTCCCCGGGGTCGCCTCGTGCGTCAGCAAGGGTTCGGGCCGTTACCGCGTCGAGGGGGCCGCCGGCCAGGACCCGAGCGCGGCGCTCACCGAGTGCCTGGTGGGGGCGGGGCTGGCGGTGCGCGAATTGCGCAAGCACGCGCGCACCCTCGAGGACGTGTTCATCGGCGTCGTGTCCGCGGACGCACAGGCCGTCTCGGACGAGGGGGGTGCGGGCCGATGAGAAACACGTGGGCCGTGTGCAAGCGCGAGTTTGCCAGCTACTTCGTGACCCCGATCGGCTACGTGGTGGTAGGAGTATTCGCCACGGTGTTGGGGCTGGGCTTCTCGGCGTCGTTTCTCTTCCACGCGAGCGTCACCGTGAACCCGACCGAGTTCGCCTACTCGGGCGTGCCCGACTTCGAGGAAAACATGCTCAGTCCTTTCCTCGTGTTCTCCGGCATCATGATCATGTTCATCGGGCCGCTGGTGACGATGCGGCTGCTGGCCGAGGAGAAGAGCCGCGGCACCTTCGAGCTGCTTCTGACGCACCCGTTGCGCGACCGCGAGATCATCTTCGGGAAATACCTGGCGGCCCTGGGCATGCTGGTCGTGATGATGCTGGCCATCGGCGTGAACCTGGGCATCGTGGCCTACTACGTCGAGGTCGAGCCGGCCGTGCTGGCGTTTGGCCTGCTCACCGTGTTCCTGATGGGGGCGGCCTTCATGAGCATGGGCCTGTTCGTATCGGCCGTTACCAGCAACCAGATCACCGCCGGGGTCATGACCTTCGGCCTGTGGTTCGTGATGTACATCCTCGGATCCTTCGCCGACAAGCTCCCCGAGAAGAACCCCGCCCCGGAGAACTGGGCCGAAGGGCTCCGGAACATGGTGGGCTCGCTCTACGGCGTTTTCCACGACCTCGTCGAGCAACTCCCGCTCGACGCCCACGCCAGGGACATGGCCCAAGGCATCGTACAGCCCAAAGACGTCGCGTACTACGTGCTTGTCGCGGCCTTTTTCCTGTTTCTCACGTTGCGTGCCCTCGAGAGCAGGAAGTGGAGGGCCTAGCCGATGAGCCGTTCGAGAACCCTCGTTGGCCTGTTCGCACTGGCGGCCCTCGTCGCCGGGTTCAACCTGTTGGTCCTGAAACAGAATCCCTTCCTGCTGTCCGTCTTGCTGACCCTCGGCGTGGGCGTGCTGGCCGGGCTCGTCTGGATCGCGCTGGTCCTCGTCAGCATGACCCAACACTCGGCCCAGGAAGGCAAGTCGCTCTACGGCCTGAACACCGTGGTCAGCTCCGTACTGTTCCTGGGCATCTGCATCCTCCTCTACGCCTTCGTGCAGCGCTGGGACCGGTCGTGGGACCTGACGCAGGAAGGGCGCCGTCAGTTGTCGCAACAGACCGTCCAGGTGCTCGAGAACCTGGACAAGGACGTGGCCGTGCTTGCGCTGTTCCTTCGGATCGACGACGAATTGGTCCGCATCGCGCGCGACAAGACCGAGCGGTTCCTCGAACAGTGCCAGAAGCACACGTCCCACTTGCACGTCGAATCCCTCGACCCCCAGATCGACCGGCTCCGCCTCGAGGGTCTCGGCATCACCCATGCCTCGACCCAAGGCACGGTCATCATCCGTTGCGGCAGCGCCCAGAAGGTCATCACGCTGCAAGGCGGCAGCCCGCGCCTCGAGGAGCGCGAATTCACCAACAAGCTTGTCAACGTAATCCGCGACGCCAAACCAAAGGTCTGCTTCCTGACCGGCCACGGCGAGCGGAACGTGGACGACCCGAACGAGCGGACGGGTGCTTCGGTGCTGCGCCAGCTTCTCGAGGGCGAAGCCTACGAAGTCGAGCGCATCCCCATCCTCGTGACGCGGCCCGAGGTCCAGCCGGACTGCGATATCCTCGTGATCAACGGGCTGGGCACGACCGGCGCCCGAGGCGACCTGCACCCCAACGAGATCCGGGCCATCCAGGAGTTCCTGGACCAAGGCGGGCGCCTGCTCGTCATGATGGACGCATGGCGCAAGGTGGTCCGGTCCGACCTGCAAGTCGAGCAACTCGTCCCCTGGTTGGCGAAGCGCTACGGCATCGTCGTCGGCGACGACCTGGTCGTGTCGCCGGCCACGCGTTCGCAAGTCGAGTTCACCCCGGACACCTCGTTGTTCGACGACACGGACCCGCGTGCCGTGTTCCGCGGGTGCTTCAACAACGAGCATCCGATCACGCGGGATTCGGACCAGCACATGCTCTTCTCCGCGATCTCCGGCGCCCGAACCGTGGGCCTGGCAGAAAACCTGCCGGACGGCGTGGTCGGGATGGGTCTGCTGCGCACCTCCCCGGACTTTTACGCCGAGACGGACCTCGAGGCCGCCATGACCACCGGCACGGCCTTCAAGGACGACGACGAGGCGGCCGGGCCGCTGTCGATGGCGGTGGCCGTGACGGCCAAGACCGATTTCCTGGTCGGCGACACGGGCCGGACGCGGGACGCGCGCATCGTCGTGGTCGGCGATTCCGACTTCGCCTCGAACGCGCTGCTCAGCGTCATCCCCGGCAACCTCAACTTCACGCTCAACGCCATGGCGTGGCTCAGCGAGAACGAAGAGCTCATCGCCATCCGGCCGACGGGCAAGCAGGACCCGCCCATCATTCTGTCCGACTTTGACCAACGGGCCGTGGTCTACGTGTCGGTCCTCGGTACCGTCCAGGTAGTGGTGGCCGCGGGCTTCGTCGCCTACGGGCTTCGGAGGAAACACCAATGAGGGCCCGTGGCACGCTCGTTCTGCTGGGCGTACTCATCGCGTTGTGTCTGGGCTACTGGCTGATGGTCCGCTTCGAAGAGCAGGGCGGACTAGAACGGCACGAGGCCAAGAGGCTGTTCCGCGTCGCCCACGAGGACATCGTCACGATCGAGGTGCGCCGCGTCGACGAGTCGCCCTCGGCGGCCAAGCGCGCCCGCAACGGCCCATGGTCGTTCACCAAGCCCCATCCCACCATCGAGCCGAATCAAGTCCTGTGGGACCGAGTGGCTGCAGCCATTGCCGGCCTGACCAACGAACGCACTATCGAGACCTCGCCCGGGAACCTCGCCGTGTACGGACTGGACGACCCGGTGCTCGAGATCCGCGCCGGCACATCCGACGGCGCCGACCTTCGTGTCGCCTTTGGGGCCGCGGAGCCCACGCAGACCCGGCGCTACGCGTGCCTGCTCGACGGCGAGGGCGCGGCCGACACCGTGTTCCTGGTCAGCACCGAGGCCTTCCACGAGTTGAACCGGCCGCGCAAGCTGTTGCGCAACCCTTACCTTTTCAACCTCGGCGAGGCCGGCATCACGCGCCTCGAGTTCGCCCACATCTGGACCCCTGAGAGTGAGGCCCAGTCCCAAGACGACACGGACCGATCCGTTGGCGAGGAGTCGGCGGTCGTGGCCGTGCAGCGCGGGGACGGGGGCGTCTGGCGGATGGTGTCGCCCTTCGCGGCCGAGGCCAACCAGGACCTCGTCGGGGAGCTGATCAAGGAGGTACAGTTCGCGACCGGGCGAAACCACGTCGATGAACCGGAGGACCTCTCCGACTACGGGCTCGACCCGCCGCGGGCGCGCATCACGGTCTACGGCGGCCCAGGTGAGGAACCGCAGATCGCCTACCTCGGGTCCATCGAGACCGCCGAGGAGAGGGGCGGGCTCTTCGTCAAGCGGGCGTCCAAACCCGCCGTGTTCGCGATCGACGCGCAGGTCCTCACGCTGATCCCGAAAGCGCCGAGCGCCTTTCGCGAAAGCCGGCTGTTGACGCGCCCCGCCAGCGAACTCCAGTCCATCCACTACAAGACCGACGCGACGGATCTCACGATGGTGAAGGACCCCGACACGGGCTGGGCGATCGTGCAGCCCCCCTACGACGACACCGACCAGGCCGCGGTCTCGAACTTCATCTCGTTGCTCAAGGCGCTCGAGGGCCGCGGCTTTCCGGGCGACGCCGAGGCCCGTTTCGACCGCAGCAAGCCCGTGGTGGCCATCGAACTCACGTTCCAGAACGAAGAGGGGCCCGCCCGCATCCTCGTGGGCCCCCCCGTACCCGACACCGACCGGTATTACGCCACCCAAGACAACGGCACCGTCGTCCTCCTGGCCAGTATCGACGTGACGGCGCTGACGAAGACGGCCTTCGACTTCCGCACCAAGACCCTCATGACCTTCAATCGAGCGGCCGCAACGCGCCTCGAGCTGACCATCGACGGCGAACGCTACGTGTTCACCAGGCCCCGGGGCCGGTGGGTCGTCCGAGAGCCCGCAGAGCGCCAGCTCGAGAGCCCCAGCGACGTGGACGCCTTGTTGCAGGATCTCCAAGAGGCCCGGGCCACGACCCTCGAAGCCGAGCCCGTTCCGCAAGACCTCTCCCCCTACGGGCTCGACGCCCCCCTCGCCGTGGTCGCGGTCTCCACGCAAGGAGCCGGTCAGGGGGATCAAGAGACCGTCCACGGCCCGCTCAAAATCGGCGCGGTCACCCCCGCCAACTCGCAGCGGCGTTTCGCCGTGGTCGCAGGCCGTGACGGCGTGTATACCATCCGGCAGGCCGTCGTCGATGCCATCCGCGACACCATCAAGGGCGTGCGCTGACCCGAATACGCCCCAACACACCAATACCTTTCACTTGGCGGCCTTCCATATGCTCGTGCTCGTGCTCGTGCTCGTCATCGTCATCGTCATCGTCATCGTAACTCGTAACTCGTAACTCGTAACTCGTAACGGTGGTCGTGCTCGCACAAGTGACCGGATGAGCGATTACGATTACGATTACGAGCACGATTACGATTACGAGCACGAGCACGAGCACGAGCACGACAGACGAAGCGCCTCCCCCGGAGAAAACCCAGAGAGGCCGCGGGATTCCCTCCGCGGCCCTCATCGGCCAAGGCCCGGCAGCACCGCTCACCCCTGCGTGCGCGTGTAGAGCACGGCATTTCCCCGCTTGCCCGTGGCTTGGATGGCCTGCATGCCGCGGAGGGCGTAGGCGGCCTTCTGGGCCATCGAGCGCGGGCAGTCCATGGCTCGGGCCATGTCGGCTGTGGTGAAAGGCTCCGGCAGCGTGTCGGGAACCAGGTCGACCACGTCGGCCGGGGTCTCGAAGACCCGCCGCGCCACCACCTCGATCAGGCGCCGCTCCTGCGTGACCCACCCCCGGCGGCGCCACGCCCGATGGGACCCGTCCTGGCAGCGCACTTCCTCCTCCTGAATGAGGAGGACCTCGATGGCGAAGTTCGGATGCGGCATGAGGTGCGGGATGTGGACCAGTTCGCCGAACAAGTCCTCGATGCGTCCGCGCTTGGGCGATTTCCGGCGCCCCAGCACCGACTGCTTGTCGGGCGAAAGCCGGATGATCCACTTCTCGAACGGGATCGGATGGAGCAGCCGCACGCGATGATGGGCCACGAGCTTGGCCAGTTTCCGCTTGATGGCGGAGAAGTTCCGCGTTTGGATCTCGATCAGGAGGCCGCCCCGAACGATGTCGATGAGGGACCCCTCGACCGGGACCTCGAATTGGTCGCCGGGCTCGGCGTACCATCGTTTAACGGCCGCGTGGAGGTCTTTCTCGTTCAGCGTCGCTATGGCGTGCGAGGCGCTTGCGGTTTCGGACGGCACGGGCGTCACCACATCAGGTCGTCGGGCACGGCGTAGGAGTCATCCGGGTCCGCCGGTTCCGGCGGCTCGTTCAGCACGAGCACGGCCTCGGGCACGCGCTCGAGGACCTTCTGCGCCACGTCCGGCGGCGCCAGGTAGTACTGGTCGTCGAGCACCGTGATGGCCAGGTCCCCCCACGCAATCTGCCGGTGCACCTCTTCGGTCACGTGGAGAGTCTTGACCCAGGCGCCGTGCACGAAGTTGTGGGTGATCGGGCCCTTTCGGTAGCGGACCTGGTGCTTCAGGATGAGGTCGCGCACCTGGGCCATGCGTTCCTCGCGGACCCGCGCCGCCTCGCGCTCCCGGTTCCGTTCCCGGTCGCGCTCGGCCTTCTGCTTCAGGGCCTCGGCCGCTTCACGCGCGCTCGAATCGACCTCGTCGGGGACCACGCCCTCCCTCTGCTGCTTGCGGGCGGCCTTGGCCTGCTCGCGCACTTCGCGCGCCGCGGCCTTGGCCTGCTTCTTGGTCACCAACCCCTTCTTGAGCAATTGGTCTCGCAACGACCCGCCCATGGCTGCCTCCCGCTAACCCACGATGACGTCGTCTAGAGCGCGCTTCGGCACGTGGTGGACGCCGTCCGGTTCGCGCCAGTACTTGATGTCGCCATCCGCGCCCACCTCGTCGAGCACGACCTTCTCTTTGGGCTTGCCGAGCGCGATCACGAGCAACACGTCGTAGCGCTCAGGCGGCAAACCCAAGACCTCCAGCAGCTCCGGCCGACGGATGCTCCCGAACATGCACCCCCCCAACCCCTTCTCGGCGGCGCCAAGCAGGATGGTCTGGGCCGCGATCCCGTGGTCGCACCCGGGGCCCTTGGCGACATCCTTATCGCACAGAATGACTATGTAGGCCGAGGGCCGCTCGCCTTCCTCCGGGCCGTCCCAATCGGTGAGGTAGCCGGCCCAGATGGTGCACGGGAAGACCTGGGCGTTCTTCTCGGGCGTGCACGAGAGCGCGTACTTCAACGGCTGGATATTGGCGCCCGACGCCGTGTTGCGCGCCAGGTCCACCAACTCGCGCAGCGTGGCCACGTCTATGGGGTAGTCCTGGTAGAACCGCCGGTAGCTTCTGTTCTTCAACACCAGGTCTCTGAGCATGGCGGTCTCCCTTCGGCACGTGTCGCGCCGGTGGACCCGCGCGCCCACGCCCCCGTTCCCAGAGGCACGGCAGTGCGGAGGCGCATCAAGGCCCGCGGCGCGCCAGCCATTGTCGATACTCGGGGCTCTTGAAATACTCGTACTTCTCGCGGTCCTTGAGGCACACGAAAGTGACGGTGCAGGTGATGGTCTCGCGGCGCTCGCCCGTGGCGGGCTCTTCGATAAACGCCTTGCTCTCCGCGGTGACCGACGAACTGCCGGTCCCGACGATGCGACTGAAGATCGTGACAATGTCGCCGCGATGACCGGGGGCCTTGAAATTGACGTCATCCATGTTGATGGTGACGAGGTCAGTGTAGCCGATCCGTTCTATGACGTAGACGGCCGTGGCCTCGTCGAGCCACGCCAACATGGTCCCGCCGAACAGGTTGCCGGCGGGATTGAGATCTCGCTCGATGACCAGGTGGCGTGTGACGAGGTCAAAGCCCTCCAGCGGTGACTGTGCCATCGCGTTACCGTGCCCCCCTGTTGTGTGTGACCGGATTTCCCGCGAGGTCAGGGCCGGCGGTGGTGGGGCTGCGTGAGGGCGCCCTGTTACTTGTTCCTGGCCAGACGAAGGCCTTCGAAGCGCAGATGGTACCCCGGCCCGGGGTCCTGGCCCCCGCGGGCGGCGCAACGGCACTGCACGGCGCCGGAGTTCCAGCACCCGCCGCGGAACACGCGGAACACGCCCCGTCGCGGGCCCTTCGGGTCAAAGGCGGGCTTCTTCGTGTAGTAGCCGTCGTCATGGAAGTCCTGGCACCACTCGGACACATTGCCGTGCATGTCGTACAGGCCCCACGCGTTGGGCTTAAGCTGCCCGACCGCGTGGATCTGGCCGTCGCTGTTGGCATTGTACCACGCGTATTCGTGCAGCCGCGACACCGCATCGCCGAAGCAGTAGGCCGACACGCTGCCCGCGCGGCACGCGTATTCCCACTCGGCCTTCAACGGTACCCGGGGCGCTCGGGGCCGTTGCCGTAGCGCTGGCCGAAGGGCTCGATCAGGCTGGTCTTGGGCATGGTGCGGGCTACAAAGGAGCAGTTTCGGGCGATGGCCTCGAACACGCGGTGGGCGATGAGGCGGTGGCCGAGGTCGTTGGGGTGGCAGTGGTCCTGGTCGACGATCCAATCGACGCCCACCTCCGCGGCATAGACGTCGGCGAGGATCAGGCCGTTGGCCTCGGCCAACTGGCGGATGACGAGGTTGAACAGCTCGGTGACGCCGTAGTCGCTCGAATCCCACGGCGCCATGTCGTACAGGACCTCGTGCATGTAGTAGGTGTTGACGAGGACGATGACCGGGTCGATTCGGGCCCGGATACGGTCGATGAGCACCTGGTAGGCGCGGCGGAACACGGCGGGTGGCGTCCCGCCGCGAGAGTCGTTCAGGCCATACGAGAGGAACAGCAAGTCAGGTTCGAGGGCGATAACGTCGGCGTCCAGGCGTTCCAGGGCCGACGGTTTCGCGGAGTGCTCATAGGCCGGGCACTCGGGGGTCAGCACATTGGCGCCGATGCCCTGGTTGACGAGATCGATCGAGGCGCCTTGAAATTCCTCGAGCAAGGCCACGGTCTGGTTCACCCAGCATTTCTCCTTCTCGGAAACGCTGTACCCCCAGGTCGTGCTCTCGCCGAGGGCGACGACCCGTTTCACAGGCTCTGCGCGCATGTCGGTTTGGCGAACGAACATTGGTGGCCTCCCGCTTGTCCCGTTGTCCGGTATCCGGTACTCTGGTCGCGATGGCGAGTGCCATACTCGGAAACTGTAGCAGAAGCGCGAGGAGGCCGTCATGGTTCCCACGTTGTTTTCCGTAAGCTACGCCGGGCTCTGGGGCCAGGCGTCGCTGGATCTCGAGGCCTTCGTTCAGAGGGCCGCGGCGCTGGGCTATGACGCGGTCATGCTGATGGGCAAACGGCCGCACCTGTCCGTTCTTGACCTGAGTGAGGAACGGCTGGCGTCCCTGCGGCAGGCTGCCGCCGCCGCGGACGTCGAGATCGCCACTGTGGCCGGATACACCGATTTCACGGCCGGGCAGACGGCCGCGGAGGTCCCGTTCGTCGAGATGCAGGTGGCGTACGTGGACGCGCTCGCGCGGCTCGGCAACGCCCTTGGGGCCAAGCTCGTGCGCGTCTTCACCGGGTACACCACGGACGCGGAAGCCTACTCGGCGGACTGGGACAAGTGCGTCAGGGCGATTCGCGAGTGCGCCGCGGCAGCCGAGCAGCACGGCGTGGTGCTCGGCGTGCAGAACCACCACGACGTGGGCGTGTCGGTCGAGGCCTACCTCGAGTTCATCCACGACGTGGACCACCACAACTGCCGCGCCATGTTCGACCCGTGGTCGGCGGCGTTGCACGGCGAAGACCTGTACGCCTGCGCGAAGACGATGGCGCCCTACATGGTGCAGACGACCCTGGCCGATTATGTGCGACTGAAGCGCTTCTCCTACCAGCCCGGGCTCATCAACTACCGCGAGATCCCCGCCATGGTGCGCGCGGTGCCGCTGGGCGAGGGGTTCGTCGACCTCGAGGCCTTCTTCGCGGGCCTGCGTGAAGGCGGGTTCGACGGCTACGTCGCCTACGAGATGTGCTCGCCCCTGCGCGGCGGCGGCGGCATCGAGAACCTCGACGCCACTGCCCGCAAGGGACTCGAGAAGATCCGACAGCTCACGGCGTCCGCTTCGTAGGGCCGCCGTGTTTGTGGTTGCGTCGGCACGTGGCGGATGGGAGGGGATATGAACGCGACACGCAGGCAGTTTCTCGTAAGCGGCGCAGTGGCCGGGGCCGTGGCCCTGAGCGACTCGGCCTTTGGTGAAAGCGGCAGGGGGCCGCGCTGGAAGTGTGGGCTGGGCCTCAACGGGTTCATGTCCTCGAGCCACGAATTCGACAAGACCTACCCCATCTGGGAAGTGCTGGACTTCACGACGAGGGAGGGCTTCGACGGCGTCGAGCTGGTGGGCGGCTGGCCCATGGGGCCGTATCCGTCGCCGGACGAGTCGGATCGGGTGGCCGCCTTGAAACGACTGTACGACCAGTACGGCTTGCAGGTCTACTCGATCCAGACCGGCGGCGCGGGCGCCTACGCCGCGGACGCCGACGCGCGCAAGGAATGGCTGCGCGCCTTCGCCGACCAGGTCCGGCTGTGCAGCGGGCTCGGGTGCGACTTCATCGGCCATTGGCCCGGCGGCGGCCTGGCCGGCAACCCGGACGTGGACCATGCCATCGACCACCTGGCGGCGAGTTATCGCGAGGCCGCCCGGATCTGCGCCGACGCCGGGATGTTCCTTTCCTTCGAGATCGAGCCGCCGTTCCTGTTCAACACGCCGGACCATCTCGAGCGCATCCTCGAGGGCGCGAACCATCCTGCATGCAAGACGAACTACGACCCGAGCCACTTCGACGTCATGTCGGGCAGCACCGGCAAGCCGGAGGAGATGCTCGAGCAACTGGGCGTTGACCACATCGGCCACGTGCACCTCACCGACACGGACGGGACCATGTTCGGGGGTACGTCCAAGCACCTGCCCTGCGGCGAGGGCCACTGCGATATCGCGGCGTCGCTCGAAACGCTGTGGCGCGGCGGCTACGAAGGCTGGATCATGATCGACGGCTGGAAGATCGAGGACGTGTACCGCGCGGCCCGGAAAGGCAAACAGGCCATCGAGGCGGCACGGCGGAAGCTCTCCTAGCGCGGGTCTTTCACCCGTGCCGTGTCATTGCGAGCGCAGCGAAGCAATCCCCTTGACCTGGGGGGATCTCCTAGCGCGAGTCTGTCACCCCTGCCGTGTCATTGCGAGCGCAGCGAAGCAATCCCCCGAGTCAACGCCAGAACCGTCTCCCACGCGCCATCCCAGGGGATTGCTTCGCTGCGCTCGCAATGACACGCGGGCTGTGGGACATGCGCGCTAACGGCGCGAGCCACCCTCAGCCCATCACGGGCCTCTGGAACATCTGGCCGCAGTACAGGCACTTCCAGTGCTTCGAGTTCGAGACCCGCCCGCAGGTCGGGCACTTCAGCGGCGTCTGCGTCATGGCCCCGTCCTCGACCCCGTCGCGCAGGTCGACCTCGTGCGCCTTGTGCTCGAGGTCGGCGTCGGTCATACCCGCGCGCTCCCGGAGAAGCTCCCACAACGCCTGGTTCATCAACGACAGCCGCCCGATGTGGTGCTCCAAGTCCTGGATGCGCAGCTCGAGCGCGTGCACCTGCTGCCGCCCCGTCGATGGTTCGCTACGGGGCATGCCCTGACCGGTTGACACCCCGCCCATCCACAACCCACCCATGGCACTATCTCCTTTCGTAAGCGTTCAGCCAAAGGATGAACGCTTACAGAAACACCCAATATCGAATGCTCAATGTTCAATGTCCAAGGGAATCCAGAGGCGGATTGTTGAGCATTGGGCGTTGAGCATTCGATATTGAATATTTGTAACTGTTTAGCCGTTTGGCGTGAAGTGCGCATGGGCGCCTTCGCGACGGCAGCACCCATGCTTGGCAATAAGCCCTTTCGCCTGCCCCGTCATTCCCGCGAAGGCGGGAATCCAGAAAATGCCTTTCGTCGTGTGTGTCGCCCCGCTGGATTCCCGCCTTCGCGGGAATGACGGAATGTGAAGGTCGCTTCACAATCCATTTTTCCGTTGGATACGTCACGCAAAATGCCTTACGCCAAACGGCTAAACAGTTAC
>Ga0114930_10002797_pt1 | contig 15603 bp, 18 predicted proteins | sample AnhtaG_FD_87300 | JGI IMG/M metagenome (GOLD analysis project Ga0114930, IMG submission 87300) | Deep subsurface microbial communities from Anholt, Denmark to uncover new lineages of life (NeLLi) - Anholt_01485 metaG | ecosystem: Environmental > Aquatic > Marine > Oceanic > Sediment | place... | reverse complement strand
GGGCAATTCCAACTCCTTTTCCAAAAGAAACAGGCCAAGTTCTTGAACTTTGTACGACCTGAAAGGGTGAGAGAACAGCCCGAGACCGCTCTTTAGTGGTAGGGTGGGCCCCTACAGGGTCCTCCAATTCCTACAGGATACAGGATGGCGTGATCGTCCTATCCCTCGGGATCCTGTAAGGACAGGATACTGTGATTCCTACAGGATGGTGAGATCGTTGGCTCACCACGTTGGCTCAGTGTTGGCACACCATCGTTGGCTGACCACGTTGGTTCAGGAAAGGTATCTTTGGTGATTAGAAGATGAAAGGGTTTGCTGGTTTCCCGGAAGGAAAAGTGCGCTTCACTCCCCTCCCCGATCTCTTCTTCAGCCAACTTGTGCCCCGCATCGATAATCTACCGGAACTGAAGGTCACCCTCCATCTCTTCTGGCTCCTCCAGGGCAAGAAGGGCCATCTCAGGTATGCTAGCCTCCAGGAACTGCGGGAAGACCCCTTGCTCCTGGCTGGGCTATCCGTAAAGGATCCCGAGGGAAAGGTGGCTAGCCAGCGCCCGGAGGATCTCCTCGACGAGGGGCTGGAGAGGGCTGTGGCCCGGGGCACCCTCTTAAGGGTTTCCGTAAAGGATCCCGAGGGAGGTGATAGGCAAGAGAGTTGGTATTTCTTGAATGATCCCCCATCGCGCCAGGCCGTAGAGGAAATAGAACGGGGGGAGTTGAAACTGGAGGGGATGCCCTCCAGGCCAGGAGAGGGGGTGGAGGTGGAACGACCTAATATCTTCGCCCTCTATGAGCAGAACATCGGCCTCCTGCAACCCCTGATCGCTGAAGAGTTGCGGGAGGCGGAGAAAACCTACCCCGCCGCCTGGATAGAGGAGGCTTTCAAGATAGCGGTGGAGCGAAACGCCCGAAATTGCCGGTATATACAGGCTATCCTTGAGCGTTGGGCTCGGGAGGGGAAAGACGACGGAAAGACTAGAAGAGATTCTAAAGAGGACCGGTATCGATACATCAAGGGAGAGTACGCCGACCACATCGAGCACTAAGCGAGAGCCATCATGCCCCATCTGTGGCGGGCTCGGTTATCTCTATCGAGATGTACCCCCCGGCCATCCCGATTTCGGCCGCCCCATCTTATGCCGATGCAAGGAGAAAGAACTGGCGGAGAAGAGACTGCGGGATCTGCGAAGGGCCGGCAACCTGGGGCTCCTCTCCCGCATGACCTTCCAAAGTTTCAAGCCGGAGGGGTACGGCTTACCTCCCCGCCAACGGGAGAACCTGAAAAGGGCTTATGAACTCGCCCAGGAGTTTGGTCAGGAGCCCAAGGGCTGGCTGGTTCTCAGCGGGGGTTATGGCTGCGGCAAGACCCATTTGGCGGCGGCTATCGCCAACCATCGACTGGAGCAGGGAGAGCCCGTCCTTTTCGTGGTGGTGCCCGATCTCTTGGACCACCTGCGAGCCACTTTTAGCCCCGACAGCGCCGTAGCCTACGATGAGCGGTTCGAGACGGTGCGCACCGCTCCCCTTTTGATCCTCGACGACCTGGGAACCCAAAGCGGCACCCCTTGGGCGAAGGAGAAACTCTACCAACTCATCAACTACCGGTACAACGCTCAACTCTCCACGGTGATCACTACCAACTGTCCCCTCGATGAGATAGACCCCCGACTCTTATCCCGGATGACTGACCCCGACCTATGCCAGATCTACATCATCGAGGCCCGGGACTTTCGAGCCTCTGGCGGCGATACGGACGAGGGGCAGAGCATCATCAGCCTCTACGCCGATCAGACCTTCGAGACCTTCGACGCTCATCGCGCTGAGTTACCCCCCAGCGAGCAGAAGAACCTGCGAAGGGCCCACACTATCGCCAAGGAGTACGCCCAGAACCCCCAAGGCTGGCTAGTCTTTATGGGGATGTACGGTTGTGGCAAGACCCACTTGGCGGCGGCCATCGCCAACTACCTCCACCGGCAAGGCTACCCTGTCCGCTTCGAGGTCATCCCCGATCTATTGGACCATCTGCGGGCCACCTACAGCCCCTCTAGCCCCATCTCCTACGATAAGAGGTTCGAGGCGGTGCGCGAAGCGCGGTTTCTCGTCCTCGACGACCTGGGGAGCCAGAGCGCTACCCCTTGGGCCCGGGAGAAACTCTACCAGATCTTCAACTACCGCTATCAGGCCAAACTTCCCACGGTCATCACCATGCGGGAATCCCTGGAGGAGGCCGACCCCTGGCTCGCCTCTCGGATGCTCGACCACTCCTTCTGCACCATCTACACCATCCTGGCTCCACCATACCGAGGCGGGGTGGTGAAAAAAGGTCGGAAGAGGGCCAGAAAACGGTAGTATCTCGGATAGTAAGGTTGTCTTTGGGGGACGAGGACTCTCGTCCCCTTTTGGAAGGAGGGGCAAAATATCCGTTAGGGACGTTCTGGTAGGTCTCGGTTGTCGGCTCCTGGGTCTCCCCTTTCGCTTGCGGAGTTCTCCGGCCTTTCCCGCCTCGCCCCGGGCGATCTTGATTCTGAAGCCTTGCTGCGTGGGAGACGTTCTCCTCTCCACCCCCCTCGTGGCCACCATACGGAGGGCCTACCCCAAAGCCCGCCTCGACTACGCTGTGGGCCCTTGGTCTCGCCCTCTCTTGGAGACCAACCCCCATCTGGACAATCTCCTCGATTGCGGGCCGGTGGGGAGCGGGGAGTACGGTTGGGGCGATTACTGGGCCCTCGTCCAACGCTTGCGAGCCGGGGATTACGACGCCTGCTTCGTCTTGGAGCGTTCTCCTTTGATGGGCCTCCTCCCCTATCTGGCCGGTATCCCCCATCGAGTGGGGCTAGACAGCGGCGGGCGGGGCTTCTCTTTGACCCTGCGCGTACCCGTAAAGGGTATAAAACACGAGGCGGAACTCTACCTCGACACCGCTCGTGCGGTAGGCATCAAAGTCGAGCGTCCAGCCTTGGAATTCTACCCTCGCCCTGAGGAGCGAGAGCGAGCCCAAGCGCTATTAGAGAAAGCCCGCCCCTTGGTGGCCATCCACCCCGCCGGGGGCCGGAACCCGGGGATGTACCTCCCGGCCAAGCGCTGGCCCCCGGAGCGGTTCGCCGCCATCGCCGATAGGATAATCGAAGACCTCGGCGGCGCGGTGGTGCTCATCGGTGGCCCAGGGGACGAAGAGGTAGCGGCCGCGGTGAACGAGCATATGACCAATGAACCCCTGGACTTGACGGGCCGACTCACCTGGGGGGAGACGGGAGTGGTCTTGGAGAAGTGCGACCTCTGCCTGGGGAACGACACCGGGGCTATCCACCTGGCAGTGGCCGTGGGGACGCCCGTGGTGGCCATCTTCGGCCCCTCCGACCCCCGCATCTACGGCCCCTACGATAAGAGAAGCGTGGCCCTGTGGAAAGGGTCAGAAAGCCTCCCTCCCTTGAGGCAGGTGAAGCCAGAAGACGCCTCCATCGAGGCGGTCACGGTGGAGGAGGTATGAGAGGCGGTGGAGGGGGTATTGACGAATAGAGGGGATTGATTATACTGAAATAGCCGCCAGCGGCGTTCAGCACCTAGTGCAAAGCGAGGCAAGAAGGAATTAGAGGGTCTGGCCAGGCAGGAAGATAGTCGGCTCTTTCGACCCGGGGGGAGATCAGTAATGGGGAAAGGAGATACCAGCGACGTTTTGTGGACGCGAGACGGCATTGAGGAGACAGAACGCCGCGTACGAGAGGCAACAGCGGCTGCCCACCCGGATGCAATACGGCTCTTCGAGGATGTAGAGCAAGCATATCTTGTAGCTTTCTCTCAAACGGTGATCAAGAGAACAGCCAGCTATGCACCCAATGTATTCTTCGCTAAGTCTTTTCAAACCTTCCGATCTGCAGTCTGGCTGTGCATGAGTGGATACTACAGCCAAGCAGGGGGGCTGGCCAGGTTCCTTCTTGAGGAAGCCCTATTGATAGACTATTATCGCAGGCATCCGAGTGAGGCCCTGGACTTTTTGATAGGGCCAAATTGGGAGCAGTTGCAAAGCTTGTTCAGGAAACTCGAAGAAGCTGTCCTTGAGGAAGGCGATGATACTACCAACCGGATATTGGACGAGCTTGAATGCGAAATTCGCTACGAAAGGGCACCCATGGCGAGCGAGATTTCACGGCGCCTGAAAAAGCGACTTGCTTCCAAGAAACTGCGTCGCGCCAAAGAAGTCCTCGACAAGATCCAAATGGAGTTCAATAAAGATAGAATTCCTCCGATCCAACAATTGGTGTCCTCACTAGGACTCAGCCGCGCGCAGCAAGGACCCTTGAGACGACGCTACGAGGCGCTGTGCCATTTCGTTCATTCTAGGCGCGACCCAACATTGCGCTCGGTTGTCGACAGGCCGGACAAACTTACATTGGTGGTCGGCCCAAAGTATGACCTCCGAGCGTTCCAGATGGTTGCGGAGACCATCGTAGGGGCAGGGCATTTTGCTCTCACCACGTGGACCTTTTGCGTGCCCGCCTTGTTCGGTGACAGCAGCTGGTTGTCCACCTTGAAGGAACTAGGGGTCAGAGTTCTCGAACTGGAACTCTCAATGCAAGAGCTTGGTTTGATCCCTAACGCTCATGACTTACTAGATGCATATCGTCCCCTCATGGGTCCCGTTGAGTAAATGGCGCGGAGCGACCGAAGGCTATGAGCGTTTGCACCATCATCTGGGGCGAATCTTCTGTAGCGGGGCGAGAGCTACGGTGATTCGGCCTGGCAGGCTGGGGCCACGGGGTAGCGTATGGTGACCAGCAATCGACCCAGCATTACCTCATTCTTCACCAACCTACAAGCGCCCATGCCCTTGGGGCGCAAGGTGCGGTTGCTAGTCCACAACAACTAGATCAAGATCAGTCTCAACCTTTGGAGGTAAATATGAGAAAAAGTGAAGCGATAGTCCTGGGGATAATAGTTCTATCTTTCCTCATCGGAATGTACTTCTATCCCCGGATGCCGGACGCCATGGCCTCTCATTGGGATAGTAGGGGTGAAGTCAATGGCTATATGTCAAAATTCTGGGGTCTGTTCCTGATGCCAACTATCTCTGTGGGACTGGTATTGCTCTTCGTTCTGATACCAAAGATAGACCCTTTGAAGGCCAATATCGAGAAATTCAGGAGATATTTCGATGTTTTCGTATTGTTGATGATTGTGTTTTTGTTCTACCTCTACCTTCTAACTATCCTTTGGAATATGGGCCTGAGATTCGATATGATCCAACTCTTAGCCCCTGCCTTTGGGATACTCTTCTACTATTGCGGAATCCTGGTAGAGAACGCCAAAAGGAACTGGTTCATTGGAATCAGAACACCCTGGACTTTGAGCAGTGAAAAAGTGTGGGAGAAAACCCATAGGATCGGGGGGAGGCTCTTTAAGATTACTGGGGTAGTTGCTCTTCTTGGAGTATTGTTGCCCGACTACGCAATGCTATTCGTCCTCGTGCCCATCCTCTTGGTTGCCGCTTATACAATCGTTTATTCCTACTTTGAATACCAAAAAGAGGCAAGATGAGGGCCAACCGACCAAGCATCACCTCGTTCTTCACCAACTTGCAAGCGCCCATGCCCTTGGGACGCAAGGTGCGCTTGCTTTTGCGCAACAACTGGATCAAAATCCGAAGGCGGAGCAACTGCTGTGGACACGCCAGAGTGCCCGGCTTGTTGGACCGGAACATTGGATTGGACTACCAAAATGGGCAGCAGCGTGCTTTATAAACAGAACCTTAGGGGGGAACACGATCATGAGAGAGGCAGTTAGCGAAGCCGTCTTTGTCACAGCCGATCATTTCATATTTGGCAAGATGATTACCGCTCCCAGACGGTTCAGTGATGTCCTAAACGACCCAATGGTCAGCTGGGTCCTTCTTCTGGAGGTTGAATTGGCTCGACCGGATGAGCCCGAGAAGATAGTCGCTACCTTCCCCGAAATGTTGCTTGCGAAGACACACATTCTTATAGCCATCATCACAAAAGAACCGCTTTATGATACCCAGAGGCACCTTTATACCTACACTCATAAAAATCCAGAGCCGCTATATATTTGCCTCCCCCCCTACGAGATAGAAGGAGTTGGGTATCTGGAGAAAAGGGGAGAGCTACACGCTATATTTTCTGTCGAAGCCAGAGAGTTCCTTCCTCTCACCGAGGCGACGATAGTCCACACCTCCAACCCGGATATCCAATTGAGTGCAGATGTGATTCTGGTGAATCGGCGAGCCATTTGCGGCCTGAGCAGACCTGAAGAAGTGCCTGGTGAAGGCGAGACGCAAGACCAGCCATCCCAGGAGGCACCTTCTGCGGAGAAAGAGTGATCGCTCCTGCCATGGCAAAGCGGAAGATGATTCATCCTGAGGTCATCATCGAAGGAAGGAATGTGAGGGTATGCCAGATCACTGACCCTTGTGGGGTGGTATGGGAGGCATGGTGAGCTAGGCTGCTACGGTAGGGGCAGGGGATAGCGAATGGTGACGGGCAATCGACCTAGCATCACCTCATTCTTCACCAACTTGCAAGCACCCATGGCGTTGTGAGAAGGGGAGGCAAAAGGCTACAGAATATCATATTTTAAGGAGGACTATCCCGTGGAGAAGAACAGACTAATCGAGATCGCAAGACTGGTAGCCAGCATACTCATCTGTCAGGGTGCGGGTTTGATCGGCTCGGTTTTCACCACACCCGCCATCCCAACCTGGTACGCAGCCCTGAGAAAGCCATCGTTCAGCCCGCCCAATTGGTTGTTTGCCCCGGTTTGGATCACTCTGTTTACCCTTATGGGGGTATCGGCATTCCTTGTCTGGCGCAAAGGCCTAGACGACCCGCGGGTCAAAATAGCCCTGGGCATCTTTCTAGTCCAATTGATCCTCAACACCGCCTGGTCGGTGGTATTCTTCGGCCTCAGGTCCCCCTTTGGCGGGCTCATTGTTATCTCCGTTCTCTGGGTGGCGATACTTCTGACTATCCTCAACTTCTTCAGGATATCAACGACAGCGGGGATAGTTCTCATACCTTACATCCTATGGGTGAGTTTCGCCGGGGTCCTCAACCTCTTCATCTGGAGGCTCAATAGTTGAGGTTGTGGAGCATACATCCCAACTATGTAGCACCTTCTCAGGGCGCGCGAGAGGTATGGTTATCGCGTTGATAGGCTGCGCCAGGGGATAGCGAACGATGACGGGCAATCGCCCTAGCATCACCTCATTCTTCACCAACTTGCAAGCGCCCATGCCCTTAGAGCGCAAGGTCCGACGACCGTCGTGCATACAACCCCATAGAGGCCAACCTACCCCGTACGGGCCGCAATTTGTGACCAACTCTCAATTGGATGGAGGCAACTCATGTCCGTCCGTTCTTCGGCCGCAGGCTGGTTGCTTCATATCTTGCTTCTCTATGCAGGAGTTGCCAGTGCTATCCTAGCACTTCACACCTTCTACTTTCGCCCCTGGCTAGGGTGGATTTCACCACTGGATCCCTGGCTAGACAAGAATCGCTGCGCAATCGCTGTCTGGTGCACTGAAGAATTCGCCCTGGGGAGCCAGCCAGGCGTTCTTGCGGCGTTGATGGCGATCCTCTTCTTTGGGTTGGCTCTGTGGCGTTGGCCTCGGGTGTGGGCGGATGACGACCCGCCAGCGATACCCCTGACACTACCCTCACAGTCATGGTTGAGACGATCGATATTGCTGGCCTCACTTGTCGGTCTTGGAGCCATCGCCTATCAAACCTATCAAGTCCTATCAGGCGATACACCGGAACTACCCATATGGCTCCTTGGCATGGGCGCGTTTCTCCTTGCTGCCACGCTGTGGGACGCTGCGCAACCCGCAGAGCTGTTACGCACCTTTGCGGACATAACCGTGGCTGTGGGGATCACGCTCATCGTCTTGGGTGTGGCGTGTTTGATGGCTGGACGGATTGCAGCGGTGCCGCTGCTCGCTAGCGGAGCAGCGGCGTTTTTCGGAGGGCTCTGGTGGACGGTTCGCGCGGGCTCATCGATTCGTCCTCTCGAGCACGGTGCGGTGCTGGCGCTGACACTCGCGGCGCTGGTTATGGCCATGAGGCACGTATGGTCGTGGCGCTTTGCCTTCATAGGCGATGAATGGAATTTCTTTATCACTGCTCGTGCGTTTCTCCATCAGCCTGACACATTCAAGTTGCTCGGCCTTCGCCACCCGAACGACCCTTTTACGGTCCTCTCATTCGCTATCCAGGGGTGGGTGATGCGACTCGCCGGTGAGGATGTCTTCGGCTGGCGGCTCTCCTCCGTGCTGCCCTTTGTGTTGTCCGTACCTCCAGTCTATATGCTACTCCGCTGGCTGGCAGGGCGAGGAGCTGCGTTTCTGGGCGCGGGCTTACTTGCGTGCTCCCACCTGCTGCTCTCCTTTACCATGGTCGCATACAACAATACGCAGGCGCTCTTGCCACTGACCCTTGGGTTGGGGTTGTTTGCCTTCGCTTCCCAGCGGGCCAGTGTTCTGCGCTACCTGTTGGTGGGCATTGCTTTCGGACTGGCGCCATTCCTTTATGGATCGGCGCTATTGGCTGTGATCCCCGTGGGATTGCTACTGCTAGCCTTCGCCTGGCCCTTGCGCGTGCGCATGCTGCCGGGCTGGGTGCCCGCAGCAGCAGGGGGACTAGCCGCTTCCGCCCCTATGTTGTTTAATCTTGGCCACTGGCAAGCGCAGCTCTATGGGACACCGGTACGAAGCGAGGTTACCGCTCGTGGCGTCACTGTCAGCGCACAGATGGCGCACAATACGGTGCGTGGCATCCTGGCCTTCCTATCCGGCTCAAGCAATACCCATTTCATTGCCGGTCCCCACGCCGATCCACTGACCGCCTTACTGATACTGGTGGGGCTGGGTTGTGTACTGGCGGGCCTGGTACGCTACAAGCGTGCCCGGGTTTGGCTTCTGGCCAGTGGTCTCTTCGTCGTCGCCGTGAGCGCCACCCAACAATATGGATCTATAGTAAACACACGTATGTTCATCTTGCCGCCGGTTTACGCCCTCTTTGCCGGGCTGGGCGGAGCGGCGCTGGCGCATATACTGCTGCCGGAACATGCGATGGCCCACGCTGCCCTGCTCGGGGCCCTAGTGGCGGCTGCGGCTGGATTGAACTTGCTTCACATCGAGCGGATATCGCTGCCCAACAGTAACTGGCCAGTGGAGGCACTCATGATCCAGCAGCTCCAGAAGACACAAGCGCCGGACCGGGGTGGCATGCCAGTGTTCATAGTCATGGAAACGCCGCGCGCGGCTCCCGAAAACACCATTGCCCGGGCGCACGACGTCGGCCGTGAGCGGCTGATCTTCCTTAATGCAACAGAAGCGTTGGAACTACCTCACCTTTGTCTTGCAGGCGACCAGCCAGCCATGGTCTTAGTCGATGCACGCAACGGCCAAGTCGACGCGCTGCAAGGGCGGATAGCGGCCTGCTGGTTCAACTATGAGGAGAGTGTAGTTCTCAACCACGTGGGAGAGATATCGCTGTACCGCTTCTTGACTGCGAAGGGCCAAGAGGAGCTAACCCGCCCCGTGGTCCAGCGACATAGTGATCGCCAGAAACCAGACACGCTGGCCGTGGAGGATCCGGGGGACATAGTCGTGGATACCAGCGGGACGATCTACGTACTCTCATTGACCGAGGCACAGGTCTACCGCTTTGCGCCAAGCGGGAGGCCATTAGGCGGATTCGCGCTAGTGCAGGATGACCCGTCGGCGATGGCCTTAACGCCAGAAGGCTTGCTGCTGGTCGCAAGCGGAGGAAGCGGCAGCCGATTGGTCTGGTACGACGCCGACGGTACGGTGGTACGTCGCGCTCACCTGGACCTAGCCATCGGTATACCTCGCGGGTTAGCAGTGGGCGCCAATGGTGAGATCCTCCTAGCCGACGTGCCCGGGTCACGTGTGGTGCGCTTATCACCTGGTGGTGAAGTCATTGGTCAGTTGACAGGCGGTGAGCGCGTGGATAGGCCGGGCTCCGTGGCCCTGGGTCCAGATGGATCCATCTGGGTACTAAACACAGGTGGTCAGCTGCTCCAACTGTCGCCGCAAGATGAGGTGTTAACGGTCCTGTCGGTGCCGAGAACCTTGCCGGAACGGGCTTGGCGGATGCTACTGGCGTCGAATGGCGACCTGATCATGACGGAACCCAATGCTCAACGGGTGGTGCGTAGAGATCCACAGGGCCAGGTGGTGCGTGTTTGGAGTGGTTTCGAACGCCCTATTAGTCTGGGTGCCGATCACCTTGGCCGTCTATTCGTCTCAGATTGGTCGCTGGATCAGGTCGGAATCCTGCCACCAGTGATAGATGGACCGAGGCCTGTCGCGGCAGCGGTACGCGAAGACGTTGCGCCCGTGTCAGCGGCCCTGGCTGAGTCTACCAAGCCATAATAACCAATGGCAAGAATGGCAGCATTGCTCTGATCTACGTCAGGAAATCCATCGTCCGCATCCGCGCTGACGAGATCTCCCCGGAGCGTCAGCAAAAGGCTTGCTTCATTCAGACCAAAGCCCGCGGCTGGAGCCCGGCCGTTGACAGGTCCCGCCTGAGAGACCGGGGCAATCTCCCGATCTTTCCTAACGTTGGAGACCGGACTCTTCTGTTCTGGCGCCAGTGTAGGAACCTCGCACTCATTCGCATTGCAAGTACCTTCTTCCCACCCATTGCCGGATTGATAGCCCAAGCGTTCTTTGCAGGCGCTAAATGGATACAGTAAGTAGGCAGGTTTCCCTGGCCTGTCATCCCTAGCCTGCCCTGGCACGTGACAGGCCAGGGGTACTTGCCAGCCCGTCCTGGCATCAACGGGCCAGGGGACAGGCCATACCCGCCCCTGAGTCTTCCGCGACAAGCTGAGAGGCGACAGCCACTGATGGAGCAATCCATCGAAGGAGTAGGTCTATGCCAGCAAAGATTAGCGTAAGCCTAAAGGAAGGGAGCCCCACCGGATGGGTCTTCGAGGTGACTATCTCGGAGCGGGGGAGTGAAACCGTCCACACGGTCACCTTGAGCAAGACCGACTATGAGCGGCTAACCGAGGGCAAGGCCCCACCCGAAAGCCTGATTGAGCGCTCCTTTGAGTTCCTTCTCCAACGGGAGCCCAAAGAGTCGATCCTCCGCCGCTTTGACCTCACCCAAATAGGCTTCTACTTCCCCGAATACGAGCGGGAGATCCGCCGCAGGCTCGGCTAGCCTCTCCTACTCCATATCCCCCAACTCATAGAGTATCGCCGCCGCGGCCACTACTCCCGCCGTCTCAGCCCTCAGTATCCGCGGGCCTAACGTAACGGGGACGGCCCCGTATCTCTCCCCCTGCTCTACCTCCTGAGAGGTGAACCCGTCTTCCGGGCCGATGAAGAGATTGACCGAAAACGGCCTGGGCTGAGCACTCCTCAGGACGGAGCGCAAACTGTCGCTCGTCCCCTGGGCTGGCATCCTTGAGCCAGCCTCCTTCCAAGGGGTGATGGTCAGCCCGCCTCGGCTGGCCTCAAGCCAGGCCTGGCGCAGAAGCAAGGCCGGCCGCAGGACCGGAAGGCGGCCCCGCCTCGACTGCTCCGCCGCCTCTAGGATGATCCGCCTCCACCTCCCCAGTTTCTTCTCCCCGATATCCTCCAGGCTGGAGACGATACACCGGGCGGCGACCACGGGAACGAAAGCCACCACCCCCACCTCGGTGCACCTTTGCAATACGCTCTCGAAGGCTCGTGCTCTGAGGAGGGACTGGTAGAGGGTTATCTTCGTCCGAGGCTCGCTGGCGGCCAGGCTCTTCTGCAGGATCCGCCCCGCTACCCGCCCCCGGCTCACCTCGCCCAGTTCCACCTGGTATTCCCAGCCCGAGTTATCGAGGAGGATGACCCGGTCGCCCGGCTTCAGGCAGAGAACATTCCTTATCCGGCGGGTCAGGGGGCCGGTGATCTCCACCCCTTCCCCCTGAAGCCATTCTGGGGGGATAAAAAACCGGTGTAGATGCATCCTGGTGGGGAAGCGACTTACCTCCCCTCTCTCCTCCCTATCAGAGTGACCCAATCTCCCTTCCGAAGAGGGCTCAACTCCTTGAGCCCCCATTCGCTAAAGGTCTTCCTCGCTTCCTCTTCTTCAGAAGCCATGATGCCAGCGGCGATGAGGAGCCCCCCTGGCTTCAGGTGATCGAGGAGACCCTTTTCTATAAGATCGGCTATCGTCCGAGCCAGGATGTTCACCACTATCAGATTGAAGAGAGACCCCTTCGCCACCTCCAGCGACCCCTCTTTCACCCTCACCGTCCTATGGACGCCATTAGCCAGAACGTTCTCCTTCGCTATCTTCACTGCCAAGGGGTCTATGTCCAGGGCCAAAATAGTGCTCGCTCCCAGTTTGGCGGCGGCGATAGCCAAGATGCCGGAGCCGGTACCCAGATCGAGGACCCCCGCCCCACGAGAGAGGTGCTCTTCCAAGGCTTCCAGGCACATGCGGGTAGTGGGGTGGAGCCCCGTCCCGAAAGCCATCCCCGGATCGAGGGTGATGACCACCTCACCGTCAGAGGGGAGATAGGTCTGCCAGGAAGGGCATACCACCAAGAGGCGACCGATATGCTGAGGCTCGTAGTGCGCCTTCCAAGCCTCGGCCCACTCCTCCTCTTTCACTTCTCTCACGAGGGGCTGGGGCAAGGGCCTTATCTGGCCCAGATGCCAGAGGGCTTCGTAAAGGGGCTTCAACCTCTCGTCCTGGGAGGGCACGAAAGTTTTCACGGTTACCAGAAGGTCATGAGGCGACACCTCCACCACCGCCCCTCCCTCTCCATACTGGTTGAAGAGTTCGCTTATCGCCTCTGCGCTCTCTCCATCAACCCGAAGGCTTATCTCCAGCCAGTTCAACGCTCTGCCTTTCGTGGGAAGGAGTTAGAGGTTGAGGGCATCTCTTATCCGATCCAAGAACCCCTTCTCGCTCTGGGGGATCACCTCTTTGCCCAGGCTCTTGGACAATCGCTTCAGGAGTTCTCGCTGTTCCTCGGTGAGGTTGGTAGGAGTGACCACATAGACGGTGACCAACTGATCGCCGCGGCCATCGCCTCCCAGGTGGGGGATACCCCTATTTTTCAGCCTGAAGGTCTCGCCCGTCTGGGTGCCCGCGGGGATGGTGAGGGTGGTCCTGCCCTCCAAGGTGGGCACTTCTACCTCATCGCCCAGGGCAGCCTGGGCTATATTGATGGGCAACTCCAGGAGGATGTTGGAGTCTTGGCGCTTGAAGTAGCGATGCTTTTTGACCGAGAGGTGCACATATAGATTGCCGGGCGGCCCGCCCCATAAGCCCGCCTCTCCCTCCCCATCCAGGCGGAGACGGACTCCCGAATCGACACCAGCGGGGATGGTCACCTCTAGTTTCTTGGTGATGCGGACGCGCTTGTTCCCCCGGCACTCTTGGCAGGAGGTAACCACCACTTCTCCCTCCCCACGACAGCGAGGGCAGGTGGTCATACTGACGAAGGAGCCGAACAACGACTGGCGGACATGGCGCACCTCACCCGTGCCGTTGCACTCAGGGCACCTTATGGGCTCGGTGCCCGGCTCAGCGCCGGTGCCGTTGCAGCGGGGGCAGGTATCCAGGCGGGAGACCTCTATCTCCTTTTCGCAGCCGAAAACCGCCTCCTCGAACTCCAGGGTGAGGTCATAGCGGAGGTCCGAGCCCCGCTGGGCGCGGGTCCGGGGGCCGCGAGGCCGCATCCCGAAGCCGAAGAAGTCCTCGAAGATGTCGCTCAAGCCGCCGAAGCCGAAGTCCATATCGCCGAAGCCACCCACATCCGCGCGGCCGAAGCGGTCGTAGTTGGCTCGCTTCTGGGGGTCGTTTAGGACCTGGTAGGCCTCGTTTATCTCCTTGAAGCGAGCCTCGGCATCGGGGCTGTCGCTCACGTCAGGGTGATACTCCCGGGCCAGGCGGCGATAGGCCCGCTTTATCTCACTCTGCGAGGCGTTCCGAGGGACGCCTAATATCTCGTAGAAATCGCGTCTAGCGCTCATAGGTTAATCGCCGGAGGCTCCGCTACGAAGGGTATTTGTCTATATCAGTGATGAAGGTTGCCAAGAGGTCTTTTGGACTTATCTTGCTAGACTTATAGCCCAGGTCTTTTCGCATTTCGATCAAGATCGTTGTGAGCTTCTCTAAGGGTTCCAGAGAGTTGATCTCCTTCTGCTCCACACTTCGGCTATATCGCTGCCATTCCGTAAAGGCTTCCACAACTTCATCAGACCCCACAATCCAAAGGCCACTCGTGAATTGAAGGAGTTGGTCGATCAATTTGGGTAAGTCACGTCGGAGCCGCTCACTCTTCCCGCTCCTAATTACCTGCCGAACAATGTCTGCAAAGCCCGTATAGACTTCCCATTTGCGTTCGTTGAACCTGCTTTCGTATTCCTTTTGCAACTCCGCTCTCATCTGATGCGCGTAGAATCTGGAAGTGAAGAAGGCGGTAGCTAGGGCAAGGATGATACTCAGCAGAGAAGAAATAAGTAGAGCAGATATTCCATCCATGCTAATCTCCCCCTTTTTGTTGGCTCAAGCCTCCATCCCATCGCAGACAAGCGACCAAGTTTGGTGGATTCAGCAAATTCAGATCTAAGGTTTTGGCAGAACGGTCTTTACAATCGGCTTCTGGTAGCCTTTTGGGTCCTGATGTTCCCACGGACATTCCATAACATAGGCGAACGCACCGTCTCTACCGTACCGATTGTACATCTCCTCCCAATGGTTGGATAGATATCTCACTGCTCCGAGGGTCCCGTTAACTCCAAGTCCGGCACAATGAAAGATAACTCTGTTCCATGTTTCGTCGATCATTCGCTCTAGAATTGCGAGATCACTTGTCGGAGCAATGACTTCTCCCTTACGAGGCCCTTTGTCTATTAAGATACCCTGCACTCCATCCTGGATTTTTAGATACGGGTTGCCATGTCTTTGATAATACCTGGACGCGGTGTTGTATGCGAAGCTCCCGACCGCAATGATATTTTCAAATTCGATGTCTTTTTCCTGACGGGGACTTGGGGAGAAAATCAAAGTGACGGGTTTTAGTGGCCAGAGGGAGTCTACAAAAGGCCGAATGCGCCTAGGTATATTCAGCTTTTCTGTTTCAAACATGCGCGAAATATCGGCCACAGCACTTAGCTCGCCCGTAGGAAGAGCCGGCCCCTTGAAGCTTCGAGGAACTCCATCGGGGTCGACTGACGAGAACTGAGGTATCCAAAGCGTTGAGAGATAAATGATCAGTTTTGGAGCCCGGTCTTGGCCAAAGAACCTTCTCATCTTTTGAGTTCGCCACCAGTAGCGTCCAAAATACAACAGGGCCAAGACAGTGATGAACCCACCTATTATCTCGGCTAAAAGACCGAATGCTTGTGATATTTGTCTAATGAGTTCCATATTTCCCAGAGAAATCTACAGGGGCGAGAGCCTAAGGCCCCCGCCCCTTGTGTTTACACCTCTCTAAACTCCCCCCCCACCGTCCCCTCGTCCTCTGGCGGCTTCTCTCCGCCTTCCGGGGGCGGGGTGGGGCCTCCGGCAGCCTCGTACATGCGAGCGCCGATCTTCTGTAAGACCTGGCCTAATTCCTCGGTCTTCC
>Ga0114930_10002796_pt1 | contig 15605 bp, 15 predicted proteins | sample AnhtaG_FD_87300 | JGI IMG/M metagenome (GOLD analysis project Ga0114930, IMG submission 87300) | Deep subsurface microbial communities from Anholt, Denmark to uncover new lineages of life (NeLLi) - Anholt_01485 metaG | ecosystem: Environmental > Aquatic > Marine > Oceanic > Sediment | place... | reverse complement strand
TATATTTGTAAAAGATTGATACAGGACAAGATGGGTCTTTGTATCTACTGATGGCTTACAAGTTCCTTCTATCACTTTTCCATTAAAATCCACTACAACCAGGTATTCTCTTTTCATTTTCTTGTATGGTATGCCGCTTGGCTTTATAACAATCAACCCCTTATCTCTATCTACACCGCTAACATTACCCCAATCATATATTACTAAATTTCTCCTTGGAAGTTCCAAATTTGCTTCCAATACAGCATCTTTCAACTCCTCCAACACAGTTTACACCTCCATTATTTATAAATAACACCCTATTTCGAGAAATATTTTTCTTCTACAAGTTTTGAAACATTACAATAAACATGAATTATGTGCTGTTATTAGTTCGATCAGGACAATATTAGCTCTTTTTTTTAGGTATCACGGCTACAACAGTTTTTTTCTTATGTTCATCTCTATGCATAGCTGGAGCAAAAACATTTACTAGTTTCAATGTTTCTGCCGTTTTGTTTATGACCTGATGAAACACCTCTTTGGGAACATAGAATGCAATATCAGGTTCTAATTGATATCTCTCCTCTCCTAGTATGGCTTCTCCTCTTCCTGAAACTACATAAATAGCTTCGGCAAGAACATGTTTATGATATTGGGTACGACTATATGGATCAATAAAAGTTACATTTAACATAAATTCCTCTATCCCATACTTATCCATTGTAAACAATGGTTTTATCTCTCTTTTATATGGTTCTTTCTGTATCTCACCTTTCTCTTCCCATGCTTTTACAACATATTTCTCGTACATTATTAAACCTCCTTTTTTATTATCGTTATACAGTCCATTAGAAATGGTAAACTTTATTATTCTAGAACTATATTATCAATCCAAAGCATATAAAAAGATTTCTGTCATATCATAAGTTTCGTTCTAGCATAATTGACACTTTTAACTACACAATCATCTTCCCATTGCAGAGTTTCCTCTTCGTTTTCTCGTTTATCTACAAAAAGTTCCAGATTAATATTTGGATCTAAATTGCTATGTTTTAAAATTTGTATAATTTTGGGGAAATCGACAAGGCCTTCCCCTAAAGGGACACCTATTATCTTATGTCCCCTTGGATTCTTTTCGATCCTGAAATCTTTTAAGTGTACAGTAATAGAGTATGGTGCCAAAACCTGTGCTGTCTTTAAAGGATGTTCCATTAGAACAATAGAGTTCATAGTATCAAGGCATACTCCTATAAAATTATCGTCAACAGACTTTATTATGTAAAGAAGTTCTTCCGAAGATAAATTAGCATGATTTTCTAATGCCAATCTAACGTTGAAATCTTTAGCAACATCCAGTACTTTCTCAATATCGTTGATAATACTATTGAGTTGATCTTGGATATCCTTTTTGGATCCATAACGATTAATCTCCGGGATTACTCTCAATATTGTTGATCCGAGTTTATTCGATACCATCAACATAGTTTTTAAATACATTGGATTAGAATTCATGGCTCCAGTTTCTATAAACATTCTTCTTTCTTCTATCCGCTTTTTAATTTTCTTTAATTTACGCTCTGAAAGATCGGAGTACCTTAAATTGTCACAAATTTGTACCCCACTTAAATTAAGACTAATAGCCTTATTAATAAATTGATCTAAGTTCATTGGGTTAGAAGGAATGTAACCCTTCACTCCAATACTCCACCTATATGCAAAACTACTTAATCCTAATTTCATGGCTCTCTATTAAACCTCCTATGTGTTTAGAAATTAATCTTATCGCATGAGTTCATATGGTATAAAAGTAACCAAGCGAGGATAGATGATCATAAGCAATAAGAGTAATATTAAAGGAAGTATAAATAGTAACATCTCCTTGATTACTTTTTCTAAGGGTATATCCGAAACTTTTGTGAGTGCGAATAATACCATTCCATATGGAGGGGTAAGCATTCCAATCATTAAATTCAAGATCATTAATACCCCGAAAAAAATTGGATCAATACCAATACTTGTAACCAAAGGGACCAAAATAGGAGCAAAAATATATATGCTTACCATAGCAGGAAGAAAGCAGCCGATCATAATTAAAAATATGTTTATAATTATTAAAATTGTTAACGGATCTGCAGTTATCAAAAGTAAATGTTCGCCAAGTATATATGGAATACGCAACATTGTAAGAATGGTACTATAGAATGAAGCACATGCCAATATGAATAATATGGACACACTGTCTATTACTGACTTTTTAGCTATATTCAATAATTTTTGCAAATTTACTAATCTATAAACGATGCAACACAGAAAAATTGCATATACAGAGGCAACCCCTGCTGCTTCACTAGGCGTGAATACTCCTGACCAAATCCCACCAATAATAATAACTGGTGTAAATATTGATAATAGTGCATTTTTAAAACTAATTAATTTTTCTTTTATACTGGTCCGGGTGCCAACAGGATACCCTCGTATATGTGATAAAACAATAATCATACCTATAAGGGAAAAACCCATTAAAAGACCAGGTATGATACCACCAAGAAATAATTTTCCCATTGAAACTCCAGTAAGCACACCATATACTAGCATTGGAATACTTGGAGGTATTATAGGCCCAACTATTGAGGAAGCACCAGTGATCGCACAACTAAAGGGTTCATCGTATCCAGCATCGCGCATAGCTTTTATTTCAAGAGAACCTAAACCAACTACATCTGCCACAGCTGATCCCGACATCCCAGAAAATATAAGGCTTGCCACAACATTCACATGCCCCAGACCACCTTTAAAACGTCCAACAAAATCATTTGCGAGCCTAAAGATTCTCTCTGTAATTCCTCCTTCATTCATCAATCTGCCTGCAAATAGAAAAAGAGGTATAGCTAATAGAGGAAAAGAATTAACTCCATCAACAACTCTTTGAGCAATTAATCCCGCACAAAATTCTCGTCCTGGAACTTGTGATACATACATTAAATAAGCTATAATCGAAGTTGTACCAAGTGAATAAGCAACTGGCATACCCAACAACATAAAAAAGACTAAGAGGGCAATAAGAATAATAAACATTTCCATTATAATTCCTCGCTTTCCACTTGGTTATATGTAGAATTCAAAATGATGTTTATTAGTTTGATAAATACTAAAATACTTATAAGAAAGCAAGAAAAAGCACAAGATAAGTATAGATAACCTACAACAACACCCGGCATTGTACTAGATGGTACATGCCAGTCTAATTTGGCCATGGAGATAGAACCTTTAAATAAAATAATATTAAATAAACCAATTACAAGATAAATAAAAATTAGAAAATACATCCTTGTTCTCTCTGGAATTTTATCCAGTATAATTGTAAGTTTGATATTTTCTTCTCTTTTAAATGCCACAATTGCTCCCGTGAACACCATCCAAACAAGTAGATATCTTGCACCTTCCTCAGTCCATGGTACAGATATCTTAAGTAAATATCTAAAAATAACCTCCAAAAAAACACATATTAAAATGCTAAAGAAATATAATGTAGTGACCATTGTCAAAATCTTAGTGATCATAGTCAATATCCTATTTATAATATCTTGGAACTTTTTCATAACTTTATTTTACCTCAAAAATTAATCAATTATAGAAATCAGATAGATGATCTGACTATCTATTACAACAATCCTAAAAACCCTTTACAAACCAATTTACCTTATGATATTAATCCCTGCGAAACAGTTTTTTAAATGTAATAAGTCGAATATTTCTTTATAACAATAAAAATAAAGATAAGACAATAACACAAGAAAAGATGAATTTTAAAATTTTATTTTAGCCCTCTTGTTTACATATGTGTAAACAAGAGGGCTAATAAGAAATTAATCTGATGTCTCTTTCATTAGCTGGTCATACACCCAAGGCTCCCAGTTTTCCTTTATTTTATCTAAGGCTTTTATTGCTATTTTTCGATATGCAGCTCTATCGGGAATGATTAGCGTCATGCCCTTGTCCTGCGCTTCTATCATGTATTTTGTATCCAACTCTTCAGCATATTCGCCACACCATTTTAACGTGTCCTCCGCTGCTTTAATAATCAAGTCTTTAAACTCTGGTTGTATTCCATCCATAAATTTTTTACTTAAAAATAAAGTGTGAAAATCTATAACATGGTGAGTAAGTATTACATATTTCTGAACCTCCCAGAGATGGCGAACGTGAACCGTAGCAAAAGGATTCTCTTGTGCTTCAACTAGCCCGGTCTGTAAAGCCAAAAACATTTCCGGAGCAGGTATAGGTGTTGGCAAACAACCGAATTTTTCCCACACATGTATCCAATCTTTAGTAGCGGGCAATCTCAATTTCATTCCGCTTAGAACTTCAGGATGAATAGCTCTCCTGTTTGTTGTTAAATTTCTATATCCCAAAACATAAAGTCCGATAAAGATTAATCCATTATCTTCGAATACCTTTCTTATTGCCTCTCCAATCGGGCCCTTTGTTGATTTAAGGAGGGTCTCTTTATCCGGATAAGCGTAAGGTACTGTCCACGCACCAAATTTTGATGTAAACCTTCCCATTGTCCCCATTCCATCTATGACTAAATGCAAGGTTCCTAACCGGCATTGGTCTACTGTGGCCTCCTCTGCTCCTAGAGTTTTACCAAAATACACGTTCACTTTTATTTTTTGCTCGCTTCGTTCTTCCACAATCCTTTTAAAATATTCTAGTCCCATAACATCCCCTGTCCCTTGAGGATGAAATGTACCTACCTCCATAACTAACTCCGGCTTTGTCTCAGCATAACCACAGTTTACAGTACTCGCCAATAATAAAACGACCATAGCAAATACAAATATTTTAGACATATTTTTCATTTTCTTCCTCCTTTTTTCTAAAAAAATCTTAATCAAATCAACTATTTATTACTTACATCACCTCCTTCATTTCTGCTAATTGCTGTTTTATTATCTTTTATATATTCCCCCTTTCGTTCTTCATGAAATTTTTTATTTTTGCTTAAAAGTACAGTAACTTTAACTAAATAAGTAGAGGATTTTCTATATTGTTCAGTACTTATTTCTTAAATAAATGAAATCCAGGTTTCACAAAACACCCCGGCAGCACTAAGATTCTTGGGTTTTTGCCCACATACTTTTCAGCTTCCCTTAAGGCATCTTTAACTGCTGCCTTATTCATGAATCATTGAACAAGCTAACATACAGGCCTGACAATATCGGCAATTTTTTTCTATTACCACCAGCTTTGGTTTTTGATCTGCCATAAGCTACTATTCCTCTTTCGCTATTTTTATTGATCACCACTCAAAATTGACCTGCCTCCACCATTGAAGCCTACTTAAGAACTCGTATAAAAGGGCTATTTTATCTTTGGAAATGTTTAAGGATAATTTAAGATACTCGGGGGCGATACTTCGTATCGGTTTTCGACAATTTCTTCGAAATGTCCTCTCAAAGGCCTTGTCGGCAAAGCCGACCCTCGCTCCGCTCAAGCAAGTCGGGCCTGCTCCCCCTTTTTTCAATACTTCACTTGATAGCAATCCAAAAAATTATTGCATTCCGAAGGAATCGGCGAAGTCAATTCCGATACCTTAAATTATCAAAGACCAAATTAAAATTCTTTAGAGTTTTGCAACAAACTTGGCCAAGACTCTTTTTAACTATGGTATAAATTTCCAGATTTTCTGTCTCTGTTTCCGATAAAACCCGAGTAAATATTGTTCAGATATTCTTTGGTATTTTTCACGCTAGTTTTGACCCAACCTTCCTCTTGCTCAAGCATTGTGAATTCATCCTCTGGCTTGATAATGGAGAGCTCGATGCAAACTTCAATGTTTGGATTAATTTCCAGAGCCTTCCGGAGAATTTCTTGACATCCCTGCTGACCTTCACCTACCGGTCTTCCCATTACTGTATATCCACCAACAACCTTCGAAATGGCGAAATCTTTAAAATGCATACTTGTACTGAAAGGCCCAAGAGTCTTCACAGTGTCTAACGGTTTCTCTATTTCTGCCAGCGCGTTTGTGGTGTCCAAACATATCCGGACTAATGGATGATTTACTTTTTTTATGACTTCCACTAATTCAAAGGTTTTCAGGTCAAAATGGTTTTCTATTGCGAACATTATTTCCCTTTTTTCCAGCTTAGGAAGAAGTCCAGATAGCTTTGAAATAGCTTTGTTTATCCTCTTTTGCTGACTTATCCTATCTTGAAAAAATTTTTTGCCGAAGACTCCTCTTAAGAGTTTCGCTTCCGTCTTAGAACATATCTCCAATAAGCGATCAATCTTGTTTTCCTCCCAACCTTCAAAGCCCCACTGAAGCTCAATCCCTAATTTCTGCGCTACCGCAAAAATTTCTTTACACTCCTTTTGAGTGAGATTCTCCGGATTTACATTATCCACAATTTGAACTCCATCAAATCCATGCCCTTTAGCTTTGGCAAGAAACTCCTTAATGGGCATCGGATTGGGAGGCCGATATTGCCGACTCCCCATCGCCCAACGATAAGAATAACTGCTTATGAATAATTTCGTCTTACCTATCATCTTTTAAACCCCCTCAAAGCTGCTAAGAGATCGGTAGAGATCACTTTCTAACCAGGTTTTGGAGCTTTTTGCAAACCCCCATCAGATCACGGTTCCTTATCAAACCTGTGAGTTCAAAAGCATCGAGGTCTTTGGCAAGAGCAGCAAATCGTTTATGAATCTCTATCGTTCTTGTAAAAACCTCTCCAGGATCGTTGGCCTTCGGAAAGACATCAGCGACAAGCCATCCCTTGTAATTTAGTTTGGGAATATAGTAAAAGAACTCCAAAGTTTCCCAGAAATGAACCATTCCCGTTATAAGATCCATATCCGATATCCTATCGTTATCATTTAAGTGAATATGAAACAGCCTGTTCTCCAATGCGGCCAAAGACGCTGCATGAGACGGGTTTTCCCTCGCGATAAGGCAATGGCCAAAATCTATCGTAATGCCTACATTCGACCGCTCCGTTTGTCTAGCTAGACACAAGGCTTCCCCAACATTTGAAACAAGGGACCGCGTTCGGGGATCCGAAAGCTTATACTCGATAGAAAGTTTTATGTCCTTTCTATGTTTAGCAACTTCTCTTATCCCATCCACCATCTGTTGCCAGGCATAAGAGTAATCCATTTCAAAGGGATAATCAAAACCGTCATTCAGTGGACATGTGGTAACCACCCCACAGCTGACATCTGCGGCTGCATCAAGTGCTTCCTTCCCCCAGGAAATCGCAGTATTTACGGCTTTTGCTTCGGGAGATGAAAATGAACCCTTTAACATGAAATCTGGGCCACGGAGTTTTAAATTGACCGAGGATACCCCGAGTCCATACCGCAATAAGAGTTCTTTAAGTCTTTTCAAATCCTGAAAGTCTGCAGGATAACCTAACTCCAGACCATTTAATCCCTGTATACGTGCTGCTAGTTCAAATTTTTCCTCCAAACTCCTCGGAGGCTGGTAAGAAACAAATCTCGTTCTGAGTTCTCCAAGAAGCCCTGAACACACCGAATATTTATAATCCATTTTTCTCCTCCTTATTTATAATAATTGATCTTACAATCATTTTTATTAAATATACCATGAAACCAAGCATCTCGTAACATCTTCAAGGAAATCAGTATTCTAATCTTATCGAGTCGGATAAGTATTCTAAATAAAAATAATAAATACTTCTTAGTATAGAACGTTATTAAATATTTTTTTAAATAAGCAATCTCCACATCTCGACACAGGACATAAAGATTTCTTTCGCGAACCCCTATGTCAGGATCCGTGAATTTACTGTATCCTGATACGGAAAATATCTTCAAACCGAGATTATCAAAAAGTCTTTTTATTGTTTTAAGTTCAGAGACCGACATTTTCTCATTTAAATGTCCGTCCTCCCGGCAGCGTAGTTCCACTCCGTCGTACCCAATCTTAGCAGCGTATTCAGCCACTTCTTGAATGCTGCGATCAAAAAAGGCTAATGAAGAAAAGGCAAATTGAATCATCTTTTTACCTCCGTGGGCGAAGATAACACTATAAAAAATTACTGAGAATCAACGTCTCTCTATATTTCCAAGAATTTCCCTAAATCCTCATAGTTCCTAAGGGATAACCCCAATTATCTTCGGCAACCATAATGTGATGATCGGAAAATAAGTTACAAGTATAAGGATAATGATATTCGCTATATAAAATGGAATCAGCCCTTTTGCCGTTTCCCAGATTGAGACACCGGCTAATCCAGATGCAACATAGAGTGCTCCACCTACCGGAGGTGTAAAAGAACCAATAGCAAGATTGGTCACGATGATTAATCCAAGATGAAGGGGGTGAATTCCCAATGCTGGGATTAAGGGTAAAAGAAGGGGCGTTGTCATTAAAAGTGCCGGTGCTAATCCCATTACACAACCCAAAATCAAAAGCACAACATTTACTAAAAGTAACACTAAAAATCGGTTTTTTGTGAAACTTAATATAGTCATAACTAGTTTTTGGGGAATTTCGTTGGCTGCGAGGCCCCAAGTTAGAGCTCCTACTACCCCGATAACGATTAAGATCGTTGCACTGGTAATAACAGATTCTATCAAAATCGATGGCATGTTAGAGATCTTCAATTCTCTGTGGATAAGGAAACCAAGGATCAATCCATAAACGACAGCGACTGCTGCTGCTTCGGTTGCAGTAAAAATGCCACCAAATATACCCCCGAGGATGATCAAGGGCATCCCCAGCGACGGGAGACATTCAATAAGAGTACGGATGATCTCTCGAAGGTTAGCTCTCCGTTCAACTGGATATCCACGTACATGTGCTAATATCCCGGCCGTTATCATAAGGGAGATCCCAACGAGTATGCCTGGTATCACCCCAGCAATAAATAAATTTCCTACAGAAACACCCGCAATAAAACCAAATAAGATGAACGGGATACTCGGAGGAATGATTACGCCAATGCTCCCCGCGCTCGCTATGACTGCAGAAGCATAGTTCTTGTGATACCCTCTCTTCACCATCCCCGGGATCATGATCGAACCCACTGCTGCAGCATCGGCAATAAGTGAACCACTCATACCTGCAAAGATCATCGCAGCAACAATCGATACAAAGGCCAACCCTCCTGGCAACCTGCCGACAAAAGAATTTGAGAGTTTCACAATCCTTCTACCTGCTCCTCCAGCCATCATCAAGTAACCAGCTAATACGAAAAAAGGCACCGCCAGCAGGGGAAACGATTCGCTCGTAACTTCAATCCTCTGAAGAATAATCTCAAGTGGAAATCCTCCTGCAAATATGAAATAAAATACACTTACGAGACCAGTGGCAAAGAATAAAGGAACGCCAGTAATGATAAATCCGAAAAACAAAATAACTGTAATTAATAGAATAATCATTTTTTTTGTCTCCCCTTATCGCTGCAGTAGTATATGATATTCCGAATGCTGTAAGGAAGCATGAGGATAGCTCCCACCGGTAGGGCGGCGTAAAAGACCATATTGCTTATTCGCAAGGCATCGGTTACTGTATCCTTCATCGCAATCGAGAAGCTGAAGCCCTTCCAAATCATGAAAACAAGGAATAGAGAAACAACACCATTGATATAAATGTACATCTTTCTTTGTCTTTTCTCATCCATCCTTTTAAGCACCTCCTCGATTTTGAGATGCCGTCCTCGGCGAGATGCTGCAGCTGCGCCTATGAACGTCACCCACACCAAGAGTATCTTTGCTAGCTCTTCTGACCATGCAAGGGACAGATTCAGTGCGTATCTACTGCAGACGTTTACAAAAACGACAATAACGAGAATCGACAAAAGATAGATAGCAAGGATATCCACAACACGAGCGAAGTATTGGTAAAGAACCTTATCAATAATTTCCATAGAATGCGATATCTTCAGGATCTTTCGTCTTTTAAATTTATTAGTTCTCAAAACAATCCTCCTACCTAGATAAAAACCTAAATTTCTTAAAAAAAGCGCCTCCCTCCCCACGAAGAGATGGGTAGGAAGGCGGTAACTTTTCGTGAAAGCGAAAATATAAGCTTTTACGTAACTCCTTCGAGTAACTGCACTATTTCTTAGCAACCAACATTTCTAAGAAAGGGAATTAAAACATTTATGAGTCACCTATTTCGCAGGATACTTATTTTTAATCTCCTGAGCCTCTTTCATTAGGCTCTCTACCAGTTCCTCACCATAATCTTTCTTAAACTTCTCGTAAGCTGGTAATACTGCATTATACCATTCCATGAGGTTCGGACGATAGATTATTGCTTCTGCTTTCTCCATGTCTTTGATCATTTGATCTTGTTGTTCAGTCACCAGTTTTCGACTGTAAGCCGAGGCCTCTTTGGCAGCCTTCATAATAGCCTGTTGATCCTTGGCTAAAATCTTTTGCCACGTCTTCATGCTACACGATAGCGGAATCGGCCCATAGTTATGGTTAGTGAGTGTGACGTACTTGGCGACCTCATAAAACTTATTGGCCCAGATGGTCGGAATCGGATTCTCCTGACCATCAACTACTCCTTGCTGAATTGCCATATATACCTCCTTGATCCCCATACTTACAGGATTGGCGCCAAAGGTTTTCCAAATAGTCAGGTGAATAGGATTAGGTGGAACACGTAGTTTTATTCCCTTGACGTCCGAAGGCTTCTTGACGGGCATTCGGGTGGTCAGACAGCGGAACCCTGCCTCCCAGGTTGCAAGCATCTTGAACCCCTTGGATTCCAATTCTTTGAACCGGGTCCTAACCCAGTTCGTATCATCGTATAAATGCCACCCTTGCTCAAAAGTATCAACAAGATATGGACATATCAGGAGGCTCATCGCATCAATGTGCTTCCCGTAAATAACCGGACCGCTCACGACGAAATCCACTCCTCCGATGGACACCAACTCAAGCAATTTAACATCGTTACCTAGAATAGCGCTAGGAAAGGTCTTAACCGTATATCTTCCTTCTGTATATTCTTTGACCTTCTCGGCGAAGAACAAAGCAGCCATCTCCCGAGTGCCACCAGGCGGATCCGTATGTGCGAATCGTAGTTGTTCCGCAAACGTCACTCCGTAAAGCAAAGTTGTAAACAATAAAATAACTATTAGCGTTATTAAAAATTTACTCCTGCTTAACATTTTTCTCTCCTCCTTATTTTTTGAAATATTCTAATACAATATTGTGATCTTCTTCGACCCCTAAAAACTCAGCTACCCAATGCTTTTCCTAAGAAAATTTCCTTTCTCTCAAACTATCTCTCTCACCTCCCCTCAAATTTTTTAGTTCTTTCAGAAATTCTTTATTCATCCCTGTTTAACATTTCACTAATCAGGGATAATCTCATCATTTTCAATAAACTACCACCCACTTTTCATTCCTTCTTTTGGTATGCATACTGCTTAAAATTCATAGAAGAGACTATTAACATTATAGTACCAAACACAGGAACACTCAAAGAATATCGAGAGTTCGTGAAAGATCTTTGCCTATACTCCTACAATATTCTACCACAACCATTCTGTATCAGAGAAAATTGAATTATTTCAATGGATAGATTACTTTATCTCACCCATTAAATATTTCATTTTTTGAATAAATGAAATCCGGGTTTTACAAAACACCCTGATAGCACTAATATTTTTGAATTTTTACCAAATAACTTTTCACTTTCTCTTAATGACCCTTAAATGTATTTGTGGGAATACATCCTAATCCTCGGGCATATCCAGGCTTACGAGCCCCGGGTATAAATATGGCAGATGTTTGTTTTAAAGTTATAGTTCCGCAAGTAACCATGGAAAAGGCATGATAAGCACCGTAACTATAGCAAAATCTATACTTATAGATATACTCCGGTCTGTTTGCAACCTCATCTTCAAACTTTACTATCTCTGTAAAATCTGATATTTCCTGTAATTTGTCGTATACCTCCCGATAATATGGAAACCACTCATCATTTTAGAGAAATCTACCATAAAAAGAGGATTGACTCAACAAATTTTTCCAATATATTTATAAGGTATTTTTATATTTATTTAATCATAAAGCTACTAAGATCGTAATTGATATTTTTTAAAACAGGGTAAAGTTTTGAGTATGTCTGATAAATCTCCTTATAATATTCGTTTGCTTCTTTGTTGGGATAATATCTTTTTTTCACCCGATAAGTAAGTTTTGAAGCACTCAACATATCCTTATGAACTCCTGCTCCAATTCCCGCGAGTAGGGCAGCACCCATTGCTGTTGCTTCTTCAATATCAGGAATTTCAACTGTAATTCCTGTTATATTAGCTTTGGTTTGTTGCCAAAACTTATTTTTAGTTCCACCCCCAATAGTTGTCACTATCTCAATTGGATGACCAATAATCTCCTTAATCTCTTCTAAAATACCTTTTACTTCAAAACAAAGTCCTTCTATTAAAGCCCTAAATATCTCGGGAGATGTATGTGATGTTCTTAAACCTATCAACACCCCACGAGAAGTTGAGTCCCAATTAGGAGCTCCTCCGCCTCTCAAATGGGGTAAAAATAATAAACCTCTTGCACCTAAAGGAGTTTCCTGTGTTTTTCTGATAATAATATCATAAGAAAGGTTGCCTGATTTATCCCAATCACTTAAGGAAGCAATTCGATCTTTAAGCCAATCTACAGCACCACCTGAGGCTATAATACCTCCTACCGCATAAATAAGTTCAGGATCTAAATATCTACCAATTCTAAAACCACAATATTTATTTGTGGGTGGCGTTTTTTGTTTTAATATTACGCTAATGCTCTCTGCTGTTCCGGACGAATCTAGGACTCTATCACCTAATAATATACCAGAAGCCAATGAGCCACAAAAATGATCATGACCACCATTAACGATTAAAGTTCCAGACAATAAACCTGTTTCTTTCGCTGCATTTTCATTTACTTTTCCCACAACAACACCGCTTGCTTTTAGGTCCGGAAATAAATTACTATTTATACCAACTGCATCTAATAATTCTTCTGACCAGACCTTTCTTGTTACATCCAAAGCCATGGTTCGAGAAGCAATAGAATAATTAGATATAATTTCGCCAGTTAGTTTAAAAATAATATAATCAGTCATGCTTAACCATTTCATAGTTCTAATATATGCTTCATGAGCATTTTCTTTTATCCACATAATTTTCGGCACAGAAAATATTGGATTAATTTCTAAACCGCTTATTTTAAAAACCTTATCTATCCCTAATATTTTTTCCAACTTTTTTGCTTGAGGTAATGACCGTTGATCAAACCAAGCAATAATCGGGTAAGTTGCATTTCCTTTCTTATCAATAGGGACTCCTGATTCGCCCATACTTGCAATTGAACAAGCAATTATTTTTCTAGGATTTATATGCTTAAATATTTCCTGCAATAATTTTGTAACGGCTAACCATATTTCATCGGCTTCATACCAGCTCCAATCTTTTTTATTGATATGAGTTTCTGTTTTTACTTTCTTTAGTATTACCTTTCCCCCTTTTTTATTATAAACGCCAGCTTTGCAATGTGTCGTGCCGATATCAATTCCTAATAATAACTCCATTAAATATACCCCTATATATTTTAAATAATTTTTTTATTATTTAATTGAGTAGTATTATCTTATTTGATATATGGAAAACCGTTAATTTCACAAATTATCATTTCTAATTTTTCTGTTTGGTTGTGGAAGTCGGGTTAACATATTTTTTGTACTTTCTTCTTACCGACTATGTTTTTTTCTGTAAATTCTCTTCAGGATAAGAAAATTATTCGCGAAGACGTTTAACCTAAACCTAAAAAATCGCTTTTTCTCATCAGTTTCTAATTCCAAGTAGATTAAGATAGGTAAGAGCCCTATAAGTTTTGACGAATTTATGCAGCAACAGGAAAGATCTAACGTTAGGAATCCGATATTTAAGATATTTTCTCCTGAAACTCTTTATTCTATTCAACAGTGATTGTTTTGATATTAAGCAACTCACTAACTCCAATCAGGTCATCTTTATGATCACCATATACTATGGCAAAATGGTGTTCTACTCCATTCTCAATGATAACCTCAAGTAATCTCTCAACAGATACATCCATTTTTACTATGGAGGGATTGCCTCGTAGAATCATTTTTGTGGGGAGAGCCTCTCCCGTAGTTATGAACATACGATATTTCCCCTGAGTGATACCTAATCTAGCTACAGTTACCCGACCAGTCTTTAAAGGAAATTCTATAGATGCACCGCGAGCTGACCCACGAAATTGTTTCTGTATAATTATCTCTGACTTATCATAGGCTAAGGAGGAAGGCGCAGACCCACAGTGCCAGAAAATAGCAGTATTCTTTTTTTTATTTATATTTACAAGATCGGCCAACCAAGGAGTCTTACCGCTAAGATAATACTCTAAAAGCATAGTTATAGTTCCATCAAAATCAGCCTCGCACCCAGCCATAATTCCCTCATTAATTAGCCAACTAAGAACAAAACAAACGCTAAGGCCCCTTTTGAAAAATTCTGGCCAACATTTGATGCCGTAGCAATCTATTTTGTTTTTATGAGAAAAATCCAAGAGGAACTTATAGAACTTAACGCTATTATAAAGGTCTTTTTGTGTAGCCTCTCCTATTTTCCATTTTTTCTTTATTTTATCTACTTCTTCCTTTACTTTCTCATCAGAAATATTTAAAGCATATTCCAACAAATCTACTAAACTAAGATGAATAGTCTCTATTCCAAATAACCTGCGTACGGATAATTCATCAAAGGTAGAATTATAAAATCCTGTAGGGCGATATCCTACCAGGCAGTATTTGCTATGGTGTAGCTTTTTTACCACAGATACTCCCTTAAAGTAGTGTTTAAGGGAATTAAGAACTTTTTCATCCTTTGGAGCTCCGTAAACAAACTTAAACTTTCTACCAAGTTTTTTTAAAGCAGCACAGTTCATTATAGCTCCACAAAGGGAATTGGTAGAAAGTTCTCCTCCTTCCATCATGGGTGGTTCAGGAAGAGCCCACATCACTAACGGAAGATTTCCTAATTCCTGCACAATTAGAGCCGGAATATTATCCCAAGTAAAAGCACCTTCTACTATAACTAAAGCATCAATAACCTCGGCCTTAAATCTTTTGATTGCCCTCTCAGCATCTTCTAAAGTGATTATTAGGTACGGACCGACCAAGTTCTTTTTTGGTAAGGGGAAAACATTAGCTATTTTGTCCATACTTTCTTCAGCTTTATTAACTGGAAAATGAGACGCTGAAGTTACTATCAATCCTACCTTAATTCCATTTGTTTCGCTCATTTTGTTTTTCTCTCTAATTATATCTTACTATTCTCAGAATTTATTTATAGAGGAAAGCCCGTGAATAAGTTGAAATTTAGCTAAAGATCAAACTATTATTGATAAAAATAAGCGTTGGGTCCGTGTTTTCTAAAAAAATGCTTATCGAGTAAATGGGATGAAATCGGAGATGCTTCAGGAGATAAACTAAGAGTACCCCAAGCCATCTTTGCTATTTCCTCTAACACAACACTGTTATGAACTGCTTCGAAAGAATCCTTACCCCATGTAAACGGACCATGGCTGGCAACCAGAACTCCAGGCAT
>Ga0114930_10002794_pt1 | contig 15608 bp, 12 predicted proteins | sample AnhtaG_FD_87300 | JGI IMG/M metagenome (GOLD analysis project Ga0114930, IMG submission 87300) | Deep subsurface microbial communities from Anholt, Denmark to uncover new lineages of life (NeLLi) - Anholt_01485 metaG | ecosystem: Environmental > Aquatic > Marine > Oceanic > Sediment | place... | reverse complement strand
ATCTCTGATAACTTGTGGAGTTTTCGATCGGGTGGTTTTGGCCGCGCATAGGCGAAAAATGTATTCAAGAGAGCATCCAATCGGTTTACTTGACGGACAATTCGAGTCAAATATTCCTTCCTCGAGTCGTCCTCATCGAACTCTTCCTCACAAGCTTGAGCCATGGTCTTTATCCCAGCGAGGGGATTCTTAATTTCGTGAGCAATACCCGAAGCCAAAACCCCTAAAGATGCCAGCCGATCCATCCGGATGACCTCGGACTGCATCTGCTTAAGCTCTGTGATGTCTCGAAAAGAAGCAATGGTTCCGACTTTCTTGTTTCGATTGTCAACACGGTCAGTCGTCGTAAACCCAATGACAATCTTTCTGCCCGTCTTGATCGTAAGTTCTGTTTCCCTGCTGTATGGCAAAGATCCAGGAGGTGGAGGTGTTGATAAGAGAAAATCAACCTCCTCAGGTTTCAATACGGATTTAATCTTATGTCCGACAACCTTTTCCGCCTCCCAGCCTAATATTTTTTCTGCTCCTCCGTTCATCGAAGTCACCACACCACCGAGATCCGTCGTGATTAAACCGGCTTCCATGCTTTGGATAATACTTTCGTTGAAATTCTTCAAATCGAGGATTTCCTTTTCCATCTTTTTTTGCTCTGTGACATCACGAGCAATACCAATCGATCCGACGATCAATCCCTTCTCGAAAATCGGTGTAATATTGAAAGAGAGAACTGGCGGTTCGGATGAGTTCCCTAAAATCTTGGCTTCAAAAATACGGGCCCTCCCGTGGTGGGCCATCTGGTAGTGTTCGAGTGCATGATTCCGATCAGAGGGATCGATGAGAGAGAGAAACGTTTTCCCCAGCCAATTATCCTTCTCCCATCCTGTCAGAGGAGTAAAACGGTTATTCAAGTACGTGAACGTTCCATCGTCGTCTAAGGTAAAAATAAAATCATTGGCATTTTCCAACAGGTCTCGATATCGATATTCCGAACGTTTGATTTCCTGATGTAATTCACTGTGTTCTACAAGGGTCTCATTCGTAGATAAAAAATTTTCAAGCACCTCTCGAAGCTCTTTCTTGCCGAAGGGTTTGGTAAACCATCCTCTCAATCCCAAATCGAAGAGTTCTCGACTGTACTGGAGCTTTATTGTAGAATCTGAAAAAAGGACAAAGGGAATATGCCTATATTTTTTTAAAGTTCGATCTTTAATAAAAGTCTGGAAAACGGTCCTTCCGTCCATGTCCTCCGTACGGAATTCGGAGAATATCAGGGCAGGCTCAATCTCCGGAATCGCCCTCAGCCCTTCGCGACCCGAAGCATACCTCACGACATGAAGTTTTGTTCTTTTAAAAACATCTTGGAGCAGCTTCTCAGTCTGGGAAAACTTCGAGATGAGAAGAATTGAATTTTGCTTAAACCGTTGATTCATTGGTTGTCATTTCAGCCTTGGGTATCGTGAAACTAAAAACCGATCCCACTCCGAGGCGACTGTTTACCGTAATCTTTCCCCCATGTTTTTCGACAATTTCCTTGGCAAGGGCCAAACCCAATCCAGACCCCTCAACTTCCTCAGCACCCTCGGAGTCGACGACCCGATAGAATTTATCAAAAATTCGCGGAAGCGCCTCTTTGGGGATACCGTATCCGTTGTCTATAACATTCACCACGATCTCCTTTTCGTCCTCCTTGGCTTCTATTCCAATCTTTGAGTGATTCGGACTGTACTTCACGGCGTTACTCAATAAATTCAGCAGGACTTGCTCAATCATATCCTGATCACCCAAGGCCAAGGGAAGATTTTCTGGAATCTCCATAATAACACGAATTTTCTTTTCTTCTGCCTGTCCTTTGTAGGTTTCCAATATCTTTCCAACAACTTGACGAAGGTCAAAGGGACTCATACGTATCTCAGTGCGACCTGCCTCAAGTCGGGAAAGATCTAAAAATTTATTCACCAAATCCGTGAGTCGAGTGGATTCGTTCAGAATAACCTGGGCATACTCTTTGGCCTGCGGGTCCTTGAGGTCTGCATCCAAAAGAAGTTCGCTAAAACCGTAAATCGAAGTCAAAGGAGATTTCAACTCATGAGCGACCATAGAGATCAACTCGGTTTTGATGCGATCTGCCTCTTTCTCCTTGGTCACATCACGGATCACCGTGACCACGCCGACGAGTTGATCCTCCTGGTTATGCACACGGGCAGCATGAGCCTGAAACACCTTCATTTCTCTCGTTCCCAAAACATGAAAGCTAAACTCTGCCGAACTATGAAGTCGACCATCCTTGACTTCCTGAAGCAGGGAAATTAGCGGTTGGTTTTTAATACAATCCGAAATCGGTTTCTGGGTTGCCTCTTTTTCCTGGAGTCCGAACCATTTCTCAGCCACAGAGTTGATCACCAAAACGCGGTCTTGAGGATCCGTAACGACGACACCATCGGCAATATTGCGGAGAAGGGTTTCCGTTTTTTTCTTTTCATTTATAATTTCACTCACATCAAGCCGTTTTAAACGTCCCATTTCCTCAGCCATATAGTTAAAAAGCTTGGTCAATCTGTTCATCTCTTCGGTTTTTTGGAGCGGAAGAGATTGTTCGAAGTTTCCTCGAGCCACTTCCGTTGCCGCTTTGACCAATTGCCTCAGAGGATGATCAATCCATTTTGATAAAAAAACTGCCAATAGAGTGACCAGGAGCACCCCTCCAATGATGATTGCGGGAAATCGATCAAATAACCCCGGAGTCGCACGAGTAGGAAGAACAACCCTCTTTGAAAAATAGAGAGTCCAAGGAAGATGAGTCAAAGGAAAACGCATGGCGGCTTTTCCCCCGCCCCAAAGAATTTTTTGTGAGGTTGGAATCTCTTCAGGAATGACCTCACCGTTCTCGGAAGAAACGATCTGATGCCCATCCGCGTCGAAGAGAGCCAACGTCTCCTCTTCTTCTAACCGTCCATCCAACAGTTCTTCAATACTGTGCAGGTCGGTTTTCATTTCAAGAGCTTTTATTCGGTTGTCCTCTTCCGGTAGAATTCCTATGGAAAGTATGGGTAACCCCAACATGTGCTTGGGTAAAATCTGACCCATGAACCAAGAATCGGCTGCAGTTTTTTGGAAAATCTTCTCTCGAAACAAGAAATCAAAAAGCTTTTTTCTGTCTTCTTGATTCAGTTGCCCGACCCCGGGTTTCTTCCAAAAGTCTTTCTGGACAACGTGTATCGGCCATCGGCGACCTTCCAACCACAGCGATACTGAAATCACCCCTTGCCTATCAGCCAACCAATTCTCGATGACACGATCTTCGTTTCCGTTGTCGATTCGAACGAGGTCGGCCAGTGCTCGAAGCTCTTCAATCTTTCCTGTGATGAGATGTTCTCTAATACCATCAGACAACTCTTGAACACGGGCTGACACCTCATCCTCTACCGTTTCCCGGACCTGCTCAGTATCTTTCGGCGAGAAAAACCGGAGGAATAGACAAAACAGGAAGAAAGAAAGAAGGAAAAGCGTGAACGCTTTCCAGAATGTTAGCGGATTTAAAAACGGTTTTCTTCTTTTCTTTCGCAAGGACGTCCTCTCTGTTAAGTAACCCGAAGAGAAAAATTAGATTAAAACAGTACGGTTCCGCCCACCCTTTTTTGCCCTATACAATGCTTTGTCTGAAAAGCGGATGAGTTCTTCTTCATCCTGCGTATCCCCAGGAAATGAAGTGACACCGACACTCATCGTGACCCGACCCGAGGGAAGTTTTTCCGCATAAGGGAACGGTGATCGTTCTACCAAGCGGCGGAGCTTTTCAGCAGCTGTTTTCGCTGATTTTTTGTCCGTTCCCGGCAAAATGAGAGCAAACTCCTCCCCCCCATACCGAGCGAGACAATCCACCTCTCTTACGTTTTCACGAAGGATTCGGGCAAATCGTTTAAGTACCCGATCACCGTTAGGATGGCCAAAACGGTCGTTATAGTTCTTGAAATGGTCAATGTCCATCATCAACAAAGAGACTGGAAGGTCAAACCGCTTGGACCGGGAGATTTCTGAGTGGAGCTGACGGCGAAACGCTCTGTAATTAAACAAACCTGTGAGTCCATCGGTAACGGCCAATTTTCGGAGTTTAGCCTTAGCTTTCTCCAGTTCGAGAACTTTCTGTTTCAAATCGTCGTGAAGACGCTTAATCCGAAGGAGTGATTTGATTCGTGTCAGGAGTTCCACTCGATTGAATGGCTTACTGACAAAATCGTCGGCCCCGGCCTCAATACCACGAATTCGTTGCTCATCGCCTCGAAGTGCCGTGGCCATGACAACAGGAACAAAATTGGTATCTTCTGAGTTTTTTAATCGTTTACAGACTTCGTACCCATCCATTTTGGGTAAAAGGATATCTAAAACAATCGCATTCGGCGGATCTTCAGCAACCATTCGTAAAGCTTCTTCCCCACTCTTGGCCAATCGCACATCATACCCTTCCGAGGTGAGATAGGTTTTCAAAAGAAGTCGACTGTTTGCCTCATCCTCGACGACGAGGACAACATCCTGTTTTTTGTCCTGATCAGGTGAATCTTTTGAAACAACCGCAATCACTGTACTGTCTGGGCCCTTTCGACATACTTCACGTCAAGATTTCGAGCAGCCAAGCCCTCATCCAGTCTGGAGACGGGTGTACTGGAGGGGGCCTGTAGAACGACTTCCGGATTTTTTTCCACTTCCTCCGCGATGGCGATCATGGCATCGATGAACGTATCAAGGGTCTCCTTCGATTCGGTTTCCGTGGGTTCGATCATCAGAGCTTCATGAACGATCAGTGGAAAATAGACCGTCGGAGCATGCAATCCATAGTCCAGGAGCCGCTTGGCAATGTCTAAGGTCTTGACACCCTTCTCCTTCTGCCAATCTCCGGACAGAACAAACTCGTGCATCGCGTGCTGTTTGTGGGGTAAGAAGTAATGTTTCTCCAAGCTCCGCATGAGGTAGTTCGCGTTGAGGATAGCATTCTCACTCACCTTTCTCAGGCCTCGGGAACCCAACATACGGATGTAAACATACGCCTTGACCATGACCCCGAAATGGCCGTAGAACCCTTGGATCTTTCCGATGGACTTCGGTCTTTTGTAGTCCAGCGTAAAACGATCTCCCTTGCGAGCAACAACAGGAACCGGAAGATAATCCACCAGATGGGATTTTACCCCCACGGGTCCGCTACCAGGTCCTCCCCCACCATGCGGAGTCGAGAACGTCTTGTGAAGGTTAAAGTGGACGACATCAAAACCTATATCGCCCGGCCGTACGATTCCCAAGAGAGCGTTGAGATTCGCACCATCCATATAAAGAAGAGCCCCTGCATCGTGAACGAGTTTGGCAATCTCAAGCACCCGGGACTCAAACAGTCCCAACGTATTGGGATTGGTCAGCATAAAACAGGCAACATCTTCATCGAGGTGTGCTTTTAAGTCCTCGATGTCCACCAGGCCTTCATCGTTTGACTTAATCTGTACAGTCTGGTATCCCGATATCGTGGCACTGGCCGGGTTGGTTCCGTGGGCTGAATCGGGCAGGATAATCTTCTGCCTGGGATTTCCTCTGTCCTCGTGGTACGCACGGATAATTTTAATTCCTGTCATCTCACCCTGAGCACCGGCAGCCGGCTGGAGCGTAACGCCGTCCATTCCAGCGATGGTGCCGAGGTACTCCGCCAACTCGCCCATGATCTGTAGAACACCCGGGACCTCCGATTCTTCCTGGAAGGGGTGTGTATGGGCGAACCCCCCTAACCGCGCTAAGTTCTCGTTGATCTTGGGATTGTACTTCATCGTACACGAACCCAAAGGATAGAATCCTTTATCCACGTGGTGGTTCATGACCGAAAGGTGAATAAAATGACGCATCACATCCAGTTCACTCAATTCAGGTAGCTCGGGTACATTTTCTCTCTGAAATATTTTCAGAATCAAATTGTCCAACGGAATTTCCGGTACGTCCATCGGAGGAAGGGAATAACCCTGTCGCCCTTCGGAGCTCAACTCAAAAAGCAGGGGTTCTGGCATGGGTGCCTCCATTTGTTGTTTCAACCATAAAACATAACCACTACAAGGACAGTGACAGATCTTTAAATGACTTGACAAATTAAAATAACAATAAATTGGACGATTTTCAACCACTTTTTCTTTCGTGAAAGAAAATCACCTCTCATTTCAACGGAACATTCTTTGTAGTATCATACCGAGAAAATAGATGGATGTTCCCGCCACCACCATGGTCGCTCCTGTCGGCGAATCCAAATAGTAGGACAAGAGCAGTCCTCCGATCATGATACACAACGTGTAAACGATACCTCCAGTAATAACCTTCCGGTAGTCTTTGGACAAAAGTAGCCCAAAACTGGTCGGCAAAACCACCAAGGCCGAGACCAGAATGATCCCGACGATCTTGATACTCACCACGATGATGAGGGCAAGAAAGACAAGTAGTACCGTGTCCAACAGATCCGTCTTGACTCCACTCACCCTGGCCACCTTCTCCTCGAACGTCATGAACAGAATTTTCTGGAAGAAAGCAGTTAGGAATGGAACGAAAAGCAATAGGGTGACGGATGCCAACAGAAGATCAAAACCGGTCACCCCGAGAATGTTTCCAAAAAGGTAACCGGAAAGATCGAAGGTGTACTCTTTCTTGAGGGCGATAAAAAGGGCGCCCAAAGCCATGGCAAAGGAAAATAGGATGCCGATGCCTATATCGTATGAGATATTTCCATACTTCACGAGCTTGCCGATAAGAATCGCCGACAACAGGCAAAAAACCAAAGAGGAAAAAAAAGGATGAATCCCCAGCAAAATACCCAGAGCCACTCCTCCAAACGCCGTATGCGCAATGCCCGCTCCCAAAAAGGCCATCTTGCGCATGACGATGAAAAACGAAAGGAGCCCGAACAACAGACTCAACAGAACGCTCATAAAAAACGCATTCCGGAAGAAATGCATGCCCAACAGCTCTACCAAGGTCGTCTCTCACACGTTTCACAGTGCTCGTCGTGTACAAGGAAGTGGATGTTTTTCCCGAACACCTTTTCCAGTGCTTCGGAAGGGATGCAGTCCTTCGGTTTCCCGTGGAAATGAATTTTCCTATTCAAACAGGCGATTTGATCCACCACGGATGAAACCGCTCCGATGTCGTGAGAGACCATGATGATGGTCAGACCTTCTTTGTCCCTCAGGTTTTGCAGAAGATGATAGAACGCATCCTGAGCGACGGCATCCAGACCGGTAGAAGGTTCGTCGAGGATTAAGATTCTCGGTTGCATAGCCAGTGCTCTGGCGATGAGCACGCGCTGTTGCTGTCCACCGGAGAGACTCCCGAAATGATGATCCTTGAAGTCGACCATTTCGACCGCCTCCAGAGCTTCACGAATCCGTTTTTTATTGTTCGCAGTGAGTCTTCCCCAGAAGCTCTTCTGCGCATGCACGGACATGACCACTACATCGAATACGTTGACGGGAAAACGACGATCATGTTGACTGCTCTGGGGAAGATATCCCACGAGTCCTGAATTTTGAATTTTTTGTGGTTCCTTCTCCAGAACCCGAACTTCTCCACGAAACGGCTGTTTAAAGCCCAGAATCGTATCCAACAAGGTCGTCTTCCCGGCTCCGTTGGGACCGACGATAGAAACGATCTCTTTCTCCCGAATAGTCAAATTGATATTCTCAAGCACGACAGTATGATTGTACTGCACCCAAACATCACTCATAGAAACCACGACATTGGAATCCATACTCATCCCCTACTTCATGGACTGTTTCAATCCGACTGGTTTAAAGCTTCAGCCAATTTTTTGGCATTATACATCATGAGTTGAATGTAGCTGTTCTTCTCTTTATCCTCTGGATCCCCGATGCTGTCTAACCTGACCAGCGTTCCATCAATCTCTCGTCTGAGCGCCGTGGCGGCTCTGCTTTCTAAGTTCAGTCCGATAACAATGACCTTGACATTCTCTTTTCTAGCCTTTTCTACCAACGCCTTAAACTCTTTAACAGACGGTTTGTCGCCGTGTCCATACGCTATCGTGCCGACGATTTCAAGACCATAATCCTTGGCAAAGTAATCCCACGCCGGATGCCACTGAATGAATTTTTTATTCTTCACGTTTTCGAAAAGAGAAAAAATGTCTCTATCGAGATCATCCAACCTCTGGAGGTACTCATCAAGATTTTTCTTATAATAGAGTGCGTGCTCCGGCACAAAATCGGACACATATTCGGCTATTCTTTCAGCTAACTTCTTGGCCCCTTTAACCGTAAGCCAAATATGCGGGTTCGTCTCACGATGCCTCCGATCATGCTCTTCGGGGTTTTCTCCTTCATGATCGTTCAAATATTTCATGGATGTCTGCTCAGACAGATACTCCTCGATCCAATTATCCAGGTCTCTGTGCGAACCGATGAACATATCGATGTCCTGTAATCTCTCGACTACCGAAGGAACCGGCTCGTAGGTATGGGGATTTGCTCCGATAGGGATGATAAAAAATATGTCTGCTCTTTCTTCAGCGATATTTTGTATGATGTCATAAAGGGGAAAAATAGACGTCGCCACCACATTTTTTTTTTGATCCAGAAGACGGATGGTCACAAAAAAGAACGCTTATCGTGGGAAGAGAAACCAGCAACGCCAACGTTAATTTTCTCATTGTCAACACCCCTCCATCGAAACGATTAGTGCATCGCTTCGGCTCTCCGATTCAAGTAATTCTGACAATCTGAGCATACACCCTCAAAACAGAGGACATGACCGGTGATCGTATAGTTGAATTGCTCCTGTATTTTGTCTTTTAAATCATGGACAACGCAGTCATTAAATTCCAGAATTTCATGACACTTACCACAGAATAAAAAGTGCCCACCTTCTTCTTCGAGTCCCTTATAGTAAAATTTTATCCTTGAGAAAGAGACAGAGTTTATGTATTTCTCTTTCTCCAGAAAGTCCAGCGCTCGGTAGACCGTCGAAAGGTTCGGTTGAGAGGATATCTTCTCAAAAATGTCCTTTGCGTTCAACGGTTTTCCCGATTCATTGATGACCTGTAAGATTTCTTTTCTCCGCTCAGTTAATCTCGGTTTCATCGTAACAATACTCCAAATGGTTTACGCAAATCATTTGCAAATAAATATATGTTAATATTCTCTATTTGTCAAGATAAATTCATCTGGTAATTCTGTGTATTATTCGAACACATGGAGAGTCAAAAAATACTTTTAAAAAAGGTGTTTTTTTCATATATTCCTTCCACTTTGTTTAATCACAGGAGAAATAATTCGTGCCAAAAATCAACATTGAAGGTCAAGATTTTGAAGTCGACGATGATGGATTTCTTCAGAACCCCGAAATTTGGAACGAGGAGGTCGCACAGCTCTTTGCCAAGCACGACGGTACAGGAGAGTTGAACGAAAAGCACTGGGCCGTGATTAAATTGATTCGGGAACATTGGGAAAAGACCGACATGGCACCGATGGTTCGGAAGATTTGCCAAGAGACGGGACTCCGGCTTCGTAATACGTACGAACTCTTCTAAACATGGAAATCAAGACGGTTGCCGAAATAGTGGCCGATGCGTTGGTGCTTTTATATGAAAACATCATTGCTGTCCGGTTAAAACGAGAACAAGGTTTGTTGATCGATTATCATAGGGTCAGGGGGTCCAGAACCGCCAAAAAGTATCAGGTTTTTCAATGATTTTCCTTCGAACAGATTGACTTGAATCAGTTGTAGTAGGGTTCGAATACTATACTGACTTTTCAATTGAAATTTCAGATAGCTTAACAAAAGGTATACGATCATAGCGATCCAGATTTGAGTTAGTACGGCATTTTTGGATGTTCCCAGAAAGGTTTTAATCTTCAAGTTTTGTTTGATCGTTTTGAAGAAGAGTTCGATTTCCCAACGGGCTTTGTAGATATCGGCAATCGTCTTGGCAGGTAATTGAAAATCATTGGTTAAGAAAACGAGAACCTTTTGATTCTCTTTGTCCCAGAACCGGATTTTTCTCAGGGGGTGAGGATATTTCCTGTGTGTCTGATAACCGGTAAAGACAATCGTCTCGTCAGAAATCGCGCAGTTGTTCTTTTGCCTTTTGCGGGTCTCTATGACCCGATAAGCCGCGTTGGTTTTCATACGGGTCACAAATCGTATCTGGTTATCTTGATATGACTTATACTGATGAAAATCATGATAGGCACGATCGAACACAAGATAACTTCCTTTGGGTATTTTGAATCCTGGGGCGACTTTGGAGTCATGGACTTTGCCATCGGTCATGTGAATAAAAGAAGGTAGGATACCATCGACGGCCAACGATGCATGGAGTTTGATCGCACCTTTCGTCTTGCGAAATTTGGCCCAAGGAAATAGAGTCAAACAAAGTTCTATGATCGTTGAATCCATAATGAACAACTTGGAAGGAAGCCCGAGTTTATACTTGGGAGCCAAACCCTGAACGCGTTGATGAAGCTTCAAGAAGGTATCCTGATAAATCTCAAACGGTCTTTTATTATTCGCATCGGCCAAGGTTGATCGACAAGCAGAAGAACAACCCAGATGGTAGAGTTTAGTTTCCTGGGATCGAGTACCATTTACAACATCTCTTATAGAATGGCGTTTTGAAAGTTGGGCAAAAACGAGATGGACGAATTGGGTCCAGCAGAAAAGGCGTCGGACTCGATAATCCCCTTTGTACTCATTAACGATACTTTGGAATTCAAGTCTTGGAATTAATTGTAGCATTTGTCGAAAAATTGTTGTATGATATGCCATGGCTCGATAACCTCCTGTTCTGTTATTGTTTTATGGTTTAATGCAATATAACAAAACTTGAGGTAAATCGGGCCTTCTTATTTATTCTTTAATCGCTTAACCGGACAGCAATATGAAAACATACTAAAGTGCCTGGCACTTTGGAAGTACGTGGCACTTTTTATTTCCATGAGAATGCTCTACCTTTTACTCCCCTACGATCATCTCCTCCAGATACCCATCCTCGTCTGCCAGAAGAAAACGATTCCCTACAATCAACGCACCGTATTGATGCCAGAGTGGTACGTCGATCCTGTGATCCTTGGGGGGAACGACATCGATGGCGCATACGTGTCCCGCGTAGAGCAGAACTGGTTTTTCTACGAGTGTGTGTCCCACCACGATACAACGGACACTATACTGTTTTAAAACAGTCTCAACCTGTTCGGGCGTTGCCCTAATATGATTCTCGTCCTCGAGTTCAAAGTATCCCCGATACCACAACGGACCATTCTTCTTCAGAAGAAGAGAATCCAATCTTGTCCACCTTTCTTTCGGTTTATCGATGGCCAATCGCAGGCTGTCGTTGACGGCTTCCAAAGATAGGTCCGTCGCAACTAATTGGGGCGAAACTCCTCCGTGCACGAAGAGTTTGTCTCCGATTTTTTCGATGACGTTTTTACTGCGCAGCCATCTTCCCAGCTCAGATTCGGGACCCCATAGAGTCACATAGTCGATTCCCTCTAAGCTATCCGTCAATGCGGCAAATTGTGTGTACTTGGATTCCACGTAGCGTAAATCACATTGCAAATTCATGACTTCATGGTTGCCGAGAATCAAATGTACATATCCCCCGCGGGATTTGGCCTGATCCTCCAACCTGTAGAGAAACCACAGCATCTCAGTCACGTGGAGTCCACGGTCAAAAACATCTCCCAAAACGACTAGATGCCCCTTTCCAAAAATCCAGTCGAAGTTGTCATCTATTATATCGTGCTGCTGCAGCAGATTGATCAACGTATTGAAATTGCCCTCAATATCCGACACCAAAAAGAGCTTTTCCCCATCGGGATACACACTGGGCGCTTTGCAAATCGTCTTTTTGAGCTTAACCCTGAAACGGCGTGGGAGGAAACCGGCTTTATAAACGGTAATTTCCTTCAACCTCTTCTTCCGGATTCGCTCCGAGCGCAGCACCTCCTCCCCGTTGTTTTCCACTCCCCTCAGAACAAGTATGCTTTTGTCTTCATAGATAATGTAAGGACCGTCAAACAGGTGGGATTTTTGGGATCCTTCACGAGGATAATGAACCTGCGCAATGGCATGGGTTTGGACGACCGTCGGTAAAAAAGCGAGTAGAAGAAACCTTAAAAATCTCCAACGCAATGAAAGAATCTTGTGCATAATACCTCCGAAAATTGACCAAGCAGAAAGAAATATTTGTATGGAAGTTCTCGGCACTCTGAAAGTGTCAGAACTTTTTATTTCCTCTCGATTGCTGCAATCTCTCTCACGGCTTCGATGGCTGTGTCAACATGTTCATCGGTGTTGAAGGGACCCAGACTAAATCGCACCGTACCGTGTATTTTGTCCGTTCCTAACTGTTCGTGAACCAACGGCGCGCACTGCAGCCCGGTCCGGCAGGCGATATTGTAGTCCACGTCGAGCATCGTCCCCACGTCACCAGCTTCCCATCCTTCGACGTTAAAACTCAACACCGCGTTGCGATTTTCCGTACTCTCGGCGCAGTACGTAGTTACGCCGTCGATGGCTTCTAGTCCATCGCGCAGTTTCTTCCAAAGGATCACTTCCCGCTGGTGTATGTTTTCCAGGTCCTCCCTCTGGAGCCAGTTTTGACCCGCGTGCAAACCCGCCACGCCAACGATATTCAGGGTTCCGCATTCGAGCCGGTACGGAAACTCTTCTAAATGATACGGATACGCGGATCGAACACCTGTTCCACCGTGACGTGTACCGCGTATCGGGACATTCTCTCCGACGCAAGACCCACCGATACCCGTCGGGCCCATCAAACCCTTGTGCCCTGTGAATGCCAGGGCATCGATCTGCATAGCCTGGACATCAATGGGAATGGACCCCGCTGTTTGACTGGCATCCACGGCAAAAATGATACCTGCCTCCTCACAGATTCTTCCGATTTCTGCGAGGGTTTGGATCGTACCGAGGACATTTGATCCGTGGTTGATGATGACCATCTTGGTATTCTTTTTGACAGCTTTCTTTATGTCTCTGGGATGAAGATACCCCTCTTCACCGAATGGAACGTACGTCACTTCACAAACGCCGTCATGTTCCAGATGGTACAGCGGACGGATAACAGAGTTATGTTCGCTCTTCGTGGACACCACATGATCCCCCTTCTCCACCATTCCCTGGATAATCATGTTGAGGGAATCACTGGCGTTGTAGCTAAACGTCAGTCGATTCGGATCTGTACCGTTGAAGAGTTCCGTCAACATCTTTCGTGTGTTGTAAACGACCTCTTCCGTCTCCAGAGTCGCATCGTATCCTGATCGTCCCGGGCTGACTCCGTGCTTCTGGTAGAACTCGTGCATGAAATCGTAAACCTCTTTAGGTTTCGGAAACGTCGTCGCTGCATTATCCAAGTAGATCAAATTTTCCATAGCAATTCCTCACGCTGTTATCGTCCGACAAATCCGTTCACGAAATTCCGTTGGATACTTTCAGAACGACAAGAGTCACATCGTCCTTCTGCGGATACTCCTCTACAAAATATTCTATCTCCTTGACGATGTTTTGAACCAAGGACTTTGCGTTAAAATCAACATTTCGACAAAATGCGTCTTTCAAACGATCTTCACCAAATTCTTCTCCCTCTTTGTTCGTCGCCTCTGTCAAACCATCGCTGTAAAAAAGAAGGACATCCCCTTTCTTAAGATATTTCTTTTCCTCTCTCAACTTCTGATCGAACACCTTCCCACCGTCCAAAGCCAGACCTATACCCGGGGGGGCCCACCAATCACATCGGTTCTTTTGCTTGCTAAAATAGAGAGTGGCCGTGTGACCTGCTCGAGCCGCGGTAACAGATTTTTCCTCGACGTTTTCAAAGGCCAACCGATTAACTCGGCTGAGGAGATCCTTTGGCCGATGGATAGAAACAATCAAGGCTCGGAAAAATCCCTGGATCTTTGACTGGTAGAGCGCAGCCGACGTTCCCTTGCCGGATACGTCTCCAACAACAATACCCAGCCGACCATTTGGCATTACGAGGTAATCGTAGTAGTCTCCCCCGACTTCTGTGGCTGGAAGGGAACATCCGTATATGTCAAATCCGGGTAAAGAGGGAATACTCTGGGGTAAGGAGTTCAACTGGATCTGCCGAGCAATCTCCAGTTCGCGTTTCATCCGCTCCTGCTCGGTTAAAGCGTGATGGAGTCTCCCGTTTTCCAAGGCTACGGCCGTCTGATCGGCTAACGTTGCTAAAAGCTCGAGATCCCCTGCAGAATAAGGCGCTTCCGATTGTTTCAAACCCAAAAGAAAGAACCCCAACAGCTTATTCTGGTGAAAAAGAGGTACAGCAGCAATGCCCTCAGTGGTTTCTGTGAGTTCTTTAGTTTCTCTATCGTTTCTATCCAATTCAGAGAAGAGTACAGGTCCTCTCTCCTCGATCATTTTTTTACAGAGAAGGCCGTCTATTTTAACAGGAATCATTCTCTTCGTACCCAGAGATGGATATTCTTTTACAACCGCGTAGTGATGAAGTTTTTTACTTTCGACAAAGAAATACCCTTGCCGAATGTGCATCGTCTCACAAATCTTCACCAGAACAGTTTCCATCAGGGTATCCGGTTCCATGAGTGTGTTGAGCGTCCTGGCAAACTTTCTGAGAGTTTCCCTGTAGTCGTACGACTCACGATAAAAAGCCCGATCCACTACGCGCTGAATCCTACCCCGTACCGGAGCGAAAACAACAGCCACAAAAAGGGTAGTAAGAACGAGCACAAAGGTCCCTGTGAGTCCACTGATGTCTTGCAGAAACCTTCCCAAAACCTGTACGATGAGTAAATAGAACCCGACGACCAATCCAGTTAGAAGTGCATAAACAAAGCTCTTCTTGACGATAAATTCGATGTCCATGAGTCGGTGTCGGACCACGGTGTAGGCAAACACGAGGGGAATGAGCCCCATGAAAAGAACACCATAATTACTTAAGGGTAAACGGATACTCAGAAATGCTAAAAGAACGAGCAGAAAAGAGGGAATTAATCCAAGAGAGAGCCCCCAGTGTAGAACACGGATCTGCTGGCGAAGTTGCACATCCTGGGCCGTCTTGTAACACTTGTGTAACCGAATCATGCCCAGGGCGAAATAGGACCCCCACAGGAAGGTTCCTACGAGTGCATTTACAGGAGAAGGACACCGAAAGAAGAACACCAATATAAACCAACCAAGAATTAAAATGGTAGGCGAGAAAAGAAGAAGATGAATCCAAGGCTTTTTGTCTAGATAAGGATGTCTCCAAGGAAAAAGAAGGAAGAAGTAGAGAAAGAAAACCGGAATAGTCGTAAAAGAAACGTTCTGGAGAGTTAAAAAAACCAAAAGGAGTCCTTTAGAAAAAGGCGACGTAATGTTCAAGGTCCAGAAGAGCACAAAACTCAGAAAGAGCAGAAAGAGAATCCGGGCTTTCGGATCTCGAGGACGCATCCAGATGATCCACACGCCTATAACCCAAAAAATAAATCCCACCACACACATCGTGAGGTAGAATAGAGGGTACCCTCTCTGAACAATCTGAACGTCAAGGACGACGAGTTGTCCATCCCTGAAGAGAAGGTAGGGAACGACTTGGTCGACCT
>Ga0114930_10002792_pt1 | contig 15610 bp, 17 predicted proteins | sample AnhtaG_FD_87300 | JGI IMG/M metagenome (GOLD analysis project Ga0114930, IMG submission 87300) | Deep subsurface microbial communities from Anholt, Denmark to uncover new lineages of life (NeLLi) - Anholt_01485 metaG | ecosystem: Environmental > Aquatic > Marine > Oceanic > Sediment | place... | reverse complement strand
GTGAATGTGCGACATCAGAGCCAGAGCGTTCATCTCTAAGAGAAGTTCGCAATCCCATGCTCGCGCTGCCCAGCACCCAGCGCCTGCTTGCGCTGCCGCCGTCCCAACGTGCTGTCTTGCGCGCAGTGCTACTGGACTTGCAGCGCGAAGCGCGGGAAAAGGCTGAACTCTGCTGGCGCACGCACAAGGCGCCCATGGCCGCCTACTGGAAAGCCGTATCTGTATACGCCGGACATCTAGCGAAGGTGACGAAACCATGACCCACCAACCCAACTCTCCCGCCTCCCGCGCTGAACAAGCGGCGCCTTCCGTTGTCTATGGGGCATTGCCGAACGAAGTCACGCGCAGATTGTGGAATATTCTGAGCTTCTACTCCAACGTAACCAGCTATGACGCCCCGCGTGTCGGCGGTGTGCTTGCCGGATGCCCGCGCGGTGGCGCGCCAACTCCCTATGAACTGACGTGGCAAGCCCGTGAGGGATTGGCGTTGCTCATGGAGGCCCACGGGAAAAAGGCTGAAAAATGGATGCGTGCCGCCCCCAGTGCCGCTACCGCTGCGCGGGAGCAGGAAGCGGTGACGGTGACGGACGCGATGGTCGATGCTTATCTGGAGGCCAATACCGCCTACTGGCAGCGTACCGACCAGATCCCCCCATCACCATCCAGATGGCGCGCCGGCACCCCTCGGGAGGCCACGCGCGAGGGATTGATCGCCGCCCTCGCATTGTGCCAGGAAGCACCAGTAGCACCCCGTGCGCCAGCGCAGGCAGAGCCTGCTGCTGTGGTGCCGGATGGCTGGAAATTTGATGTCACAACCTCGGACGGCCGGGTGTGGCTTACCGTAAAAACACCGCATGGCGCGAGCGCCGCCCTGAGTACTGCTCAAAAAGACGGCAACGGGAGCGAGACTATTGCCGCGCAGGTGCTCTTGTACTTGCGTGACATGCTAGCCGCAGCACCCCAGCCACCAGCGGCAGCGCCCGAGCCGCTGTTCTGGTATCGCCCATGCCGTGATGGTCTGTACGAAGGCCCGCATCACAACAACTCCGTGGGCGGAAAGATGCTGCGCGATGAAAAGCCTGAGGAGTGGCGGCCCCTCTACACCCATCCAACGCCACAGCTTGGCGAGCAAGCCGAACTCAAGCGGCTCGCGGACTGCTGCCCTGAGCTGAATGAGCGGAACTACGATCAAGGCGACGTTGAAGAGTTGAACGCATGGGCAGTCGAAGTAGCTCAGTGCATTGATCGAGCGCTTGCATCCGGCTCACAGCAGGCCGCGCCCGAGCCAGCGAAATCCCCTTCAGGGCAACCGCTGGATGATGATGTCCTTGGCGCACTCGACCTGCGTGCCGAACAGTTTCGCACCGAGGGCGGAGCAATCATCGCGAATAAGCTGCGTGCAGCCCTTCTGCATCCGCACGAGTACCTGCCGCCCGAGCACTGGCTATGTGCTGATCGACCGCAGCCGGCAGCAGTGCAGGGGCAAGTCTGCCCGAATCACAGTAACAAGGAGCCGTATGGCTGTGTGACGACGCATTCAGTGACAGGTCAGCAATTTTTCTACCGTCATCCAGAACCGCCTTATCTAGATAACGCAAGTGAATGTGTAAGTGTCTACACCTACCCAGCGCCTGTGGTGGCGCACGATGCCGAGGACGCGCTCCGACTCGACTTCTTGAACCAACCTGGAATTGAGCTTGGAGAGGACAACGACCCCGAGGTTGAGCAGGGAAAGCGCTGGGTTGTGGACCGCTGTCAGGGTAGCCGCAATGACCGCGAATGGGTCGAGCTGGGCCGGGGCGCTACGCCACGCGAAGCAATCGACGCCGCCATTGCTAACCAGTCCAAAAATGGCGGGGGCATATGAAAGCACTACCAGTCATTCTTGTACCGGTACAGGGTTACGTCCCCGTTCCAGCTGCTGAGGCAACGCACGTCACACTACATTTCCCTGGACCATCTGGACGGATCACATTACCAGTGATTCAACGTGGAACCCGTGAAGGAACTGGGTGTTGGACTTGGAACGGTGACACGGAAAAGCCAACACTCCGTCCAAGTGTGCTTACCGAGGGAATAACTCGAATTGGTGAGAAAGTGAAATTTCGCTGCCACACCTGGGTGACAGATGGGAAGGCTCAATTTCTTGATGATTGTTCTCATGACCTGCGCGGGCAGACCATTGACATGCTGGAGGTTGAATGAGCCCACAATACCTCTACGAACTCGCTGACCTTGCCGACCCTGAAAAACTGTGGCGACTGTCAGGCATTGACCAGCGAGACACACTCACTGAGGCCCAACGCAAACAAATCGATACAGGTGTGGCGCTCCGTCGCTATGCGGACTATCTGGAAAATCTATATAAAGCCTACGATCAGGGAAAGAGCCTCGTGCTAACGAAGATAGGTCCGAGCACCTATACCCGTAGCATCATGCCAACGCCTGAAGAGCATCAGCGTTTGCGCGATATACGCAACTCCAACAACAAGAGGGAGTCTAGAGCATGAGCACTGAGACAAAACAACTCCTGACGGACAACGATCTGGCCAATATTCAGGGCACTACCTATCTGGCTCTGGTGAAAGAGGGCTACAACGGCGGCGTGGGCGAATCGCAATGGGACAAAGCGTATGGCCGCGCCATTGAAGCCGCAATACTCTCCCGTCTCCAAGAGAAGAATCCCCCGGTGGCGACAGTGAAAGAAAACCCGTACTGCCCCGAAGGGACGAGCGACGAACTTACCGACTATTTGCCGGTTGGCATGAAGCTATTCGCCTTTCCCCCGATAGCACCAACCCAGCCCGTAGGTGATGAAGTGCTGCGCGAGGCGGCGCTCGATGTTTTGGAGAAGGCTCCCTGCGAGTGCCCGCATAAGTTGCGTTATGAGACAGGCGAACACTTCAGCGGTTGTCATCTGTTCGACTTGAACAAAGCCCTTGCAGGCAAGCAGCCGCGATTCTTAAACGTGTCGTGTAGCCAGTGCGGAAAAGAGTTCGGCCCGGGGAACGCTGGCTATTCGCATTGTCAAGACCATCCCAGTCTGACGGGCAACGCCGCCACTTCGACAGTAAGCGAGCCCCTCTTCGCCCTTCCACCCATAGCACCGGTACTGCCCGAGCCAGTGAATCCGCCTATAGCGCCTGATATTTGCCCGATCACGAAGCGGCGTTTCTGGGGAAATATCTCGCACCCTGAGCGCGGCTTGGTTGCCACCTACGGCGGTCCATACGACACGTACACCATCCCCGAGGTCTGCGAAGACGGCGAACTGCGGAGCGAGCGCTACGACCAAGATGCTGGCGCCTGGACCGAGGGCGGCGAGCCTATTGGGTGGTTCTACGAAGAGCAACCTGACCTTCCTTCTGGTGCCACTCATCCAGTAGCCGCCCCGACAACCGAGCCGCCCAGCCCGACGTCAAGCAAGGTGGTAGAGGCGCTGCGCCAGATTGCAGAAGGCCGCGTGATGACGCCGCAGCTCATTGGCGAGCAGGCAGAGTACACGCACGCCGACACCGTGATCGCATATCAAAAGCTCGCTCGCGCTGCTCTTGAATCAGAGGAAGCACCAAAGGAGCCGATGAGCGATGCTGATGTTTTGGCGATCGAAGTTCTGCAATACAACTTCGGTCTAAACGGAGGGGCTGGGCCGGTGAGTAAAAAGGGCTGGAAGATTATTCGCGCCATAGAGGCCCATCACGGCATCGGGTCTGCGGCCGGCATCAATACCCGCGCACAGGAGGGCAAGCAGCATGGCTGATGCCGCGAGCGAATTGACCCGGCAGCAACTATGTGCCGCCATGGGCATTAGCGAGTCGACTGTGCGCCGACTGGAGCGGGAAGGTCTGCCCTGTACACCGGTCGGCAAAAGGGCCAAACGCTATGATTTGTCCGAATGTAAGAAATGGCTGAGGGAAAACCAGTGTCAACCTGGATCGACAAGGACGGCCGGCGCCACGTCGGAATTATGCTCGGCGGCAAGCGCGTTCACCGCATCCTACCGCCGGGCGCATCTGCGGGTGACGCCAAGCAGCTAGAGGCAGACTTGCGCGCGGCCATCGGCCACCAGCGCGCGCCCGTCATCCCGGGCGACCCTTCCATGGTTGCTGTCCTGGGCGGCTATCTGGAGCATGCCAAGACCCTGCGCAGCCCGGACACCGCCATCCACCACGCCAACCGGCTCGGACCATGGGCGGAGAAGTATCGCGCCAGCCAGGCGCGCGAATGCGCCGCCCACGTCCTGCGCGACATGCGCAATGACTACGCCGTGGCCACAATCAACCGAAGCCTGGGCGCTCTCAAGAAGGCACTGTCAATCGCATGGGAGAACGGCCTGACGCCGGAGAACTACGGCCTGCGCGTCAAGCGCCTCCCGGAGCACAACGACCGCGACATGTTCCTGACGCTCGACCAGGTGAAGGCCATCGCCGACAACGCCAGCGAGCAGGTGCGGGCCGCCATCTGGATTGCCTTGTTCACCGGCTGCCGGCGCGGCGAGATTCTGAAGATGCGCGCCGAGGACATTGGGCCCGACAGCATCGTCATCCATGCTGGCAATACCAAGACGCTCAAGACGCGCACCATCCCCATCGTGCCGCCGCTGCGTAAGTACCTGGACGCCGTGCCGCTGCAGATCAACTTCGAGGGCTTGAAGACTGGGTTTCGCCGGGCGCGCGTGGCGGCTGAGATGCCCTGGGTGACGTTCCATGACCTGCGGCGGTCCTGCGGCACACTGATGATCGCCGCAGGCGTGGATCTGTACGTGGTCAGCAAGGTGCTTGGGCACTCCAGCGTGGCGGTCACGCAAAGTCGATATGCCCACATGCAGATTGACCAGCTGCGCGAGGGCATGAACCGAGCTTTCGGGTAGTGCCTGGATTACACAGGCGATTACACAGGCCGCGCTCCGAGCCGCAATGAAAACAGCGCCCGCGAGGGGCGCTGTCATTGGAGAAAAATACTGGTGGGTGATGCAGGGTTTGAACCTGCGACCCCTGCCGTGTGAAGGCTTGTGCACGTCACGCCAGCCGTGCGGCTCATTGGGGAAAAGCACTCAGGACGGGCAGAAATGGGCCCTGCGCGCGCGCCGATTACACCGGGATTACACCGGCCGGCCGTACAGTTCATCATCAATCGTTGCGGCATACTTACCATCGCCCGAACTCGGTGGAGAACTTTGTGGAAAGCTGCAAGACATACCTTGAAAATCAAGGACTTACGCGAACTGCTTCTAACCGACCGGGAGCAATTGTGCCATGTCTTTCAAAGGGAACTGAATTTGCGGTTAGAAGAAAAATCGGCCTGAAAACAGGGCTACCCATATTTTTACGTGTTAGTTTTTTTGAATAGGCAATATGCAAGGAGCAATTGAAATGGATCACTTCGGCATTGGAGCCGCAATGCGCGGCATGTTTTTGAACTACATGCATAGCGCGCGCAGATCTGGCCGCACAACTTCGTTGGTCGAATCCGTCAAGGATGGTGACCGCATAGTGTTCGCTGAACGGCGAGAAGCCGAACGCATTGAGCACCTGCTGAATAAGCGCAGCGTCAAGGTTCAGTGCATCGTTGTTGACCCCCGAGACCCGGGCCGACTGATTGAGCGCGGGTCTTTGCCTGGAAACGGCCGGACGATCTTCGACCACGGCTGGGTAGAGAGGTTCTACGCTGACGCGATTGAGCGCGCCGCTGACACAATTGACCACCTCCAGCGCGAGGCATCCGGCTTTGGTGAGGCTCACCGCGAGACTGCACGACAAGCTGAAGAGATTGCCCGCTGGAACTAACTCCAGAAACCGCCTCACTTGGCGGGGCACGCGGCGCGCTCCCAAAGTAAATCTGGCTCGGGAGGGATAATTTTACTGTACGCTTATCCAGTATGGGAAATCCGCAAATCCGAATCCATCACGACGGCCCGCCACTCGATGCGCCCGACATGTCGAAGGTGAACGGCGTGCTGTCGCGCATCGGCGGCCAGTACATCGGGGGCACCGCCGACAAGTTGCCACCCGCCCAGGCCGGCGAGCTGCCCGAGCGCCAAGTGGTGATCGACGTGCCCGACCTCGGCCGCGTGCGCATCACCTACATGCTGGCCCGCCACAGGCACTACCGCACGGAGCGGTGGTCGTGGCGCGCGGTGTGGGCGGACAAAGAGGTTTAGGGCGCAGCCGACCGCACCGGGTGCCGAGCCTCTTCGATATCCAGGATCTGATCAAGCTGGCTGCTCACCTCAGCGTACCGGGCGCGGCAGAGGGCGATGTGCTGCCCGACGTCTCGATCGGTGGCAGCGGCTGAGGGCGCAGTCTCAGGTTGGCCGGCAGCGGCTCGCACTGGGTCTGCACCGATGTGGTTGAGCACGCTGACAGTGCCAGCATCAAGGCACTCGCGGCCAGTGAGCGATTGAAGTTGTACACGGGCATCTCCGAGTTGGGTTGAAATCTGCGCCAGCCGGGCCGCCTGGCGGCCGCTGGCTGCGTCGTTCAGGGTTCGCTGCTGCCTGGCGTCGGATGCGGCGATTTCGTCGGCCCTGCGGGCTGCTATCGCGTCCTGGCCGGCATGCCACTTGATGCCGCCGGCCACGCCCCCGGCGAAGATGGCCAGCGCCGCCACCAGCTGCGCGGCCCAGCTCATGCCAGCTCCTGGATGCCCAGCTGCGCGCCGGCATCGGTGATGGTGATGACGCGGTTCGCGGGCTTGTCCGGCACGCGGGTGGACACGTGCACCCACTGCTTGCCCTTGACGCCCTCCAAAATCAGCTGCCCGATGCCCAGCACGCTCACCAGGGGGGCGAGCGTGCGCGCGATCTGCGTGGGCGTGCCGTAGCGTGGCGCCACCACGTCCGCCGCGTGGCCCTGGGTGTGGTCGCTGCTGGTGACGCCGCCCACGGCCGCGTTGAGTCGCTGGCAGCGGTAGCCGCTGGTCACGATGACGGGCACGCCCAGCCGCTCGCGGATGCGCTCCAGCATCTGCGCCGTGAGCACCAGGCGCGGCACTACCTCGGGCGGCGCGGTGTTGTCGATCCCGAGCTCAGCAGCCTTGGCGCTGGCCGTGAGCTCCGCCAAGGTGAAGTGTGTGGTCAGTTGCATGCTGGGTGCTCCTTGCAAGTTTCAGAAGGCGGTCCATCGCGCCAAAGCCGACGTGTCAGCGCGATGTGGATCAGCACGCCGGCGATGCCTGCGGCCTCGTACCAATCCACCGGCACGGCGGTGGCCAGATCGATCAGTACGCCGCCGGCGTAGGCCGCATACAGCAGGTACATCAGCCGCCAGCCGAGCTTGTGCAGCCGGGGCGTGAGCAGATCCAGGCGGCAGATGCAGGCCACCAGGATCAAACCGCACACCGCCACTCCGGCGATGCGCGCAATCAGCAGGGCAGCTTCCATCATTGACCACCTCCGAGTTTGTCGATGCGCGCCAAAGCGGCTTTGAGCAGCGCGGACACCAGCAGCTGCGCGCCGGCGCCCCCGACCACGCAGCCCAGGAACAGCGCCGCGCGCGAGGCGGTCCCCACCAGCTCGGTAGCCGCCGCGCCGAAGGCCGCGCCGACGAGTGTTGAGAGCACAACGTAGACGATGGCCCGGCCGCGGCCCATGGTCGCGGCTTGGCTCATCGAGAAAAGCGCGCCGACGAAGCCGTACAGCAGGCTGTAGTAGTCCACCCCGAATAGCGCGAGGGTGATAGTGCTGGCCGTGGCCGCAATCGCGCTGGCCAGCGCGGTAGTGGGCTCAGGCATGCTCAGCCCTCCACCGCCGCCGGCGGCGGCGGCAAGAACGCGGGCAGCTCGGCCAGCAGCTCGGCCTCGGTGGGTACCGGGCGCGTGCCGGCCTCCACGGCGGCCAGGATGTCATAGCATGCAGACCAAGTGAGCGAGCGCCAGGCGCGCAGGGCGGTGCCCTCTGCCCGGAAGCGGGGGACCGCCGGCTCATCGGCATATGTCACAGCAGTGCGGATGTCGTCGTAGCCCATGCTCTGCGCCGTCGCGTCAAGCAGAGCCTGCTGGACGAACGCCTGCAGCTGCTGCTTGACCTGGTCCGCGCTGGGCGCGTCGGCAGGCAGCGGCGTGTTGCCGGCGGCGAGCCAATCCTGGTATTCCTGCCATGCGCCGAGCGTCGGTTCGGGTGGAATGATTGACCCGTCGCTCAGGCTGCGCACGCTTGTGGTTGCAGTAAGTTGATACATCACATATGCCTCGCGTTGAATTGCCACTACCCTTAAAGCTCGGCGTTTGCCGCCCACGCCCCCAGCCATGACCATGAGCTCGATGCGATGGCTGTGCAGTACCACATCAAGCTGTTGATAGTCGGTAGCCGAGCGTCGTATACGCTGACATTGCTCGCGCCCGAGACGCTGTAGCTCAAAGCTGGGACCGTGCGCTTCGTGACCTTGAATGGAACCGCTTGACGGTAGTCAATCGCTGAGCCGACAGCGTTGTAGCCGCTATTGAATCCATCGCCGACCTCGTAGTAGCGCTGGCACCGCTGCTTGTTGATCGCCACGTCAACACGCTCGAAACTGACAGCCGCCGCGAGGATGCTTCCCTTTTCGAGCTGCACTTCCCCGAGCGTCCAAGTACCCGATGTTTGTGCGCCGACCGTGAAGACAATCTCAATACCCGTCGTAGCCGCCGCAGGAACGCTGATTGAAGCGGTATAGAGGCCCTCCACAGCGCTGACTGCGAATGAGCTACTGGCGATTGCGGTTCGCGTGGGACTGGCAACGGTGCCGAACGAGTCGTTGGTATTGGCGTAATAAGCAGCCCAGTTGACCGTCGTCAATAAACTGTTGCTCAGCTTCACGCTCAAGGTGCAGACGTTACCAGCCAGGTCGACGCTGTTCCCAGCTTCGATGCGCTGGCCGATGCCTATGCCGGTAACGCCTGCTGCGCCGGTGAATCGGTATCGCTTCGTAGCATCGCTCGCCGTGATCTGCTGGCCACTTACGTTGGCACCAGTGCAGTACGCATAGAAGCGGTCGATGCAGTAGGCCAATGCCGCTCCAGCGGTGAACGTCTGCGCCGCGCCGGAGTTGCGCTGGTCCTCGTAGCAGTTGCCGTTGATGATGCGGTTGCGGAACGGGTCGGCGCTGGCACTGATCACGTTGCGCGAGGCCTGGGCCGTCGGACCACTCATGCCTATGACTCGCCAGGTGGTGCTACCCGCCGGCAACTGCAGCTCGATCTGCCCATTGGGCGGGATGGAAATGCTCGCCGCGCCGGCAATCGTGTCCGTCCCGTTGGCGGAAATCACCGCGGTGTTGCCGGTGCCATCCGTGCGGTGAAAGATGTAGACGGCGTCGTCACTACCACTACCGCTGGCGGGCAGCGTGCGCGAGACGTTGCCGCCGGAGGCGTCCACCTGCAAGAAACCGCACTGCGTGGTGGCCAGCGTGCCGCCGGTGCCGGTGATCGACGTGCGCGCTACGTCGGTGAAGCCCGCGCTGTTGAGCGCGTCCCACAAAGCGGTGAGAGCCGCCTTGAGAGATGCGCCCGCGAGCGAGCTGCCCGACACCGTAGCGCGAGAGAACAATTTAGCCATCTGCAAGACCTCCTATGAGAACGGTGGCGCGGCCATTGACGGCAGCGCCTGTGATGTCAACCAGCTGGACGTTGGGGCCCAGCTGGGCCGAGAAATCGAGCACGCGCCCGGCGATCGCGCCGCCGCCATCCACCACGGGCGTGATCTGGGCGGTTTTGACGAGCACCCAGTTGCGCGCCGGCACACCGCCGGCCGGCGCCAGCCGGGTGCCCGAGGAGCTGATGGCCACGCTGCCGTAGGTCTGCGACACATCGGGCAGCGCCAGCGAGGCGCGAAAGACCGACACCACACCCTGCTGCGAGCCCGCACCCACACTGACGCGGAACTGCACGCCCTGCATGCGCCCCACGTCCAGCGCGCCGGGCCACGGCTGCCAGGCCGCGGACGCGCCGTACAGGTCCGCCGCGGCATACACATCGGGCAGCGCATAGGCGTCGTTCAAGGTGCTGCCGTCGATGCGGTACTCCACCAGCGGCGCTGTGCCCGCAATACTGGATGTGAGCGTGAGCGTGCCGCCGCCATAGGCTGGCAGGAAAGGCTTGCTGACCCAGGACAGCGCAACATACTGCGTGCCGTACACGTCCGGCTCGCCATAAGCGTCGGCCAGCGCGTAGACATTGCTGGAGGGATCGACATTGGCAACCAGGTTGCCGCCGCTCAGCGACCACCCAGTCTGCGGAGTGCTGATCGCACAGATGTCGGCGGCACGGGTGGCCGCCACATTCACGGTCTTGATATAGGAACCCGATACACCGAGTTGCGCTCCCCAAACCTTGACGTTTTTCCCGGTAAAGGTGAGGTCTGGGTACAGCATCATCTGCAGCGCCGCATTGGCGCCGGTATTGATCGTGCCGCTCACGAAATAAATGCCCACGGCAGCTTGGCGAACATTGATACCCGTCACATTCGTGGCGCCCCCAATGCTGGGCACACCGGCGGTCCAGGCAATGTCAAGCGTGGCAACGGCCGTGCTGTATGCAGAGTCAAAAAATGCCAGGCGCGTCTGCGCCGCGGTGCCCTGTTTGACAAACCATCCGAACGGCAGCGCGGTTCCCGGTGGCACCGCAATCAGTTGCGCCTTCCACGTGACGGGTCCGTTGGCGGCCACAACCGTGTCCATGGTCAGTGCGCCATCTGGTGCGGTATCCGTGTTGGCGATTGTGGTCGTGCCGTTATCGATCCAAACGCCTGCATCGAATTGCTCCGAGAACAACGCGATGTTGGTCGATGCGGCCTCGATCAGCAGCGCGGCGCTGCCCGTGCTGTAGTCATACCTGGGCACATTCGCCGGCGAGGTCTGCAGCACGCCATTGACATCCACATACGTCGCTGCACTCGCCCGCGCGAAGCTGGCGATCTGATTCGCGGCGTAGCCATATGCGCCAGGCGCCAGCGGCCCCAGATCAGCCACAACAGGGAAGCCCTGCACCTGGTAGTCCACCGTCTGCACGAAGTTGGTCGCATCGGGCTGGCCGAAGTCCAGCGCGCCATAGGTCACCGTGCTCTGGTTGCCCGACGTGTCCTCGCTCACCAGCATGATGGTCTGCACACCGTAGAGCCGCTCGCTGATGGAAATGGGCGATGACGTTGCCAGGCCGTCCAGCAGGTCCGTGCCACGGCTGAATGAGGGGTTGGCCACGTTGCCCGCGATGGACCTGGCGCGCGTGCCGGCCAGGTCGATGTCGGTGGCCGGCGTGAAGAAAATCAGGCTTTGCGTGAGGCTCAGGCCCGTGGGCGGACTGGGAGGCTCCGTCTTGCCCACCACCTGATGCAGGGGCCAATAGGCCCAGTCGCTGTAGGCCACGCCGTTGTAGGCGCGGCCGCGCACCAGGTAGAAGGCGCCATCGGTCACCGGTTGCAGCCAGGCGGTGGTGAGGTCCGGACGCACCTGCACGGTGTCGCTCCAGGCACCGTCGCTGGCGCGGTACTGGATCTCCACCCACCCCGACGACAGCACGGCCTGGCTGGTAATGGCGGCCCAGCTGATCTGGATGCGGCTGATGATGGTGCCATCGCCCAGCTTCAGCAGCGCGGCCGTGCCGCTGGCAATGCCGGTGGTGGCCAGCAGCGCCACGCTGAATGGGTTGGGCAAATTGTTGGTGCTGGCCGGGTTGTAGACGCTGGCCTCACCGCTGTTCCAGGCGTAGGCGCCCGCATCGTCCTCGCGCAGCAGCAGGTTGACACCGCCGTCCAGGCTGAAGCTGCGCTGGAGCACGCGGAAGCTCTTGGCGCTCCATCCATAGCGGCTGCTGGTGCGGGTGACGATGTCGCCCGGCTGCACCTTGTAGGCCTTGAACTTGAACGGCGCCTGCTGCGTGCCCGCGCGGCGCGCGCGCTCCAGCGTGATCTTGGCCAGGCGCTGCGCACGCGTGCTGTCGGTGACCATGGCGAACTGCACGTCCGTCAGGATCTCCTGGCCGCCATCGGCCGCGACGTAGCCCGCATTGCGGAACGGGGCAAAGTCCGTGGGTTGCCACAGCGCGCCCTCGCTCACGAAGGTGCCGGTGACGCCGTTGAACAGGTCGCGGCGGCTGCCGCGCATCTGGGTGGTGATGCTGCCGGCCAAGTCGTCATCGCTCAGGTCCATCACCGGAGTGCTGTACATGCCCGAGCGCACGCGCCACAGGCCGCCGGAGAAGCTGGCGGCGCCCGCCATGGTGGCCAGAATGGCCTCCAGGTTGTCCTTGCGGTTGCTGCCGGTGCTGAGCACGCCGTCGCAGGCGTAGCGGGCCTGGGAGCCGCCGGCCACGGTCACAGCCTCGTCGCAATTGTTGGCGCTCGCGATGGCAATGGCACTGTCGAATTCGCCCAGGGCCGCGCCGAAACCCAGCGGGTCGCGCAGGTAGTCCACGGCACACAGCGCGGGGTTGTTGCTGTAGGCGGCGGCACCGGTGCGGAAGTCATACACCTTCTTGCCGCGCACCACGGCCTTGATGTTGGGCACGCCGGCGCTGAAAACGGCCGGATCGTAGGTCAGGCGCACGGCCAGGTAGGCCACGCCATTGCCCACGTGCGAGGCGGTCCACTCGCCGCCGCTGGCGCTGATGAGGTCCGCGCAGGCCTGCTGGCCAGCCGCGCCGGTGAAGGTGCGCACGCGCACCAGGGGCCTGCTGTCGCGCCAGGTGTACAGCACCGTCACCTGCTGATTCGGGTAGCCCGGCACGCTGAGCTGATTGCCGTTGGCCGTGCCATTGACGGCGATGGAGCCCAGCCCGTCGCTGCTGGCATTGGGGTTGGGGATCAGCACGCCGTTGAGCGACGCCACGCTGTGCTGCAGGGTGGCGTTGCCCGATGCGTCGGTGGTGACGGATTCGATCTGGCTGCCCGTGGACACGTTGATGTACATGCCCTGGGTGACATCGCCATTGCCGTCCAGCGGGCCGATGCTCGCGTCGTTGAACCAGATATCGTCGATGGCCGCCACCTCATGGCCTGCCAGGGCAATGACGAGCCAGAGGTATTGCTTCTGCGCGCCATCGGTGCAGGCATACACCAGCGGACCGCTGCACATGGCCCGGCCATAGACGATATTGCGGTAGGCCACGGCCGAACGCACCACGACGGCCCGGTCCTGGAAGCTGGCGTTGTACGCCGCGGCGGCGGCGGCGCGTGCCTGCTTCTGCTGGTATGCCCCATAGAGCACGGACGCGGTGACGGCACCGATGGTGGCGCCGGTGACCGTGATGCCCAACACGCTGATCGCCGTGAAGCCGATTTCGGCGGCAATTGCACTTCCGATCTGCGCGCCAACCACTGCAACAACTGCACCCGGCATCACACCCTCCATGCCGCAGTCGCGGCGATCATTGGAACCATGGCCACGCCCGTGGGCGTGGCAGCGACGGTGGCCACATCGCCCAGGCACACACCCAGGGCGATGCGCCTGCCCAGCCGGACGGCCACCACATCACCGCGCCAGGCCAGGGGCGCCGCGATCGGCTCACCCAGCGCGGCGCTGGCGATGGCGGGCAGGCCCGGCTCGCGCATGCGGCGCACAGCCACACGGGCCGTGCTGTAGCCGCGCCACGGCGCGCCGGGGTCCTGCCCGGTGACGGCCAGGACCGCGTCGGCGGCGAAGATGCAGCAGTCGTGCATACCCCAGGCAAAGGGCGTGGCGGAGCGCGCGGCCACGAAGGCATGCAGGCGCTCTGGCCAGTCCTCGAAACGCTGCAGGCCGCTCATGGGCGCCAGTCCTTGCTGGGCCAGATGATCTGTTTTTCCACCATCTGCGGGACGTATTCGAAGAACCTGTCGCCGGGCCAGTAGGACTGCTGGTCTTCGTTGTTGAAGCGGCGCTCGTTGGCCCGCGCGAAGTCCACCAGGCGCGACTGGACCGTGAGGCCGATGGTGGCGGTGCTGCCCCCGTCGTTGATGACGAGCACGTCCATCAGGCCCTGCCACTCCAGCGTGGGGTTGGCCAGCAGCTGGTACTGCGCGTTGAGCGGCGCGAAATACACATAGGCCGGCCGCCCCTGCACCGGCTCGTTCATGGCCAGCGACACGTAGGCGCTGGGCACGCCCGACAGCTCCATGCCCAGGCTCTGCGACTCCAGCGACTCGGTTTCCACCACCACGTCCACCTTGCCCAGGTTGCCGGCGCCGCGCCAGGTCTGGCCGTTCCAGACAATGTCGCTGGTGGCGTTGGTGAGGTAGATCGTGCCGCTGTCAAACACCAGCTGCACCAGCAGCAATGCCGGAACGTGCTGCGCCTGCAGCGCCGTGTCGACGGCGCCGGTAACTGTCTTGGCCATGATGAATGGGTGAGCTAGAAGGTTTCGATGAGCGTGAGGCCGCTGTCGCAGCGGCTGTAGCCCGGAAAGTGGGTGACGACGGGCACGTCCTGCAGCTGCCCGGTGAAGCTCGGCTTGTCCCACACCACCGCTGTGCCATTGCCCGGCGCGGTGCGCAGCGGCTGGGTGATGGCGATGGTGTCGCCACTGCCGGTGAAGCTGGCATTGGCGGCCACCTCCACCACCTGGCCGCCGGCGGCGCCTATGCCCAGCTTGTCACCGGCCTTGAGCGTGGCGCCGGCCGTCGTGCCGGCCAGCGCCAGCGTGGTGGCGCCCTGCGCATGGGCGCCGCTGAGCGTGAGCGTGCCGCGCTGCGTGCCCGTGGGCGCGCTCTGGCGCAGGTCCCACATGAGGATGCGCCCCGCCGGGCCGCCCACGCGGCGCAGAAAGGCGTCCAGCGCGCGGCCCTGGGCTGTCGTCATGTCGATGTAGCCCAGGCGCGCCTCCCAGCGCGGCCAGGGCACTTCCAGCGTCTGGATGGCGTTGGACAGCGGCGACGTGAAAGCCAGCACATTCGGCCGCAGAAGCATGCTGAAAGAACTGGCCGGAACAATGGTGCTGTCGTAAACAAGCGTGGCCATGGATATCCTCAGGCAAACTGGGGCGAGCCCGATTTCATGCGATAGGCCACCTCGGCCAGGGTGGCAGCCTTCACCTGCTGCCCCCACTGGGCGAGGGTGGCCGTGTCCGCGCCACCCTGGAAGGTCTGGTGCTGCACGATGGTGACGCCACCGCCGCCGGCACCGTTTTGCCCCTTGGGCACGATGCGCTCGCCCTCGTGGATCTGCGCGAGCATGTCGCGCGGCACGTAGGGCGTGCCCACGTCGAAGCTGAGCAGCGACGAGATCCAGCTGGAGATGGCGCTGGCCGGGGAGCCGCCCCCACCCGCCGGGCTCCAGCCGCCGCCGATATCGATGTTGTCGGCGCCGCCGCCCCGGCTGGCGCCCCCGCCAAAGAGCCACTGCGCCAGGGGCTGCGTGATGTTCTTCTGCACGTAGATGCGCGAGATGTCCGCCAGGATGCTGTTGACCAGCCCCTTGAAGTCCAGCTTGCCGGTCTGCACGAAGTTCACCAGCGCGTCCTCCATGGACTTGAAGGCATTACCCCAGACCATCTGCGCCTGTTTGGCCGCGTTGGACGAGTCGTCGATGTACTGCTGAAGCGCCTTGATGGTGCCATAGCTGAAGCTGCGCTCCAGGTTTTGCCGCGCCTCGATCAGCGCGGTCATGGCCTGGATCTGTGCCTCGGTGTTGGCCTTCAGGTCGGCGATGGCCTGGTCATCGAGCGG